>Ga0193953_1001171_pt1 | contig 12541 bp, 18 predicted proteins | sample BB_4_MG_FD_140325 | JGI IMG/M metagenome (GOLD analysis project Ga0193953, IMG submission 140325) | Microbial mat bacterial communities from the Broadkill River, Lewes, Delaware, United States - BB_4_MG | ecosystem: Environmental > Aquatic > Freshwater > River > Microbial mats | place: USA... | reverse complement strand
TTCTATAGTAGAGAGCACAGTAAACCATCAACCTGCATTAATGTTTTATAACGATGGCAAACTTGTTAATTGTCAGGTATTTGAATTGGAAAAAGATAATGAAAAAATAATGACGATTTATTCAATTGTTGACCCTGAAAAGTTAAAAAAATAAATCAATTAGTAGCTTTTGTCACGTTTTACATCACTCGTTTGTTTTATAAGTAAAGTAATTTAAAAACAAACAAAATGATAAGCGTAAAAGTAACGTACACCGTAAAACCTGATTTCGTTCAGAAGAACCAAGAAAACATAAACTTGTTTATGGTTGATTTTAAAAAAATGAACACCAATGAATTTAGCTACGTTTCCTATATATGCGGAGACGGCAAAACCTTTGTTCATCTTTCTCATTACAAAAATGAGGACATTCAAAACAGATTGCTTCAGGTACCCTCATTTCTATCTTTCCAAAAGCAAAGGGACGATAGTGGTTTGGAAAATTTACCACAAATTGAAATAATGCAAGTAGTCGCTTCTTCAGGAGATATTTTTAATGGTTAAAACTTGGAATATGAAAATTTTAGCATTCTCCGGAAGCAATAGTAGGACTTCCATCAATCAGGAACTCATTAAATATAGTACACAATTTCTTAATGTGCCTGTTGATATTATTGATTTACGTGATTACGAGCTTCCAATGTTTAGCATCGAAGAAGAACAACAAAACGGACATTCAAATGTATTGATGTCGCTTTATAATACCGTAATTGGTTATGACGCTTATATCATTGCCATACCTGAACACAATGGAAATTATCCAGCGTTTTTTAAAAATGTTTTAGATTGGCTTACAAGAGTTGAACGTTCTTTTTTTAGAGGGAAGCCTATTTTATTGTTCAATGCAGCTCCGGGTCCGAACGGTGGTCAGTCTGTATTAAGTATAGCTGAAAAATCTTTTCCTTTTTTCAACGGAAACATTATTGGAACTTTTAAACTTCCGGAATTCAGTTCATTTTTAAAGAAGGGTAAGGTTTTTATACATGATGAAATGATTCTTAATATTTTAAAAGAACAAATATTAAAGATTGAAAACGCTTTAAATTTGAAAACCGCGCCTTAAAATAATGGGACTAGTTATTATAAGAACTCTTATGGATAAACCACATGAGAGTTCTTTTTAAATTTGATCAGGCTATTGTAGCTTTACAATTCATTAACAATAAAAAATTAATTTTAGCATAACAATTATACTTAAAATGTATATTAAGAATATCTTAATTTTATAAAATATAAGTACATATATAAATTATCACAAGATGATACAAGAAATCTTTGCAAATCAAGCATCGCGAATTTTAGAAAAAGATAATGAAATAATTGGATTGGCAGTCGGAGGATCCTGGTTATCTAATGAAATTGATGAATATTCCGATTTAGATTTAATTCTAGTAACGAAAGAAAAAGTCTCAGATGATAAAGTTAAAATGCTAGATGTTGCAAATCGAATAGGAAACCTATTATCAGGATTTACAGGTGAGCATGTCGGTGAACCAAGGGTTTTAATTTGCCTTTATGACAATCCGCTCCTTCATGTGGACATTAAATTTTTAACACTTTCAGAGTTAAGCCATAGGGTTGAAACACCTCACATACTGTTTGACAGAGAGAATCAAGTAAAAAACATCTTAAAGCAATCAGAAGAACATTTTCCATTACCAGATTACCAATGGATTGAAGATCGATTTTGGATATGGGTACATTATTCTTTACTTAAAATCGGTAGGGGCGAATATTTCGAGGCATTGGACTTTTTTGGTTTTTTAAGAATGGTCGTACTTGGACCATTATTGCATATTAAAAATGGTAATCTTCCGCGGGCAGTCAGAAAGGTAGAAATGGAAATAGATAAAAACGACTTAGCAGAATTGAAAGGAACAATTCCAAAATACGAAAAACAATCTCTATTAGATAGTTTGCGTAATTCAGTTGAACTTTATCGAGATTTAAGAAAATCACTTTTTGATGAAAATATAAAGTTACAAAGCGAAACTGAAGAAAAAGTAATGGAATATTTTAAATCAATCGAAAAGTTGAAAAAATAGGCAAAAGCAGTAATAAAAACAAAGGTTTTTCACACATATCAAAATTTATCCTTAACCAAAAATTTAATGTTTCGAAATTACCTATTTTTCATGTACGGAGGTTCATGAGTTGGAAACTAAACCAGAATTAAAAACCGCATTTTCCAATCTAACCCCATGGAGACAAAGAGAGTATCTACTCTACTTTTCAAAGGCAAAAATCTAAAACGCTGATTTCAAGAATTGAAAAATCTATCCCTAAAATCCTAGAAGGAACGAGCATAAATGATTGACTTAAAGCGTGAACAGGTTACATTTTAACTAGAAAAACAAGTTTCTCTCAATTATTTTAAATGCAAAACCTCAATTTTCACTAACAATGTTTTTTTTATTAACACTGTTAATTATATTTGCAGTGTTAAATCGTATACATGAAAAACAAAGAAATTCAAGAAAAAAGAATGAAAGGGTACTTCATTCAGGCCACAAAAGAAATATTAAAAGGAGAAGGTATTCAGTCATTAAGCGTAAGAAACATTGCAAATCGAGCGGGTTATTCCTATGCTACGTTGTATAATTACTTCAAAGATGTTAATGAGTTATTGTTTTATTGCATACAAGATTTTCAAGAAGAGTGTCAGCAATTTGTAGAGAAAAATACCAGTAAAAAAACAAAAGGAATTGAGCATTTATCTGCAACGGTACTAGCTTATATCCATTATTTTATGGAATATCCAGGAATTTTTGATTTATTCTATATTGTAAAAATGGATGGAATCCATACAAAAGCATCAATTATTACTATTATCAATGCATCATTGGAAAATGTATGCAAATTGGATTGGGATTATTGTGAATCAAAAAATATTATTAATAAGGATGAAATTGAGTCTTTAAAAGCACAGTTAAAATATACAACTATAGGATTACTTGTGTTTTATTTAAATAGAACAGAACCTGTAACATATTTAGAATTTATAGAAAAGTCAAAAACACAAATAAACAATATCTTAAACTTGAAATAATGATGAAAACCAAAAAAGAAATAAAAGACGAATACAAATTAAAAAAGTTTCCAATTGGCGTTTTTCAAATAAGGAATACAATTAATAATAAGGTTTTTATTGATAGCAGTATTGATCTTGATTCAATATGGAATAGACATCGTTTTCAATTAAACTTTGGTATTCATACAAATAAAAATCTTCAAAAAGAATGGAAACAATTTGGAGAAGAAAATTTTGTGTATGAAATACTAAGCACATTAAAACAAGATTCTGAAACAGCAAAAAGAGTTAATTATGATAAAGAAGCAAAAGTACTTGCTTTAATGATCATTGAAGATATTCAGCCTTTTGGTGAAAATGGGTATATGTAAAAAAGATAAAATGGGAAATAATATAATTACCATATCAGAATTAAAAAACCTAAGGTGTGAATACATTAAAAATGAATATGTGGTAACTTTAGTTGATAACCTAGGTTTTGAAATATTAAAAGGTTATGGCAATTCTATAGTAGATGCAATTAATGACTTACATCAAAATTTAATATAAAATTAAAATTCAACAATCGTCTCCTATTGGTCACAAATTGTAAGATGAACAAATTAAAAATAATCTCAAGTGGAGAAAGTAAACCAATACATCAAAAAGATAAAGAACTGGAAAGAAGAAACCATTCTATTGCGAGAAATCTGTTTAGAATGTGGTCTCGAAGAGGATTTTAAATGGATGCATCCTTGCTATACTTTTCAAGGTAAAAACATTGTACTTATCCACGGATTTAAAGAGTATTGTGCCTTGTTGTTTCATAAAGGAGCATTACTGAACGATGCTAACAACCTTTTAATTCAACAAACCGAAAACGTTCAGTCAGCTCGTCAAATTCGATTCATAAACAAAGATGAAATTATTGACTTAAAAGCAGTTATCAAAGCTTATATTTTTGAAGTCATAGAGGTCGAAAAAGCAGGTCTGGAAGTAAAAATGAAAAAGACTTCTGAATATGAAATTCCTCAAGAACTTGAAGAAGCATTAAAAAGTAATCCCGAATTAGAGACAGCATTTTATGACCTAACCCTAGGGAGACAAAGAGGATATTTACTCTACTTCTCACAAGCCAAACAATCCAAAACACGAATATCAAGAATTGAAAAAGCAAAACCGAAAATTTTTGAGGGAAAAGGATTAAATGATAGAGAGGTATAAAACATCCAATTAGCTATGGAAAACTATCCTAAAGACAAATTAATACAAGCCTCAACAGTTATTGAATCACTACTACATAAATGTGAAAAGTCCAGGCTAAAACTTACGGATAGAACATCACAACATTCTTTACTAAAGAATAGAATTGAGGCTCTCAAAATTGCTATAGAGCTTATAGAAAGTGAGGTTGAAAACAAATTGATAGACAATGGGAAATAAAAAAGAACTGATCAATCAAATAGAATTTTTAAGAATCCCATTTACAATTATTATTTTAGTTCTTATAAGTAGAATAGCATCAATGATTTTATTCAATTGTTAGCTGCAAACTGAAAATACATCGTACTAAACAACAAAATTAAAGTCTGAACAATGAACGACATCAAATTTAATGGCGGAATAAATATCGCAATAAAAATTCCGAAATCTAAATATCAGGAAACTGTGAAATTTTATAGAGAAATCCTGAAATTGGAAGTGACCGAAAAAGAAATAAAGAACCCAACAGTTTCTAAAACTCACGAAGTTAAATTTGGAAATAATATAATTTGGTTGGATTGCGTAGACAATTATACTCATTCGGAAACTTGGTTGGAGCTGAAAACGCCCAATGTGGAAAAAGCGACAGAATATTTGAAATCCAACGGAATTGAAACTTGCGATGAATTGGAAGAAATACCAAAAGATAATCATTGGATAATGGACCCAGCAGGTAGTGTATTTATAATCGGAAAAGATAATTCGGAATATTCACTCGACTGAAAAAAAGTGAACAAGTTACACGTATAAAAAAATGCTAGGTTTAGCTAAACCAAAATTAGTTGCTCGTTTGCTAGCTTCTAATTTTTCTTTGGGAGATCTTCACACACACAACTTTTATACATAAATGTTCTGCATAATGTAAAATTAGACTGGTGTATTCAAAATACCGCAATAAAAAACGAATAACTTTAGAAATTAGGGAGAAACAAGTTAAACAACAATTAAACTTCTTATAGTTTTATCAATGAAGTATAAAGAAATAAATCCAAGTCATAACCTCCAAAATCAAATTCACAGCTATTGGGAGTTAAGAGGAGATACATCGAGTAATCATTGGGAACGTATTTTTCCTGATGGTTGCCCAGGTTTAATTATGAATCATGGAGACAACTGTTTTACCGATAATGGTACAATGAAAATGGAACACGGTAAAACTTATATGGTTGGAGCAATGACTACTTTTAAAGAAAGTTATATTAATGAACACACACACCTCATAGGTATTTGTCTTAAACCATCAGCTTTTGCATCATTTTTCTCTTATTGCTCTCTCAGCGAGATAAAAAATAACACCGTGCTATTAGACAAAAATCTCTCTTTTGATAGAGACCTTTTTTTTAAGAACAACTACACCGATTATTTAAATCAATTTTTTACGGATAGAAAAAATAATAAGGCCACAAGATTAAGTTCAGTCATAGATGACATACAGGTATCAAGAGGTTTAATGACTATTGATGAATTGTCAAAACAAAATGGAATTTCAATAAGGCAATTAGAGAGGTTATTTAACAGCTTTATAGGGTTAACGCCAAAAGAATACGCAAACATTATTCGTCTACAATACGCATTAAATTTAATTGCATCACAAAAGGAACACACATCATTATCAGATATTGCTTTTGAATGTGGATATTATGACCATTCGCATCTCACCAATGCTGTAAAACGTCATACAGGGTTTTTACCCTCCGAACTTTAAAATGTCGTTTTTTTCCAAAGAAAAACACTAGTCAACTTTCTATTTTTGTAGAAAATTAAAATTTCACACCAAATGAGAAAAATAAAACTATTTATAGTAACCAGTTTAGATTTTCCATATACTAGAATGTTAGTCATAAGTTAAAAAAACGTAGGTCTAAAAAGAAACTTAAGAAATAGAGTGAGCAGAAATCCTTTTGCCATCTGCGTACAATTTCCCCCAATCACAAAGACTTTCTAAAATAGGAACCAAATCCAAACCTTTATTGGTCAAAACATATTCTATTCCAACAGGTACTGTATTTGGAATTTCTTTTTTAATTAATATGGCGTGTGTTTCCAATTCCTTTAATTGTCTTGCCAAAACAGTTTCCGAAATATTAGGCAACTCTTGCTGTATCAAATGAAATCGATTGTTGCCTTGAGAAATGGAATAAACAATCTGTGATTTCCATCGACCATTTATCATTGCAATTGCCGAATTTAACTCACAAACTTGAAATAGGAACTGTTCGTTGACATAATTTGTCGATTGTTTTTTTCTCATAATCAATAGTTTAAAGACTAACAATTTTGTTAGTTATTGTTTCAAAAACAGTCTTTTAAGATCTTTGACAAAAATATAAAAAATGAAAAATATCGTTTTAATTACAATATCTATGGTTTTGACACAATCGCTTTTTGCTCAAAAAGTTTTTAGCATAAAATCAGATAAATTGGAAAGAACAGTTTCAGTTTCTGTACAAAAACCAACAAACTATCAATCTTCAAAAAGCTATCCTTTGGTTTTTATGCTTCACGGTTATAGTGAAAATTATGAACAATGGAGTAAAACAACCAATTTGGAAAAATTAGCAACGGATTATCAAATGATTTTAGTCTGTCCAGAAGGTTTCGTCAACTATTATTTGAATAGTCCAAATTTAAAAACCTTTCAATACGAAGATTTCTTTTTCCAAGAACTTGTTCCTAACATTGAGGAAAAATACAATATTGACAACAAGAATATTTTTATAACTGGTTTGAGCATGGGAGGCTATGGAGCTTTGAGTTTATTCATAAAGCATTCTGAATTTTTCAATACTGCTGCTTCTACAAGTGGAGCTCTTGAATTTGATTACGAAAACTTAAAAAAAGTCAGCTTAAAATTCTTTGAAAGCAAAAGAATGACAAACGATATGGAAATGACATTGGGAAACCCGAAAGAAAATGATTGGCAAAAGTTTAGCATTTCATCTTTGTTAAAAAACCAAAAGGAATTTAATAAAGGTTTTTTTATTGATTGTGGTTTAGATGACCCTTTACTCTCAAACACCATACAAATTAAGGAATTGGCTTTGTCTAAAAAATTACCGATAAGATTTTCAATTCAACCCGGAGAACACAATACTGAATATTGGGCGAAATCCGTTGAATACCATTTTGTATACTTCAAGCAACATCTGAAAACTGAATAGTAAAAATCTGTGGCTAAGGCTAACAATATAGCGAACGACACTGTAGAAACCAATGAAGTACAATAAAGTAAAACCATACAAAGAATTAGAACCTTTTATTCATTTCTATTAGGAACTGAGAGGGTACGAGCTAGAAAGACAATGGGCATAGGTTTTTCCAGATGGTTGTGCTGGTATAGTAATAAATTTGTGAGATACTTGCTTGACTGACAACGGCTCGACTTTAATGGAGTTTGGGAAACTTAGGTAGTTGTTGCAATAACTTCTTTAATAGACAGCTTTATTGACACTGATGTACGTTTAAGGTATGTGCCTTAAACCTGCAACTTTTTACAAATTTCTATAAAGATCCTCCCAAAATGAATTGACTAAAGACACCGTGAATTGGAAAAATATAAATCATTTAATCTTGATAAAGTATAGAAAATCCGTTTAATTATTTTGATCATTTTTACTCCGAAAAAATAATTACCAAATCCAAGTAATTGTTATATTTATCCTCCGACCTTTAAAATGTCGCATTTTTCCAAAGAAAAACACTAGTCAACTTTCTATTTTTGTAGAAAATTAAAATTTCACACCAAATGAGAAAAATAAAACTATTTATAGCAACCAGTTTAGACGGATTTATAGCGCAACCAAATGATGACCTTAGTTTTTTAAAGTTAGTTGAAAAAGAAGGAGAAGATTATGGTTATGATGCATTTACTTCATCCATTGATACTATTATGATTGGTCGTAAAACCTATGATTATGTTGTAAAAGAGATTGGTGCTTCTCACTACGATAATGGGAAACGAGATGTGTATGTCATGACAAGAACGGAACGTCCAGACAACGGTAGAATTAAATTTTATACAGGTAACATAAAAGACCTTGTAACAAAGATTAAGAGCGAAGCGGGTAAAGACATTTATTGTGATGGTGGTGCTGAAGTTGTTAACGAACTACTTAAAAATGACCTCATTGATGAACTTACTATTTCCATTGTACCTATTCTTGTAGGTAATGGTACAAGATTATTTAAAGAAGGCAGACCAGAGCAATTATTGGAATTTGTTAGTGCTAAAACATTTGATACAGGATTGGTACAGTTGTATTACAAGCGAAAAAAATAAACAACGAACAATGATGAATAGAATGGAACATATAAATCCGGAAGGACTAATAAAAAATTCTGCGTTTTCTCAAATCATAACGACTGAAGGAAACGGAAAGACAATTTATATAGGTGGACAAAATGCAGTAAATGGAAACGGAGAAATTATAGGGAAAAATGATATTTTAAAGCAAACTGAGCAAGTAATGAAAAACCTTGAAATTGCTCTTAAATCTTGTGGAGTAAATTTTGAGAGTTTAGTGAAATTAAACATTCACATTGTTCAAGGGCAGAATGCTTATGGTGCATTTCAAGTTTCACAGAAATTTTTAGGACAAAACCCAAACCCACCGATTATTACAGTTTTGTATGTTGCAGGACTAATAAATCCCGAATTTTTACTTGAAATTGATGCTATCGCATTTAAACCTGAAAAATAAGAAAATGGAAAATCAAGTCGGAAAAACCAAAGATGTAGGATTTCAATTTGGAATAAGGAAAACCTTTTCTGTTTCGAGTGAGGAGGTTTGGGACTTTTTATTTTCCGAGAATGGACTAAAGATTTGGTTAGGCAATTTGAAAAATGAACTTGAAATTAAAAAAGAATACGAAACTGAAAATGGCATAACAGGACTTGTCCGTGTTTTTAAAGCAAATTCCCATATTCGACTGAATTGGAAACCGAAAAATTGGGAAAATATGTCAACAATTCAAATTAGAGTAATTGGAAATCAGACTAAGGCAACCATAGCCATCCATCAAGAGAAATTATTGAATACCGAACAGCGAAATGAAATGAAAGCATATTGGACTGAGATAATGAAGAAAATTGGCACTGAACTATTGAGATAGTGTCATTTGCAAATTATTTATGGCCCAATTCTGAATTTCTTTGATGACCGGCTGTAAAGTCATGCCTTTTTTTGTTAGAGTATATTCCACAGTTGGAGGAACAGTTGCATAAGCCTTTCTGTTAACAATTTTTCTTGATTCAAGTTCTTTAAGGGTTTTAACCAACATTCTGGTATTAATCCCTTCTATTGCCCGTTCTAGTTCTTTGAATCTCAATTTACCGGCCATTAAAGTATTTATAACAGTCATCGTCCATTTACCTGAAATCAAATCCATCGCTTCTTGAAAAGGGCATTCAGATAATTTTTCATTATTTTTTTGTTGATTAGCCTTCATATCACTTCATTACTTTACTTTTGGTCACTACTTTACATATCGATAACTACTTGCAAAAGTAAACTTTAATTTTGAAATTTGTAACAAAATATAAATTATGACTATAGAAGAAATTCAAGCCTACATACTCGACAATTTTGAAAATATAAAACTCTCGTCTGCTGATGGCAATTTGTTCTTCATGCATCCTAGTAATGACAAACTTCCCTTTGCTACAATACTTACCAAAGATGATGAGTATGACGCTGTGTCAAACCTTGATAGAGATGGTTTTTATCGTTTAAATTTTTGTATAGACAAAGAAATTTTTAAATCAAAATTTGGACATCTAACTCATAAAAAAGGACTTGAATCCTATATGGATGTGGGAATTGATTTCACAAAAGAGGACACACTATTACCACATCCAACCTATGGTTCTATGAATTGGGTTTGTGTTGTTAAACCTTCAAAAGAGTTGTTTGATTCTATAAAGGAATATTTAGAATCATCATTTGAGACTTTAAAAAGAAATAAAAATTAAACGAATAAGAAAAAAAACGCTAACATCATATATAATAAATAGGCGATTTAGTACTAAAATAAAACTTTGGTTATCGTATCAAAACTTATACTTAGCCGAAAGTTTAGTGCTTTGAAATTGACTGCTTTTCATATACCAAACGTTAGCCGTCATTGTAAACGAACTCTCAACCAATAACTATCATAAAATAGAAAGGTTCTAATAGTAATTTTGACATTACATTTCTCAAATATGCAAGCACAAGACAAAATAATAGTGTGGAAAAGCACTTATGTAAACACAACCGAATTTACCACCATTAATTTTAAAGACTCGATTGAAGTTAAGGGACACATCACAGGTCAAGGATTAGGGAAATTGTTAAATGTAAATTATCAACTTGACATTAATAAAAAATGGGAAATTCAGTCAGTAAACATCAATTTTCAATCAGACAGTACGTTTAACATCTCACTCACAAAAAATAAAGACAATCATTGGGTCAATGAAAAAGGCAAAATCCTCGAACAATTGGATAACTGTATAGACATTGATATTGCCTTGACCCCTTTTACCAACACATTACCAATCAATAGGCTGGGTCTAGCAGTTGGAGAATCAAAAGAAATAGGAGTCGTTTACTTTGAATTACCTACCAAAAATTTTTCGCCTGCCAAACAGCGATATACCAATTTAGGTAATGGAGTTTACAAGTATGAAAATCTTGCTTCCGGATTTACTGCAAACTTAAAAGTTGACAGTCAAGGATTTGTTTTGGATTACCCAGGTATTTGGCATAGAGTGTTTTCAGAGCATGAAGCTACTGCAAGACAGAAGGAAGGATTTGCTTCTTCACTGATTTCAGATAACGCAAGTGACGAAATTGCTGGAAATAATATTTACGATTGGCTTATAGGAAGTTGGAATGTAGAAGCTGTTGATTATTTAGAAAACAATGAAATATTAAAATCACAAGGTGAATGGCATTTTGCCTATGTTCTTGAAGGGCGGGCTGTGCAAGATGTTTGGATTGCCCCGAAACGTTCATTAAGAACGCCAAACCTAAAACAGCCAAGAATTCGTTATGGTTCAAGCATACGTTATTTTGACGCAAAATCAAAAAAATGGTGTGTTTATTGGTTCAATCCCGTGAGTAGTACAGTAAGTAAACTTTATGGTTGGAAAGACAAAGGTAATATTGTACAGGAAGGAACCAATGAAGATGGAAATATAATGCGGTGGACATTTCAGAACATAACCAACAAGTCATTTCATTGGAAAGGAGAAATTAGTACCGATAGCGGAGAGACTTTTACTTTACAAGCAGAGTTCTTTGGAACACGAAAATATTAAACACCAAAACGAAAGTATTTTCTACAACAATAGAGGTACTTCGAACCATTGGACAACCTGACCCCGGCAACCGTATATTTTGGATTGGATCAAAGAAAATTCAAAAACATCAACTGATAAAGTAAAAATGTTGCTCAAAAGAATGAAAGAGCACCAAATTCAAGAGTTATAACTATTAACATATAAAATAATGAAGAGTCCATTGCTCATTTTTACGACCATATATCGTGCTGTCCTCTATTCACAGGTCTTGTTTTTAAAGCAAATTCACACATTCGCTTGAATTGGAAACTTACCCATTGGGAAAACGTGTCAACCGTTCAAATTCGAGTCATTGGAAACCAGTCAAAAACAACCATAGCCATCCATCAAGAGAATCTTTTAAGTGATGTGCAGAGAACCGAAGTGAAAGCACATTGGAACGAGATAATAAAGAAAATTGGCACTGAACTATTGGGATAGTGTCTTTACATATTATTTATGGCCCAATTCTGAATTTCTTTGATGACCAGCTGTAAAGAATTTGAAAAAAGTAAAAGCTGTACGTTCAAAAAGATAAAAGCAAAACTAAAAAATAACGAACCGCTAACAACAAGCTAAAAAAAGTCTTCAGATGAAACAACAAGAAAAAAGACATAAGTTCAATTTTTTAATGACAAAATCCCCGAATAAATCAATCATTTTTGTCTTAATTGTTTCTGCTTTGGATACTGCAGGATTAGGGATTATCTATCCTGTTTTACCAAAACTTATAGTAGATTTAGTAAACACGGATATAAGTACAGCGGCAACTTATGGAGGTTGGTTAATTTTCGCATATGCGTTGATGCAGTTTATTTTTGCTCCTGTTTTAGGTAATTTGAGTGACAGGTATGGTCGAAGATCAGTTTTGCTAATATCTCTATTTGGCTTTACAATTGATTATT
>Ga0193953_1001169_pt1 | contig 12544 bp, 10 predicted proteins | sample BB_4_MG_FD_140325 | JGI IMG/M metagenome (GOLD analysis project Ga0193953, IMG submission 140325) | Microbial mat bacterial communities from the Broadkill River, Lewes, Delaware, United States - BB_4_MG | ecosystem: Environmental > Aquatic > Freshwater > River > Microbial mats | place: USA... | reverse complement strand
GCGTGAAAGGCCGGTGTCCTGGACCAGGCTAGACGATGGGGACGCATGGTGGGTCGTACTGGGCTCGAACCAGTGACTCTCTGCTTAAAAGGCAGATACTCTACCGACTGAGTTAACGACCCGCTGCGTCTCAAAGACTCGAAGCTTATACTCAAGTTGTGAGCCAAGTGTCAAGCCGAAACTTAATGAAAAACATCTTTCTTTCAAAAGAGCCGAAACGACGCGTGGATAAACAGGTGCATTCACCTTAAAATGACTGCACCTTAGCCGCCTACTTGCGCCAGAACTCCGGAACAAGAAAGATGATGACCGTATAGATTTCAAGGCGCCCCAAGAGCATGCACCAGATAAGGAGCCACTTCCCGGCCTGGGGAATCAGGGCAAAGTTCTCCGCAGGACCCACCAGGCCAAACCCCGGCCCGATGTTCCCGATACAGGAACCCACAGCGGTGAATGCGGTGACAAAATCAACCCCCATGGCGGCCAGAAGCACAGAACAGAGAGCAAAAAGCCCCATATAGATGGCAATAAAGCCAATAATACTGCGCATGACATCTTCCGAGACAGCCTTCCCGCCGAGCTTGATGGTGGCAACAGCACGGGGGTGAATCATCATGTACAGCTCTCGATAGCAGTATTTCAGACAGAGCATCACGCGGACAACCTTCATGCCGCCACCGGTGGACCCAGCCGAGGCACCGATGAACATACAAAGAAAAATCAGCACCTGACTCAGGCCCGGCCAGAGCTCATAATCGGCCGTGGCATACCCCGTGGTGGTAATAATGGAGACCACCTGAAAGGTACCGTAACGCAAGGCATCCGGGAGACTCTGGTACACGCTGCCATAGATATCAAAGGTAACAATGACAGAGAGCCCCAGCACAATCAGAAGAAACCAGCGACACTCCGGGTCTTCCCAGAAGGCAAGGCTCTTCCCCCTCAGCATCTGGTAGTGCAGGGAGAAGTTGATACCGGCCAGCACCATAAAGACAATGATCACCACATCTATATAGGTGCTGTTAAAACCCGCCACCGAGGTGTTGAGCGTGGAAAAGCCCCCTGTCGGCATGGTGGTGAAGGTGTGACACAGGGCATCAAACAGATCCATGCCACCAAAGAGCAGCAGCCCCACCTCCACCAGGGAGATGAGCGCATACACCTTCCACAAAAGAGAGGCCGTCTCTGACAGGCGAGGCTTCAGCTTATCCGGTACCGGGCTTGGTACCTCGGCCTTGTAAAGCTGCATCCCACCCACCCCGAGAAAAGGCAGAATGGCAAGGGAAAGCACAATAATCCCCATCCCCCCCAGCCACTGAATCAAACTACGCCAAAAGAGAAGCCCTTTGGGCACCGCCTCGATATTGGTGAGAACCGAGGAGCCTGTGGTGGTAAAACCGGAGACAGACTCAAAAAAAGCATCCACAAACTGGGGAAAATAACCGCTGATATAAAAAGGAAGCGCTCCATAAAGCCCCACCACGGTCCACCCAACGGCCACAATGGCCATCCCCTCCCGCTGACTGATGTTATCGAAACTGGCGTCCCGGCAAATTAGAATGGCCACAGCCCCTGAAATTGTCGTAAAAAGAGCAGACACAACCAGAGCGGAAAGCACCCCATCCCCATAGAACACAGAGCAGACCACAGGCAGCAGCATGGAAAGCCCAAGGGCGAAGAGAAGAATCCCTGTAATGTAGGTTACGACCGGCCAGCGCATCAAAAGAACTCCAGCTTGACAGTGAGCATCTTCTCAATGCGGGGAACCGCCTCACGGGTGGCAAAAATAATCACCCGGTCATCGGGCATGATAACGCTGTCCCCGGACGGAATGATAACCTCCTCATCGCGGATAATGCAGATCAGGAGGGCCCCCCTGGGAAAGGAGACCTTGCTGATGGGGGTATCCACAAGCTCGGATGTCTGAAGGGCAACCGCCTCGATCACCTCAGCCTGCTCCCCATGAACGCTGATTGCGGACAGCACCTTGCCCTTGCGGATATGCTGCTGAATGGAGTTGATGGCCGAAAGCCTCGGGCTCACGACCTGTTCAACCCCAATGGTGCCCATGAGGGGCAGGTAGGTAAACTTGCTGATCTTGGTGATGGTGTTTTCAGCCCCCATGCTCTTGGCAAGCAGGGAGACGAGAATATTGGTCTCTTCATCGTCGGTGAGAGAGACCACAACATCCATATCCTTGATATTCTCTTCCACCAACAGACTCTGATCGGATCCATCGCCACAGAGAACAACGGCCCGGTTCATGCGTTCAGCGAGAAACCGGCATCGCTCGGGATCTCTCTCCACTATTTTTGTGTGGATATTTTTACTCTCAAGAAAGTCGGCCAGACGCGTTCCGATACGCCCCCCACCCACAATCAGCACCCGGTTCACGGGCTTCATGCGGCGGTTGAAAAGACGCAGAACATCGTTAAGCTTGGTGGATTCACTGATAAAGTAGACAAGGTCGCCGACCTGCAGGGTGTCGCCCCCGTGTGGAACGATAAGCTGCCCCTTTCGAACAATGGCAGCAATGAGGGGCCTTACCCCACCTAAGCGCCCGGGAAGCTCTGCGAGCCGCAAACCGCCGAGAATACTGCCTTCCTCAAGGCGCATTCCGACAATTTTTACGCGACCGCCCTCGAACTCGTTTACATCCACAGCACCCGGAACGCGCATCAACCTGTAGATGGTCTTCACCACCTCGATTTCAGGATTGATGATGGTATCGATATGGGGGGCACTTTTTCGGAAGTGCTCGTGGTAGTCGTCGTAGTCACCGAGACGAATACGTGCCAACTTTTTTGTGGCGGGGGAGAGAATGTCACAGGTAAGGCACGCCACGAGGTTGGTCTCGTCGCTGTCGGTTACGGCCCGCAGAATATCTGCTTTTTTAACCCCGGCATCGATAAGGACATCAGGGCTGCTGCCCGACCCCTTCACCACCTGCACGTCCAGATTCTCCGAAACCCGTTTCAGGGCATCGTCACTGGTATCGACCACCATGACATCTTTGTTCTCAAGGGAGAGCCGACTGGCGATATGAAACCCCACCTCACCGGCTCCTACAATAACGATCTTCAAGCAGTATCTCCTGATCTCATTGGTTCCCGGCGTCTTTCCCCGACACGGCCGGCTGACTGATCTCCAGCTACAAACAAAAACAACATAAAATAACAGAGATTTACCCACCAAAGCACAAGGCACCAACAAAGACACCCGCAGGGCGGGTGGTCGGTTCCGGGTGGGCGTCGGCCCGGCAGCGCATGCGGTATTCCTCTTAGCCTTCAGGATGTTGCATGGAAAAGCGCCTGCAATATATCGCTATGTCATAGCCGATTCCCTGCCCAAGGTCAAACAAATGGCCGCCTCCCTGGCACAAGCGCCTGTCACGCCACAAGGTCTCGGGGTTCACGCCCCCGTCAAACACAACCCCTCCACCGACAGCCTACCCGACAGCAGGCAGTGGTAACAACCGTACGCAACCACCCCATTTTTTTGATTAACAATAGCTTTTAACCGCGGGGTATTGTATCATCATACACAGTACGATGTTTACAAAGATAGCCGACACGAGACTGCAAATGACATCGTTCCCGAACGCGGCGCTCCCCCACCTCCTCTCCTGAGATGTTCATCACCCACCCTCATCGGTACTGCGCGGCAACAACATTGACGCGAACGTATACAAGCCCTTCGGCCTGCCCGCTGCCATACACCTTTAGTATTAGGGAGGACACCATGACAGCCATCCACCCCCTGCCCCAACCGTCTGCCCCGACCCCACCACACGGACGGGATAACCTTGTCCGAATGTACGACGGTGCCATGAGCCACCTTGACTCTGCCCGCAAAAGTGCTCCGGCTCAGCAGAAAGAGAGCATCTCCACCGTCGTAAAAATCCTGAGCAACCTGAAAGAAGTCAGTGAAAAGACAAAGAGCCCGGAGGATGACGGCACAGATCTCTCTGCCCTGTACGCCTATATGATCGATCGACTTTCAATAAGTCATTCCGGCCTGGGTATTGACCCGATCAATGAGGTAAGCTGGCTGCTTCGCAACCTTCGAGATTTCTCCACAAGGCCCAAAGGACGCAGTCCTGTTGACGGCTAACGCGTTCCCTCCCCCCAAGACCACCCCTCCCCAGGCGCCCCCTCGGCGCCCCGGGGGAGGGGCGCCCGTATCCAAAATCATCCCACATCCCACCCCCCGGCATGTTTCAACCATTCATCGTCATTTTTTTCTTAAAGAAAATACCTGACACTCCGATAAGACTCTTAACACGACGGATTGCCCGACACGCTTTGGAAAAAGGATTTTCTAATATGGCGCACAAGGCCTCAGTCGAGACAGACAAATTGATTTCACGGCACGGATGCCGACAATTGAAAGTTAATTTCACGGAGGAAATGACATGGCACTTTCAATCAACACCAACGTTACGTCCCTCAACGCTCAGCGCAACCTGGGCAACACCGCTTCTGGTCTCAACAAATCTCTCCAGAGACTCTCTTCAGGCTTAAGAATCAACTCCGCCAAGGACGACGCCGCAGGTCTTGCCATCACCGACCGTATGACGTCACAGATTCGCGGCTTGAACCAGGCGGTCCGCAACTCCAACGACGGTATCTCCCTTGCTCAGACTGCTGAAGGCGCCCTTCAGGAGACCACCAACGGCCTCCAGAGGATCCGCGAACTGTCTGTTCAGGCTGCCAACGACACCAACACCGCAGAAGACCGCGCATCAATCCAGCTCGAGATTGACCAGCTGGTGTCTGAGATCGACCGAATCGCCGAAGCCACCACCTTCAACAACAAAAACATCCTCAACGGCAGCTCCGGAACCTTTAAGTTCCAGGTCGGCGCAAACGCCAACGAGACCATCGGCGTAGACCTTGTAAACGTCAAGGCCAACGCCCTGGGTGAGCAGCCCGGCATGGTTCAGTCCACCGGTTCCCGTACCTCCCTGTCCAACGATGCAGCCGAAGCAGGCAGCACCGGTATCCAGGAAGGGGCCGCAGGCACCACCATCACCGCCGGCGACGTCACCGTGCAGGTGGCAGGGGCATCCTCTGTGGATATCGCCCAGGCCAAGTACGGCGGCGACATCACCTCAGCCTCCACTGCAGACCTCAAGGACACCAACTCCGCGAACTACGGCGGTGGTAGCGCAAAAGACATTGCCGAGCGTATCAACAGCGTTCGATCAATGAATGAGGAAGATCCCGGCGCAGGCATGGAAGGCAAGAGCCTCGAAGGCGTTTACGCCAAGGCAACCACCAGCTTCCGTGCCTCTGACATGGATGCCGCTGACTACTCCGGCTCCAGCGTTGCCGGCAGTGACGGCGACAAAAACGTCGGCACCGGTTTCATCGACAACAGCGACCTCGTCATCAACGGCGTGGGCGTAGGTCCCGCCGCCTTCAAAGAGAACGATGCCGATGGCAGCCTCACCAACGCCATTAACGCCAAAAGTGAGCTCACCGGCGTCAAGGCAAGCGTAGATGATGACGGTGAACTCGTCCTGACCGCTGAAGACGGCCGTGACATCGTCATGAGCACCACCAACGCGGAAGTCACCAACCTCGTGTTCGGTGGCGGTGGAAAATCCACCTCCTTCGACGCAGGGTTCAACGACCTGCGTGTCAGCGGTTCCGTCAGCCTTACTGCCCAGAACACCCTGTCCCTGGGCGGCGCCAACGCAGCCGATGCTGGTTTTGCAGCCCTTACCGAGGACAACGTCCAGGCCGAGGGTTCCATCGCCAACGCCGACGTCTCCACCATGGAAGCCGCCAACAACACCATCAAGTCTGTTGACAGCGCCATCCGCCAGGTGGACGACATGCGAGCCAACCTGGGTGCGGTTCAGAACCGTTTTGAATCCACCATCCAGAACCTCTCCAACGTTTCCGAGAACTTGAGCGCGTCACGGTCCCGTATCCTTGATACAGACTTCGCGTCTGAGACTGCCAACATGACCAAACTGCAGGTCATGCAGCAGGCTGGTACCGCCATGCTCGCGCAGGCCAACCAGTTGCCTCAGTCAGTTCTCAGCCTGATCGGATAGAGCGTGCTCTCGCACCCTCTGTAAGGGAAGGTTTGCGTTTATCCGGGCACTTAGGGTAAACGCCCTGCAATCGTAAGCAAAAGAGTCCGAAGGGCCTTGATGGCCTCCACCACCAGGGCCCCTCGGACACCTTGCCTGCGACAGCATCGGAAAACGTTCACAAAGGCATCATCGGCCAGCCAACAAAAGGCCGTGGCAGCACATGCCAAAGGAGCAGGAACATGGGAGTTTCGGTGGGCGGCATCGTTTCGGGCATCGATCTCGACAGCATTGTCGATCAGATTACCGAAGTGGAGAAGAGACCCGTCAAGGGGTTGGAAGCGAAGAAGGAGGATTTCAAAGTCCTCATCTCCGCTTACGCCAACCTGTCGAAGGAGCTCTCCGGCCTCAGCAACGCATCCCGTTCTCTTCGTTACCCCAGCTCCTTTACCGCACGCACGGCTACCTCTCCCAACCCAGAAAGTTACACGGTTTCCGCCGGCTCATATGCCCGGGAAGGAAGTTACACCCTGGAGGTAAACCAGCTGGCCTCCGGCCAGAAGATGGCCACCGGCCCGTTCCTGGAGGATGCTGTCCCCGGCGGTGGCACCCTCACCCTTCAGGTGGGAGAAGAGGACCCCATGGAGATCACCGTGGGCGCCAACTTCACCCTCCATGACCTTTCCAATGCCATCAATGCAGAAAAAGGCGGTGTGACAGCCGGGGTGATCTTTGATGGTGAACACCACTTCCTTACCCTCTCGGCCAACGAGACCGGAGCGGAAAACACCATCAACGTTTCGGTTACAGCTGATGAGGACGGGGATACGGACGACAACTCCGGACTCTCTTCCCTGGTGGCCTGGGGAGACGAGGAGGGCGAAGGCGCAGGTGACAAGGCGTTTCACGTCACCCTGGAAGCACAGGATGCCATTATAAGCGTTGACGGGGTCTCCAACATCCACCGCCCCTCCAACACCATCACCGACGTTGTGAAGGATGTGACGCTGACCCTCACCGACACCACGGCCCCCACGACATTTTCTGTGGCCATGGACCAGGGAGCCATCGCCGAAAAGCTGAACACCTTTGTGGAAAAATACAACAATGTCCTTACCTTTTTCTTCAACAGCCAGAAGTATAACGGCGAAGGGGAAGAGCAGGGAACCCTCTTCGGCGATCAGACAGCCAACCGCATCAACGGTGCCCTCACCCGGATTACTGCAGGAACGGTCTCGGGAAATGACAGCTTCAGTTATCTTTCCGATATCGGTGTCACCATGCGACGGGTCACGGACAAGGAAGACCCCGAATACGGGAAACCTTTCCTGGAAATTGACCAGGGAAAACTGGGCCAGGCTGTCACCGAAAACCCCGAAGACCTGAAGCGATTCTTTACCAGCATCGATGAAGGCAACGAAGGCTTCGCCGTTCGAATGTGCACCCAGATTGAAGGGTTCACCGACCCCTCGGCCGGCATCATCTCCTCCGGGAGCAAAGGCCTCAAAACCAAGATAGGCAACATCGACAAACAGATCACCAGAGTTGAGGACAAGGCGGAACGATCGGAGGAGAGGCTTCGAAAGAAGTTCAACTCCCTGGAAAGCTTACTGGCGGAATACAAAGTTACCAGCGATCACCTGGCCTCCCAGTTGAAGGCTCTGCCCGGAATATCCAAGCAGTAGATCCGGAAGCAAGGGCTGACAAGACCCGTTTCCGTCAAAGTTGAAGGAGCTCACACCTATGACACCCATGAGTTACAATGCGTATGCAGCATCGGCCGTTCGGGAAGACCTCCCCAAGGACCGCATCCTCATCATGCTCTACGAAGGCTCTATCAAATTCATCCACCTCGCAGCACGGGGCATTGACGAAAACCGTCCGGCGCTTAAAGGGGAATACATTTCCAAGGTCCTGGCCATCATCACCGAACTCACCGCAGCCCTGGATATGGAACGCGGCGGGGAGATTGCCGAAAACCTGGCTTCCCTCTACGAGTACATGGTCAAACGTCTCACAGAGGCCAATGTACAAAACAGCACGGAGCCCCTCCATGAGGTTGAGAAACTCATCATGAGCCTGAAAGAGGGCTTTTCCGAAGCGTCTCGCATTCGAAAGCAGTCCGCGGTACGACGCCCTGAAAAGCCAAGGGAGAGCTGTGGTGTCTCTGTTGCCATCTGATAACCTCATCGACGTCATCACGGCCATGGAGGCACTGATGGACAAAGTAGAATCCTCTCTGGATTCTGCCGACCCAGACGCCCTATTCACCATGGCCAGGCACCAGGCAGCCCTCATGGAAAAGATCAAAGAACTGCCAGTGCCCCAAGAGAGCGCTCAATCCCTCTCTCGCACCCTGGAACGAAGTCGACACCTTGCCCTGCGCATTGAAGGGGAGATGGACGCCATCCGCTCCCTCCTCACCGCATCGGCAAACAAAAAACGCATAAGTGGAGCCTACGCCTCCTCTTACTAATCGGCGGAGCCCATTGCCACATGCCGCCGTACCCTGGCAGAACAATCTGAAAACCAGGCCCGCACACGGAGATGATCATGCCCCCCCCAAGAGCGACCTCTCCGCCTGTGGGCCCCAAAATAAGACAAGAGAGATCACCATGATGCAACCCGTATCCCAAGTCCAACACCAGATGCCGTCCCGCCGCGATGATATCGCTGCCGTGGAACCCGTCCAAGCCACCAGAAACTCCGAAGCCTCTTCGGAAAGCACGGCAAATGCCGATGCGAAAAGTGAAAAGGCTCGCGCCCTCCAAGAGAAACTAATGCGCGAAGAAGGCCTCTCCCAGGAGACCCTTGATGAGATCTCCCGGGACCTTGAAACCCTGCACGCCGTTGGCCTGAACTTTACCCAACACGAAGCAACCGGCCGTACCATGGTCCGTATCACCAACCGTGACACCGAAGAGGTCATTCGCGAGATTCCAGTAAAACAGGTCCTTGATCTTGCAGCAAAAATTGAAGAGATGGTCGGCATGCTCTTCGATGAAAAAGTGTAATACGACGTTTAGCCCCTCCCCTTCATCCCCCCCTTGATTTTCATCCGGCGCAGTCGGGACGGGATAGTTGCGTCCTTTTTTGAGCATTCCCCCAGTTGATCTTTACTTCTTCCTCAACCCCCCTTCCCACACACAAAAAACCGCTCTTTTCATCAACCCAGAGTTAAACATACACCACTGAAATTACAGCCCATCTTCCCACGCCACATGCAACGTTACCCCATATGATCATTGTTAAAACAATTTGCTTTTCGTTTTCATTTTTGCTAATTTTTATAGTTTATCAGTGATATTTCCTTATAATCATAGGTTTTCTTGAAAATAGGGAGCGTCCTGGTAACTGGTTTCCACCCGAAACGGTGTGGAAATCAGAAAGTGGAGAGACGTGCAAGGAGGCTCCTGCACCTTTTTCCAACCCCGAAAACCGCCCGGAGGCATAGCGCTTGAGTCACCTCACTGCAACGTGCCCCGGAAGTTGGCGGGTCGTTTTAACTTGGGTTTAATAACCACCACACTACTTTCAGGAGGCGTGAATGAAAAGAGTACTGATACCTGTCCTGGCCCTGATGTGCCTGGCCCTGTGTGCATCCACCGGGATGGCCGCTGGCGCTGACAAATACACCGTGAAACTCGCCATGGATGCCGACCCGGTCTCCCTTGACCCCCATGTTCAGCTCTCAGGCGCCATGCTCGCATACTCCCATGTGGCATTTGACCCACTTGTTCGCTGGACCCAGGACATGAAGCATGAAGGTCGCCTCGCAACAAAGTGGGAGCGTATCGACAAGCTGACCATGCGTTTCTGGCTGAGAAAAGACGTGAAGTTCCACAGCGGCAACCCCTTCACCGCCAAGGACGTGGCCTGGACCTTCAAGCGCCTCCAGAAGAGTGTTGACTTCAAGGCGATCTTCGAACCCTACGAAGCCATCAACATCATCGATGACTACACCATCGACATCGTCACCAAAAAGCCCTACCCCCTTCTCATCAACACCGCCACCTACATCTTCCCCATGGACAGCGCCTTCTACTCCGGCACTGACGAAAACGGCCAGCCCAAGGACGCAATCATCAAGAGCGGCCCCTCCTTCGCTCTCAGCCATGCATCCGGAACCGGCCCCTTCAAGGTCACCTACCGTGAGCATGGTGTAAAGACTGTCTACGAGCGTTTTCCCGGCTACTGGGACACCAACTCCCCCGGCAACGCACAGAAGATTGTCCTGACCCCCATCAAGAACAACGCCACCCGTGTGGCGTCTCTGCTCTCCGGAGACACCGACTTCATCTACCCCGTCTCCCCCCAGGACTTCAAGCAGATCGAAAAGAACAAGAAGACCAAGCTGGTCACCCTTCCCGGTGCCCGTATCATCACCTTCCAGATGAACTCCAGCCGTCGTCCTGAATTCAAGGACGTACGCGTTCGTCAGGCCATCGTTCACGCCATCAACAACGAAGGCATCGTCAAAAAGATCATGAAAGGCTTCGGTACTGCCGCTGCCCAGCAGGGTCCCAAGGGTTACCTCGGTTACAAAGAGGAGCTCACCCCCCGCTACGACCTGAAAAAAGCCAAGGCCCTCATGAAGGAAGCCGGCTACGCCAAGGGTTTCGAGTGCTCCATGATCGCCCCCAACAACCGCTACGTAAACGACGCCAAAATCGCCGAAGCGGTTGCCAACATGCTGGCCAAGATCAACATCAAAGTGACCCTGAAAACCATGCCCAAGGCCCAGTACTGGGATGAGTTCGATGCCAAGGTTGCTGACATCCAGATGATCGGATGGCACTCTGACACCGATGACTCAGGAAACTTCAACGAGTTCCTCACCATGTGCATCAACCCCGAGGCCGGTTACGGCCAGTACAACAGCGGCACTTACTGCAACGTGACCGTGGACGCGCTCACTCTGGCTGCCCAGTCTGAGACCGACGTCGAAAGGCGCACCGCCATTCTCCAGGAGATCGAGCAGGTCCTCTATGACGATGCAGCCTTCATTCCCATGCACTGGCAGAACCTTGCATGGGCTTCTGCAAAGGGCCTGAAGATCGAGTCCATCGTTAACGAACAGAACTTCCCCTACCTTGGCGATCTTGTTGTCGAGTAATGGTTTGAAGTGAACGACCCTGGCCGGTTCTGCCGATATTTCATTGGCAGAACCGGCCATTTTTTTAGTGGATTCATTTGCATTCCACCGGAAAAGTATGGTTGAATGCTGGCGTTTCATTCACTGTAGAGGGAACTTTCCTCCCTTGCCGGCTGTACCCGCTACCTTCCGGTGCCCACACGTAAAGGACACCGGAAGGTAGCGGGTAGAACACCCAGGGCATCAAGCCGAAACGCGGCCTTAAAAAAGGCTTCGCTTCGCACCGCCGACACGGCGGTTACCCAATGTATCGTTAGAAAAGGACGCAACCAGACCCATGTTTGCATTTACTGTTAAACGCATTTTGCAGGCCCTGTTCGTTATGCTGATCATCAGCTTCCTGGGCTTCTCCATCAAACACCAGTTTGGGGATCCCATACGGGACATTGTGGGGATCCAGGTCTCCGTCAAGGACCGTGAGATCCTCCGGGAAGAGATGGGCCTGAACGACCCCTTCATGACCCAGTATGTAAGGTTCCTGAAAAACGCCACCCACGGCGATCTCGGCACCTCCTTCTTCCACAAGAAACCGGCCATGGACGTCATCCTCGCCAAGGCACCGGCCACCATCGAACTGGTGTTTGCGGCCAGCCTCATCGTCATGTTCGTCTCCATTCCGGCCGGCATCTTCGCCGCCATCAACCCCAAACACTGGTTCTCCCGGGTCACCATGGGGGGGAGCATCGTGGGGGTCTCGATACCGGTCTTTCTTACGGCCATCCTCATGATCTATTTTTTCTCGATCACATTGGAGTGGTTCCCCTCCTACGGCAGGGGCGAGACGGTCAACCTCTGGGGATGGCACACGGGCCTTCTCACCATCGACGGCCTCATGCATCTCGTCATGCCCGCCGTCGCCCTCTCCTCCATCATGCTGCCACTCTTCATCCGGCTCATTCGATCTGAAATGATGGAAGTCCTGGAGACGGAGTACATCCGCTTTGCCTACGCCAAGGGCCTCAAGAAGCGTCGCATCCGGTACGTCCACGCCTTTAAAAACACCCTGCTTCCCGTCATCACCGTGGGCGGCGTCCAACTGGGCATCATGCTCGCCTACACCATCCTCACCGAAACGGTCTTCCAGTGGGGTGGGTTGGGCTTTATGTTCCTTGAGTCTGTCGAACGATCGGACACCACCCTTTTGGTGGCCTACATCATCTTTGTGGGCGCAATCTTTGTCATCGTCAACACCTTCGTGGATATCATCTACGGACTCGTCAATCCCACCATCCGGGTCTCGGGGAGAAAATGAAACAGTCGCTACAAAATTTCAAAGATTCGTATCTCTTTTACAGCTTTAAAAGAGACAAAATCGCCATTATCAGCTTTGCCATTCTGCTGGT
>Ga0193953_1001167_pt1 | contig 12567 bp, 11 predicted proteins | sample BB_4_MG_FD_140325 | JGI IMG/M metagenome (GOLD analysis project Ga0193953, IMG submission 140325) | Microbial mat bacterial communities from the Broadkill River, Lewes, Delaware, United States - BB_4_MG | ecosystem: Environmental > Aquatic > Freshwater > River > Microbial mats | place: USA... | reverse complement strand
TGACAATTTACTTTGACCTCCAATTGTAGCCCATTGAATTCCACAATTTTTATCAACATCTTCACTTTCATCTGACTTATGTCCCTTAATGTTTTTTAACAAATCTCCATATAATTTCTTAAATGAAATAACATTTGTTATTGCTGATTTTTCAAGTCCCATAGGTTCATGTACACTAGTTACTCTAGCTGGACACGATGCAATATATGTAACGCTTATATCTTCATCTAAAACATTATACTTTTTCATCGCTTCTAGTCTCGCTAATCTAGCCGCTATCTCCATAGGTGATTCTAATGGAATTATATGGTCTAAAAGCATAGGATATTTGTCTTTTATTAACCTTAAGACAGCTGCACATGCCGATCCAATAACAGGTTTAGGTAATTTTTTTTCTTGAATAAGTTTTTTTATTGCAATACTTGATAATCTACATGCTATAGCTTCGTCATATACCATATCAAAACCTAGTTCTTTAATAGCTTCAAATATATTTTTTCTTTTTATATTTCTCGAAAATTGACCATGTAATGATACTGCTGGTATTGCAATTTTAACTTTATAATCTTTTATTTCTTCAATATTATCCGTTGAAGCACCTTGTGCATGATATGGACACACTACTATACATTCTCCACAATCAATACATCTTTCTTTAATAATAATTGCTTTTCCATTACGTACTCTAATTGCTTCCATAGGACATCTTTGCATACAATTTGTGCATCCCGTACATTTTTCTGAATCTAATACTACCGAATGGTAATGTTTCCTTTCATCCATATTATTTTAACCCCACTCCCTAACTAAATGCTAAATATCATCGTTAAATTCGTTCCTTTCCCATACTCCGATTCTATTTCAAACTCGTCCGAACATTTTTTCATATTGGGCAGTCCCATTCCTGCACCAAACCCCATTTCTCTTACAGCATTGCTAGCAGTTGAATACCCTTCTTGCATTGCAAGTTCTAGGTCTTTTATCCCTGGACCTTTATCAATTATTTGCATTTTAATCCGATCTTTTGTAATAGAAATATCAATATTTCCACCTAAAGCATGAATCGTTAAGTTTATTTCAGCTTCATACATCGCAATTGCTGCTCTTCTAATTAATTTAGCATCTAATCCTAATTTTCTAAGCATACTTTTAAATTGACTTGATGCTTCTCCAGCTCTATCAAAATCATTTTGTTCTATTTTGAAATGTAAATTTACGCCATTTTGTTTTTCCAAAATTATTCCCCCATCGCATGTCTTTGTGCACCTAATAAGCCATTTTCAAATAATTTTCCACATGCCGTATAAAGAATTTCAGTTGTTGACATAAGAACAATATCCTTTTTAATTGCTAAATCAAGCACTTCTTTTGCAGGTTTTTTCCCTCTTACAAAAATAATAGCATGTATATCACTCATTTCTGCAGTTCTAACAACTTGCGCATTATTTAAACCCGTTAATAAAACTGTGTCTGTATCTACAAACGCTAATACATCGCTCATTAAATCTGAACCAAATCCATATAATACTTCTCGGTCTAAATTATCTACTCCCGAATGAACTTCTGCACCCAAAATTTTCTGAATTTGAGCTAAATTCATAATTTCCCTCCTAAAATTTTATTAAAATAATAAAACTGAAAGCATAGCTACGTACACAATAACATAGCGCTTTCAGTCATTAATCATTTTTTTACCACAATATCCACTCTTCTATTAAATGCGCCAAACTCTCTATATTTAGAATTTTCTAAAAAAGGCTTATCATTTAAATTATTAATAATTTCAATTTTCCTAGATTCTATACCCTGTTCTATCAAATAATCAGCAACTGAATCTGCTCTAGTTTGAGCAAGTTCATTTGCAAATTGAGTTGGTCCATCTTTTCTTACGCTATAAACATTACCTTCTACCGTAATTTTATCATAAGAAATAGAATTAAGAATTCTAGATAATTGCTCTAAACTTTCAAAATATACCGAATCAATATCAGCTTTATTAGGCTCAAAAAATATTGTAAGCATCTGAGGCATCAATAAATCTTCTAAATCATTTTTTTCAGCATTAATTTTTGATATCTCATCATTTAATTTCTGAACATCAATTTTACCTTCATTTAATTGCTGTTCTCTTTCTTTTATTTTTTCTTCCATATTTTTCAATTGTTCTTTTTGATTCTCAATAAAAGCAGATTTTTCTTCTTGAATTTGAATTTCATTCTTAATATTCGCATTCTCAACACTATTCTTTGGAGCAATACTTATTTTTCTTAATGCCATAAAAAATGCTAAAATCAAAATAACAACAATAAACCCAACAACTATCTTGCCTCTATTTGTTATGCGATATCTCACACGACCACATCCTATAGTATATTTTATTCTTCTGGATGAATAAATTTCAATATATCTTCAATCTTTTGTGTCTCATATTCATACTCTTCTTTTTGAGTTCTTTGTTTATGTTTTCTTTCTCTAATTTCTTCTTTAATATTCTCAATTTGAACTTCCAAATCATAAATTTTTGCTTCATTTTCAGAAACAATTCCATCAGTTTCTGAAGTTCTACCCTCTAGCTCTTCATTTAATGCTTTTAATCTTCTATGACCATCAGCAACTAATTCGTTAATATTCAAATCTGATGCCTTTAAAATTTCTACAACTGACTGTCTTTTTATTTCATATGGTAAATTTTTAGGAAGTGCATTAAGATATGCATCTATCATAAAAATACTTTGTTTCTTTGAATAAATAAGTGCCTCTTTTTCATAAACATTTTTTACAGTTAAAAATACATTTTTTTCAGATGTCTTTTCAGAGAAATTTGTTTCTTCATCAAATAGATTTTCACTTTCAAATTCTAATGCTTCGTCAACTACATCATCTTCCTCTACTTCAAATAATGATGTTGGAGCTTCTTTTGTTTCTTTAATAACACCTTTTTCTTGTTCATTAATTAATTCACCCATAGTATTATCTTGTTCCTCCCCAATAACTTCATCAAAAGAATTTCCATCTAAAGGATTTTCTTCTTCTGAACTTAAATTATTTTCAAATATATTTACATCATTTTCATTTACTTCCTCTAATGATTCTTCTGTATTAAATAATTTTTCAGTAACTTCATCTACAATAGGTTCTTCAATCTCTATCTCTTTATCATCAATTGAATCTTTAACTTCTTCCTCTTCAAACTCTTTTACTTCTTCAGTTTCTTCAACTTCCTCTTTTTCCAATTCTTTAATTTCTAGTTCTTCATTAAAAACATCTGATTCATCAAAAAAGGATTCATTTTCAGTTGGATCCACTTCATCATTTTGCTGCTTATCCATCTCAAAGGATTGTTCAAATAATGATCCATCATTGGAATTTTGTTGAGATTCTTCTATGTATTCTTCTTCTGCATCATTTTGAGTATTCTCTAATAATTCTTCTTTTTCGATTTTATTATAATCAGACTTAAAAACCTCGTCCATATATTCATCGTCTAAAAAACTCTTAGTCGTATCTGTTTCAGTATCCATTTTTACTGTCTCGACTAATCCAAGTCTTTCAAGCAAAGACTTCTTTTCTTTCACCTCAACCACTCCTTAACCTTTACCAACTATTTGTACACCTTCTTTTATTATATTTTAGCATACTCATTTAATCAAGCTATTCTAACGAAAATCAAAGATTTTTAGATATTTTGTCATAATTTTCTAATAAATTGTGCCAAATTTATATTTATATATAAAAAAAACTCCTAATTTAGGAGTGAAAAATGGTGCGGATAGTGGGACTTGAACCCACACGAGGATTTCCTCACTACCCCCTCAAGATAGCGCGTCTGCCATTCCGCCATATCCGCTTATTTTTATATAATACATGGATTCTTTTTATTTGTAAAGTCTCTATTTAAAGTTAGATTTTTCTGAAAATTACTTTGTGTCAGTATATCTAGTTAATAATCTCTATAGATTTTAATAAATCATACGCATTATATGTTTTATTATTTTTTATAATATTAATTCTTTGATTAACTAATACCACTTCTTCTGTTTTTAAAATAGGCAAAACTGATGGATTGTTTAAATACATTCCATACATTTCAATTATACTATTCAATTCATTATTCTCTTTTAATTTTACTTTATCTAAAATTAAATCCAAATCTTTGTTTTCAACCTCTAAATTTTTTAATCTAAATAAATTTATATCATCCGTGTTTATTCCTGGATCATAAGAAAATAAAACAATATCACATTCTTTATCTAGTGCATCTTTAATATATTTATCATATTTTAAAAGTTCAACTTCTATTCCATTTTCCTCTAACTTAGATTTAATAGATAATGCACATTTATAATCCTGTTCCCAATATATATTATAAGCTATTTTCACTTTGCAAGTTGAATTATTATTAACCCATTTATTTTCAATTACATTATATTGATAACCTGATTCCTTCATATAATCTGAAAAATATATTTTTAATGCCCATTTATTTAAATTTACATTATATTCTTGATTCATCACTTCTGGAAAATTACCTACTATTGCTTTTTCAGAAAAATTTTCTTTTACTAATTCTTCTCTATCAATAATTGAATAGATTGCTTTTTTTAATGATATATCTCCTTTTTTAAAAATATTGCTTTCGGGATTAAATCCCATCATTAAAAATCTTTCACCACCATATGGAATAACGTTAATTTTTTTATCTTCAACTAAATGTTGCCAATTACTTTCATAATAAAAAGCTAAATCTGTTAATTCACTTTTAAATAAAGCTATATTAGCAGAATAATCTTTTACTATTATAGCTTCTATTTTCTCTACTTGATTATCTTTCATGCGATAATTTGGATTTTTAAGCATCTCAATTTTTTTAAGTTTAATTATATTAGAAATATAATATGGTCCAGTTCCATACAATTTATCCTTATCTACCATTTTTTCTTTATCCTTTGCCAAATCAAGTTCCTTAAAAACATGTTCAGGCATTATTGGCATAATAAACATATTTTCAACCTTCCTAGGTAATTCACTTAAGCCAAATTCAATATGATAATCATCTATCTTTTTTATTTTAATATTTTTTGCAATACTTGAATTTTTATAATCATCATAAAAAATTGACGAAATCCATTTTTTGTATGGCATTTCATCATCTGCATTTAAAATTGATTTATATGTGAAAATCACATCATCTGCATTTAACGCTTCCCCATCTTTCCATTCAATTCCTTCTTTAAGAAAAACATCAATTTTATTTTCTTCACTATTAATAGAATAAGATTTTGCTAAAATCGGTTTTATCTTATTCTCTTCATAACTAAATAAATTTTCATATAATAAACTATATATACCAACTTCACTTTTATCATTTGGGAAAAATGGATTAATATAATTTAAATTATATACAGGTATTCTTATCGTATTTGTTTTATCATAACTTACATCTTTAAACTCTATACTTTTATAATCTTCTGTTATTTCTTCTATTTCTAATTTAGCTTCTGGTAATTTTGTTTCACATCCAGACATTAAAAATAATGCTAAAATAATAATTAAAATAATTTTCTTCTTCACTATACTCTCCTATAAAATATTATGACACAGCTTCTAATAATTTATTATAATATGCCCCTCTGTATTTTTTATAACCTAAATATCTTTTATACACTTTTTTAATAAATTCTTTTTCTTTCTTATCAACATTAGAATCTAAAAAGTCTGATCCTTCAACTTTCCATTTCTCTAAAGTGCTCTTTCCATAAAAAAATCTTATTATTTGACTTAATTCATCTTTTTCTTCTTTTTTAATAATACTCATTTTAAATACTCCAAGTGCAATATTGTAAGTTGGATCAAAGAGTTGTTCTTTTGAAATATAATCTTTATCTAAAACTTCGCCAAAAATTATTCCATCAATTTCAACAAGTCCCATTAATCCATATCCCAAATTTCCCTCATATTTTTCGTCAAAGTTACTCGTGTTTTTTATAATACTTGCAACTAAACAAGGATCTACTTCATAATTTTTTGAAGCTGCTGCAATTTGAAAAGAATATTGCTTAGAATATATTGCATTTAATCTACTATCTGCTATTAAAAATATAATAAAAATACAAATACATATTATTAAAATTTTTCCACCCTTAGATATTGTATGAGCCATATTATCACTCCTAAATAATTCAATAACTAGGTTAATTGAATTAAAACTTCATCTGCCCTTTTATATAGACACTCTATAGTTCCATCGTTGTTAATAATAATATCGGCCCTTTCTATTTTATCTTTAATAGACATTTGAGAATTTATTTTTTGCCTAGCTAACTCTTCTGATATATTATCTCTATTTATTAACCTTTCAAGCTGAATATCTAAAGACGTTTCTACAACTATTATATAATCAAATAAAATATTGTATTTCTTATATGAATTATAGGTTTCAAATAGTAGTGGTATATCTAAAAAAATAATCTCATTTTTAGATTCCAAAATTCTTTGTTTTATAGATTCAAATACAAATGGATGGACAATTTCATTTAATTTATTTCTTTTTTCTTTATTAGAAAATATAATACTTCCCATTTTTTTTCTATCAATATTCTTATTTTCATCTAATATTTCCTGTCCAAAATACTTAACTATTTCATTATATGAAAAACTTTCTTTATCTAATGCTCTTTTAGCAATTTTATCCGCATCTATAACTTCAAATCCCTTTTTTATAAGATATTTTGAAACTGTACTCTTACCAGTTGAAATGCCACCAGTTAATCCAACTATTTTACTTTGTTTCATACCAGCTATTACCCACCTTTAAATCTACCTCTAATTTAACTTTAAGCACCATTGCCTCTTCCATACATTCTGTAAGCAATTTAGTAACCTCAGAAACTTCTTCTTTATATGTTTCAATAATAAGTTCATCATGTACTTGTAAAATTAGTTTTGATTTTAATTTTCTTTGTTTTAACTCCCTGTAAACCTTTATCATTGCAATTTTAATAATATCGGCTGCAGTACCTTGAATAGGCATATTCATTGCAACTCTTTCACCAAATGATCTTATATTATAATTTGAGGATTTTAATTCTGGTAAATCTCTTTTTCTATTAAACATAGTTTCTGCATATCCATTTTCTTTTGCATTTTCAATAATAGATTTTAAATATTTTTCAATATCCGGATAGGTTTCAAAATAATTGTCTATAAGTTTCTTTGATTCCTTTACAGGAATATTTAAATCCCTTGAAAGTCCAAAATCACTTATTCCATATACAATGCCAAAATTAACAGCTTTTGCTCTTGATCTCATCTCCTTTGTTACTTTAGAAAGTTCTATACCAAATACCTCTGCTGCTGTTTGGCTATGGATATCCATATTTTCATTAAATGCTTTTACCATTTTAGGGTCATTAGCTAATGAAGCCAATACTCTTAATTCAATTTGTGAATAATCCGCATCAATTAATACCGAGTCATCCTTTGGAACAAATACTTTCCTTATTTCCCTTCCTTGCGCAGTTCTAACTGGTATATTTTGAAGATTTGGCTCAGTCGAACTAATTCTTCCTGTAGATGCAACAGTTTGCATAAAGGATGAATGAATTCTTCCATCTTTATCAATAACTTTAATAAGACCATCTATATATGTTCCCTTTAGTTTAATCAACTGTCTATACATAGAAATATCAGCTACTATTGGATGTTTATCTAATAACTTTTCAAGCACATCACTTGCTGTAGAATATCCAGTCTTATTTTTCTTTATCACAGGTAATTTAAGTACTTCAAATAAAACAACGCCTAATTGTTTGGGTGAATTTATGTTAAACTCTGAACCAGAATAAAAATATATTTGCTTTTCTAATTGTTCTAATTCTTTATCTAGCCCTTTGCCAATTTCAATTAATTTATCTTTATCTACCTTAAATCCAATCTCTTGCATAGATGCCAAAACTTCTATAAGAGGCAATTCTATATCATAATATAATTTTTCCATTTGCCTTTCTTCAATATATTCCTTTTGAATTTTATATATTCTTCTTAAGCCATCTATTCTTGATACTAAAAATAAAATTCTTTCATTTTCACTAATTTCATCTAAATTCTTTGCTTTTTTACCTTTCCCTAGAAGTGTTTCAAATGAATCAATTTGTTTTCCGATATATTTTTCTGCTAATTTATCTAAGGAATAATTGGTATCTGAAGAATGAATTAGATATTCGGCAATTTCTGCATCTCCATAGATTTTAGGATGAATATTTTTTGATTTTAAAAATAACCAGTCAGATTTTGTATCATACCCAATATACCTATTTTTAGCTTCAATAGCTTTTTCTAATATTTTAAAAAACTCCTCTTCATTATTTAGCTTTAAAATATCTATATAAAATAATGAATCTTTATCTGCTATAATAAAAAATCTTTTATCTAAAAATGTATTTAGATTATTCCCATAACCTTTAAAGAAAAACTCTTTTTCCTTACTTAAAAATTCATCTAATAAATTAATATTTTCATTGTCAATAATTGTAAATTCAATTTCTTCATCTTCACTTGAATCTAAAAATCTATTAGTTAATGAATGTAAATCATATTTTGTCAAAATTTCTCTTGTCTTTTCTTTATCAAATTCTTTTCTAGATATTAGTTCCTTTGAAAAATCTATTGGTAAATTAGAAACCATTAAACTCATTTTGTATGACATATATGCACTTGCTTCATTATCAGCTAATTTTTCTTTTAACTTTCCTTTAACTAAATCAATGTTTTCATATATACCATCTAGTGTATTGTATGCCTTTAATAATTTAATTCCTGTTTTCTCACCTACCCCCGGAACTCCAGGTATATTATCTGACGAATCACCCATTAAAGCCTTTAAATGAACAAAGGTATCTCCATTCATACCATATGTCTCCATCATATGTTCTTCATCAAATTTCTCAACTTGCGAAATACCTTTTCTAGTTAATAAAACTTTAGTTTTTTCACTCACTAATTGTAAATAATCTCTATCTCCAGTAACAATCAGAATTTCAAGATTTTCTTTTTCACATTTTTTCGTAAGTGTAGATACTAAATCATCCGCCTCATAATCATCCATTTCTATTCTATGAATATTAAGCACATCTAAAATTTCTTTTACAATAGGAAACTGAACTAATAACTCATTTGGAGTTTCTTTTCTTCCAGCTTTATATGCCTCATATTGTCTATGTCTAAATGTTTTTCCTTTTTTATCAAAAGAAACACTTACAAATTCTGGATCGTACTCATCTAAAATTTTAAAAAACATAGTGAAAAAACCATAAACAGCGTTTGTTGCAATACCTTCTTTATTTGTAAGTGGTGGTAATGCATAAAAAGCTCTAAATATTAAACTATTTCCATCAATTAAAACTGCTCTATTTGAATTCATTATTATTCTCCTTAAAATAAATATTCTTGTCAATTTAGTATATCAAAAAGAGAAAGTTATTAATATATAAAAATGGATTCCATCCAAATTTCAGCCTCTATATTCTAAATATTTTTTTAGATAAAAAAAGCAGCTACGTTTTAAAGTAGCCACTTTTGTTTTTATCTAGTATAAATACTTTAAAGTCACGCTTGCTCTTACTTCTATTTCCCCCTCGGATATTGGAGTACTCATAGCATCTGCACTCATTACTTTTGCAGAGTAATTTAATTCTCTATAAACTGCTCCACCGCTAAAGTTTTCTAACACTTCTGAAGGTTTATCAATTGTAACTCCAATAGTTTTTGAAATTCTATTAGCTTTTAATTTTGCATTATTAACAGCTTCTTCTAAAGCATCTAAATAGTAAATATCTTCTTTCAACGTTCCAAATGAAATAGACTGAATTTTATTTGCTCCTTCTTTTGAAACAGCGTCAATTACGTCACCAATATTTTCAATATCTCTTATTGTCACCTTTAACGAATTATTAACCCTATAACCTGACACCGTAGATTCTCTCGTTTCATCATTGTATACATGTTTAGGATAGATACTATAATTTTTTGTTTGAATATCTTTTTCATCAATATTTAATTCTTTAAGAGTGTTAAACACATTATTCATAAGTTTTTTATTTTCATCTTGTGCAACTTTAGAATTTTTATCTTCAGTTTCAACTCCAATATCTATAAAAGCAACATCCGGCTTAACTTTTATAATAGCTTCACCTCTAACTTCAATTTTTTGCTCTGTTTTGTTATCCTCTGCATAACTTGGTTTAATAAGATTACTTCCTGACAATCCTGCTACAAATAACACTCCGGCCATTGCAATTGTAGCTATAATCATTTTAATTTTTTTCATATTATTTCCTCCTTATTTTTTTATGTTTTTTCTAATAATTATTATTGCAATTAATGCAATAATCAATATTCCTATAATAATTGGGGAAAAACTAATAACCGCAATCACAAAACTTCCTATAAATCCTGTAATTCTATTTACCGTATTAATAAATCCCTCTTTAGATTTTTGCCATAAATTTTTATCTACTGCTTTTACCTTTGGCTTAAGTTGTTCAACTTCTTCTAGGTTTATATTAATAGTTGCAAAATCAACTTGTTGATCCCAATTTTTAAGATTTCCTCTTAAAGCATCAATATTAGTTCTAAGCCTTGTCAATTCAGATTCTATCTGCAATAAATCCTCTATTTTTTCGGCTTTAACCATGAGTTCTCTTAATCGTCTTTCCTGAATTTCTAAATTTATTGCTCTATTTTCAGTATCATAATATTGTTTTGTAATATCTTCTCCTGATTTTCTTAAATATGATACTTCTTCATTGACTTCTATTTGATTAATAAAATTGTCAAATTCCCTTGATGGAATTCTAACTCTCATAAAACCATTTTTTAATTTAATTCCACTATAATTATTAACATCTGTATTATTTTGTTCAATAAAGCCTTCTTTTTCATTAACCAAATTTTCAATTTTATTCTTTAATAAATCATAATTTTCTGTAATAAGACCTAAATCTGCTCTCATAATTAATTTCCGCTTAATTTCAGAACTAACTACTTCTACCGTTTGAGTTTGTGCTTTCATAAGAGATTTTTCTTCTCCATATGAATTCGCTTCTGCTCCTCTAGTTTCAAAATTTTCATCCATCAAAAGCATATCAGCTCCTGCTTCCTCCGCATATTCCATTACGGTATTTTCAGTAAAGCTTTCTTTTAAATTATATGACTTATCTCCACTACCTATTTTAACAACCATTGCAATAAGAAAAACTGCCGCACAACTACCTATTATAGGTATCCACTTATTTATTCTTAATGGCTTTTTATATTCTTTTTTAACTTCATTCATAATTGATTCATGCAAGTCATCTGGAAATTCTAAATCAATTTGGCTATCTTCTTTAATAATTGACATAATTTTTTTCATTTCTATATAGTAATTTTTACAAGTTTCGCATTCATTTAAGTGTTTTTCTATTTCAATAATTTCATCTTTTGAAAGCATATCTCTTTGATCTATATAGTCATGAATAAGCACTTCAAATATTTTGCAATCCATTTTATTCCCTCCCTTCATATTTTTTATTATTTAAATATGAGGTTTCTAATAATTTATCTTTTAAGTTTTCCCTTGCTCTTTTTATTCTAGATTTAACAGTTCCAACTTTTATACCTAATATATTAGATATTTCATCATAAGATAAATTTTGATATTCTCTTAAAATTAGAACAGTTCTATGTTCTATGCTAAGTCCTAATATTGCACTTTGAACCTCTAATTTTATTTCATTTTTTTCTAAATTCTTCTCAGGTTGATTCATTTCATTTTCATCAGCTATTTCTCTTTTAAACTCCCCTTCTTCACCTTCAATATTTTGATCTATAGAATAAACAGTCTTTTTCTTTCTTAAAAAATCAATAGCTGTATTTGCTACAATTCTATATAACCAAGTTGAAAATTTAGATTGAAAATTAAATTTAGAAATATTTTTGTGAATCTTTAAAAATGCTTCCTGAGTAACATCTTTTGCATCTTCCTCGTTTCCAACACTTTTAAAAGCAATTTTATAGACAATTAATTCATATTTTTTAACCATCTCTTCAAAGGCTCTTATATCTCCTTTTTGAATTTTTTTAATCATTTTTATTTCCATTTGTTCCAAATCATCACCCCTCTTTAGGACACTTATTAGACGTAAGTAATTTATAAAAAGTTCCATTATTATTATATCAAATAAATATTTATTAATTTAGAACATAATAAAAATTATTTCCTTTCTTGACAAATAACCTTTGTGCATGTTAATATTTTACTTGTTAATAAGCCGAAGTGGTGGAATTGGCAGACGCGCTGGACTCAAAATCCAGTGAGGTTTATCCCTCGTGCGGGTTCGACCCCCGCCTTCGGCACCAAGCAAACGCACGCGAAAATTCGTGTGCGTTTTTACTTTCATTTATTTATACTTCCCTGTATTTCTATAATATTTCTATCTAACTCCTTTATAATAAAAATATAATTTAAACTAATTTATCTTAAATATTTTTCATGTCCAAAAATTCTTTCATCTAATCTTCTTGCATAAC
>Ga0193953_1001166_pt1 | contig 12585 bp, 8 predicted proteins | sample BB_4_MG_FD_140325 | JGI IMG/M metagenome (GOLD analysis project Ga0193953, IMG submission 140325) | Microbial mat bacterial communities from the Broadkill River, Lewes, Delaware, United States - BB_4_MG | ecosystem: Environmental > Aquatic > Freshwater > River > Microbial mats | place: USA... | reverse complement strand
TCATTTGGGGGAAAAAACTGGGTAGAATTGCGTGGATTGTGGAAGGTACAAGGTGATTTTATGGGAGGTCCTTTTGTGAGCTATTTTCATCGGGATGAAAAAAAGAACCAACTCATAATGCTCGAAGGATACGTACATGCTCCGCAAAAACCAAATAAAGCTAACTTTGTACGCGAAGTAGAGGCGGTGTTGAGAACGTTTAAAAGTCAATATGACTAAGAATTATTCACCTTTATAATAGTTTTGCCTCAAATAACTACAGTAGGAACCTATATGAGATGTATACATTTAAAAAGCAGTTGTCTTCTAGTTGTTTGTATTTGGATATTGTTGGTCAGTAATGGTTCTTCAATGGCTGCTCAGAGTCAATCTTATCGTGATTTATGGAATCAGGCGGATACATTGCAAAAGCAAAAATTACCAAAATCAGCTTTAGATGTTGTAAATACTATTTATACAAGAGCTGTTCAGGCTAAGAATACTGAGCATGCTGCCAAAGCGTTTATTCGTCGAATGGTATTAGAGGAGCTTATTACCGAAGATGCAGAAAATGTTTTTATTACCAGGGCTGAAGAAGAATTAGATCACGCGTGGAAACCATATGCCAATGTGATGCACTCTATTCTGGGGGAAATGTATTTTGATTATTTTACTCGGCATCAATGGCAACTTCTAGAAAATGATGAAATGTCTCATGTGGAGTCTGATGATTTAAAAAACTGGAGCCGTCATCAAATCGTTTCAAAGATTCGGTTTCATTATTTGGCATCACTAACCCAAGCTGATGATCTTCAGAAAATACAGGTTCATCAGCTGGGGGATCTTTTGGTGAAAGGGACAAAATCTGCAAAATTACGTCCTACTTTATATGATTTATTAGCTTGGCGTGCCATTGATGTGTTTCTAAATCCCGTGCTTCAAATTGACAAGCAGATTGGCGTGCAGATGGATTCAGTTTGGTTTGGAGATGCTGATTTTTTCATCGATCATCGATGGGAGGAGTCCGATACATTGAGTATAGCTGCGGATGGCGTTAATCTAATGCGGCAAGTATTGGCCTTTCGAAAAGTTAAGTCGGAGCAGCGTAATGCTTTATTGGATGCTGATCTTAATCGTCTAAATAAATTATTCAATCTATTTTCCAGTGCAGATAGTGCTCCATATTATTGGCAAGCATTGGAACGATTGGAAGAGGAGGCAAGTGAATCGTCCATTAAGTCGCTCATACTCTTTTGTAAAGGTCGGTGCTTGCAATATTATCCTGATGCTATTTCATTTTTAGATGATAATATCCATCCAAATAAAAGAGCACTGGAATTATTTAATAAATGTTTGAAAGAGTGGCCGGGAACGGAAGGTGCTATATTGGCAGGGCAGGCTAAAGAGGAGATATTGAGAAAGGGATTAGATGTGAATACAGAAGAAGTGTTGGTGCCAGATCGACCAATACCATTTTTATTGGAATATCGAAATGTGTCGCAGCTGCATGTTAAAGTATTTAAGGTGGACTCTTTTCCTACCGGGGCGAATTATCATAGAGATTATAAGGAATGGGTGATGAGGAAAATAAAAACACATCCATTATGCAAAGAGAAAATTCAGTTGCCGGAATATGGTGATCATTTAACGCATTCAGCTGAGTGGGCTATGGATGTATTACCCATCGGAAGTTATTTGGTTTGTTTTTCACTGGATGATGTACCTGTTGAAGAAAATAACCTGATGACTACCCTGCAGTTACATGTCAGTAACCTGAGTGGAACAGCCAGGAAAAGGAAGGATGGAGATTGGAAAGTTTTGATTGCCAATCGAACAACAGGTCAACCGGTACAAGGAGCTAAAGTAACCTCTTCCATTTATAAAGGTCGGTATTCCGGTAAATCTAGGAGGCAAGATGCCATTAGTATTTCTGATGAATCAGGATTTGTTTCTATTCCTTCTTCAAGATTTGATTCAAATTTAGAATACTCTGTTGAAAAGGGTAGTGATTGTACTCAAAAAATAAATACATGGGGATATGTTGGGAAGAGTAAAGAAGCTTTCAGAACAAAATTATTCCTGTTTAGTGACCGTAGAATCTATCGTCCAGGACAAACCGTGTTCTTTAAAGGAATTCTTTTGAAAACCAATGGTCAACAAGTAGAAGTGCTGGAGGGTGAAGAGGTGGAGATTCACCTGAAAGACGTTAACTATAGAAATACTCAAAAATTATCCTTAAGTACCAATGAATTTGGTTCTGTTTCCGGGCAGTTTAAAATTCCGGTTGGAGTGCTCACAGGTAGTTGGCAATTGCATTCAAACTATGGTGAACTTTATTTTTCTGTGGAAGAATATAAGCTTTCCAAATTTACAGTGGAGATCTTTTCTTTCGATTCTGCTTATGTTTTAGGGCAGGAGGTGTTCGTGGATGGTCAGGTCAAGGCATTGGCTGGAAATTACATTGATGGAGCGCAGGTGAAATACAATGTGAGCTCTATCTCTCGCTATTCAACTCGTCAATCTGGATTTGTGCCGGGGGAGGAAATTGCTATAGGCACTTGCTCAACAGACTCAGACGGGAAGTTTCGGTTTTCGTTTAAAACGGAAGGTGTTGATGCTCTCCTTGACAAAGGAGAGGTATTGCAATTCCATATCAATAGTGATGTGATTGATGTAAATGGTGAATCCCAAAGCGGACAGGCCTTTTTCAATATTGGAAGGCAGGCGTTGAAAGCAGATATTCAATGTTCACAAGTCATCTGGCAAGATGATACGCAAAAAGAAGTTGGTATTATAGTAACCAACCAGAATGGAAGAGCAATGTCAGGAGCTGGAAAATTGATAGTTTATCGGCTTGAAGAATCAGGCTCTCTTTTGCCTGATCGCTATTGGCAAAAGCCGGATACCTGTTTAAATACCGGTAATCTTTTCGTGTCAAAAAGAGGTTATTGGGATGATGCACATTATGGGCCGGGAAGAATGATGAGACAATCCGTTTCACCTGAAAAAAAAATAGTATGTACCATTCCATTTCAGATATGTGGAAAGGGAAAAATTGCGCTACCTGAATTCAAGAGTTGGCCGACAGGACGTTATCAATTTGAGGTAAAACTTAATGATCCATCTGGAGAATTGGTTCAGAATTATCGGGATTTTATGTTGCTAAAGATGGCTACCGATACGATCCCGGTTAAAGAATATTCTATTTTACAAGTGAATAGCGCGACTGTTATTCCGGGAGATACGTTGCAGTTACTTGTTGGTAGCGATGCTCGTCAAGTGCAGGCTTACCTGGAAGTGGCGCATGGTAATCGAATGCTTTTGAATAAGGTTGTAAAACTCAATAGTTCGCAAGAGATGATCCAAATTCCCATTGATACTACTATGTGTGGGGAGCTGAGCATTAATCTCTTTTTACAAAAAGATAATCGTTTTTTTCAGCGTAGCGAACAAATCACTATTCCATTTTCACATAAGGAACTGGAAGTGCAGTTGGCTTCTCATCGTGATAAAAGTCGGCCGGGAAATCAAGAAGATTGGCAGGTGACCATAAAAGGGAAGCAAGGAGAACAACGGGTGGCCGAGTTTTTAGCAACCTTGTATGATGTCGCGAATGATAAGTTGGTGCCTAATCAATGGTATTTTGATCCATTCTACTCTTCTTGTCCGAATTTAAGTTGGAGATCATCAGGTTACCAGAAAAAATGGGGACAAACCTATAACGGGATCAAAAGGAGTAAACTCGTTATCCCTTTATTGTATGATCAAATTGACTGGTTTGGTAAAAGAGGTAGTTATAGGAGCATCTATAGGCCAGGAGAACTTCTTTATATTGAGGATGAAATGGAACTTGATGAGGAACTTGATTTTTCAGATCTTGATATGGAAGAAGAGGAGATGCCTCCGATGAAAGGAAGTTCAGGCCGAATGCCAATCACCCGGCAAGGTATGGTTTCTCCGCCACCACCTCCACCAAGGGTATCTGATTGTTTCGCCATTATGGAAGCGGAGAGTGACGATGATGTAATTGCATTAAGATCTGACTTTCAGGAAACTGCTTTTTTTTATCCGCATTTAAATGCAGATAGTGTGGGAAATACTGTGTTTTCATTCACTTTACCTGAAAGTGTAACTCGTTGGCGTTTTATGGGGCTGGCACACACCATAGACGGAGCATCTGGATTGGTGGAGTCGGCCATTGAAACGCAAAAGGAATTAATGGTGATGCCTAATTTGCCACGTTTTCTGAGGGAGGGAGACAAAATATTTCTAACAGCCAAAGTGGTTAATTTATCTGATAAAAAGTTGAGAGGGATTGCACGACTGGACCTGATTGATCCTTATACCAATAAGCCGATATCTATTTCAGGTTTAGAAATGATTCAGCCCATTTCAATTGATAAAAGCGGCAATACTTCAGTGCGCTGGGAAGTGAATGTTCCGCTTAAAAATCGTGCCCTGATAGTGCGCATGAGTGCTGAAGCCGATGATTTTTCAGATGGTGAGGAACATTTGTTGCCTGTTCTTCCTTCTAAAATCATGGTGACTGAGGCAATGCCTTTTACACTTGTTCATCCTGGGAGACAAGTGTATGAATTAGCTAACTTGAAAAATAGTCAAAGACTTGAGCACGAGCAGTTTACAATTTCATATAGGCAAAATGTTGTCTGGGAAGTTATAAAGGCATTGCCCTATCTTTCGGAGTATCCATATGAATGTGCTGAACAAACCTTTAGTCGATATTTTAGTTATGTAACGGGGCATCATTTATTTTCAACGCATCCGGCAATGGCGCAAGTAGTGAAGCAATGGAATGCAGGTTTGTGTAGGGAGGAAGATGCTTTAGTGTCGCCTTTAATGAAAAATGAACAGTTAAAGAGTATCGCTAAAGAAGAGATGCCTTGGTTGATGCAAGGGGAAAGCGAATCGCGGCAGAGGCAAAATCTGGGGCTGTTTACTGATGAAAATTATATGGCCGATCAAAAAAAGCAAGTGTTATTTAAGTTGAGGGATATGCAGTTTTCTGATGGCAGTTTTCCCTGGTTTAATGGCATGTCATCATCCCGTTACATGACGCAGCATATTTTGGCTGGATTTGGTTACTTGCTGGCCCAGGATAAGGGGCTGTTAAAAGATCCAATAGTAAAATCAATTGTTAAAGGGGGTATTCATTACCTTGATCATCAATTGGAGATCGAAGCGAAAGAAATCCAGGATATTGGAATAAGCAGTTTCGAATTGTCGGAAGTTATTCATTTGCTTTATGCCCGTAGTTTTTTTACCAAAATAGATTTTTCTGATGAAACAAGTAACCATGTAAGTGCAATCCTCAATCAGCTTGTGCTTTCTAGTGAAGATCGTCGTATTGTAGAAGATGCTTTGTTAGCTTTGGTTTGTAATCGTTTTAAGCGGATTGAAGTTGCTGTGAAAATCATTCAATCACTAAAGGAACGAGCTATTAGGCCGGATGAACATCAAATGTATTTCAAACTGGAGGGAGCATATTGGTATAATCATCCAGTTGAATCGCAAGCTATTGTTTTGGAAGCCTTTTCTGAGATAGCTCCCTGGGATGAGGATGTCAAAACATTGACAAATTGGCTTGTTAATCAAAAGCGGACGCAAGCATGGTCTACCACTAAATCAACTGTTTTAGCAATCAATGCCATTTTAAAAGCTGGAAAGAGTGAGTTGTTGCTCAATTCGGGATTGGATCAAATAAAATTTGGGAAGTCAAAAATAGAGTTTGATAACTGGGAAGCAGGTAGTGGTTATGTGTCCAAAACAGTTATGCGTGATCAGATTAAGCCCTATATGGGGAAAATTACGATTGACAAAAAAAGCAATGGAGTTTCATGGGGCAGTCTTCACTGGAGTTACTTTCAGGAAATGGATGAGGTGAGATCGACAACAGGGCCTTTGATCATTAATAAACAAATCTATGTAGAGCGTAACAATGAAAAAGGATTGGTTTTTGTACCGTTGGAGAAGTCATCATTGAAAATTGGTGACAAAATAAAAGTGCGATTAATGGTTAAAGCTGAAAATAACATGGAATACATTCATATTAAAGATCAAAGAGCGGCATGTTTTGAGCCGTTAGATGTACTGTCTGGCTATCGATGGAGTCAGGGATTAGGATATTATCAATCCATTCGAGATGCATCCATGAACTTTTTTATTGACCAGCTGCCCAAAGGGACACATTATTTTGAATATCATTTACGGGTAGCGCAAAGTGGGGTGATGAAAAATGGTATTTCTACTGTTCAATGCATGTATTCACCAGAGTATACTTCCCATACCCAGAGCTTGGAAGTTGTAATAGAAACCCCTATCATTACACCATGAGAAAAAGTATCATGATTATTGTTTTGGCTGTGATATGCAGCCTTGGCTGGGGGCAAAATCTGGAGGTTGAATTGTTGATTAAAAAGGGTATTTCACTTCACGAAAAGGGATTTTATGAAGAGGCCATTAAAAAATATCAGGCTGCACTGGAAATAGAGCCGTTGAACGTGTTGGCGCATTATGAAATTTCATATGCTTATATGGAAACCAAAAAATGGGAGAAAGCACTCTATCATAGTAAGCAGGTGGTGCGTGAGAAAGGTGACTATTGGTTAGAAGCGGTGTTGGTAAACGGGGCTGCATTGGATAATCTGGGAGAAAGTAAAAAAGCCATTAAGCTGTATCGGAAAGCACTTAAGAGTAAGTCGGATAATTATTTGTTGTATTATAATTTAGGAATTAGCTTGTTTGGAGAAGGTGACTACGAGGGGGCGGAGAGCGCTGTTCAGAAGGCTATTTTGAATAATCGAAAGCATACCGGTAGTCATTTGTTGTTGTCCAATATCAAGATGCAGCAAGGGCAGCGTTTAAAAAGTGCTCTTCCGCTTTATTTCTTTTTGTTGTATGAGCAGGATTCGGATCGCAGCATCAAAGCGTGGGATCAGCTGCAGGTGATTTGGCTTTCGGCAGCTATGAATAAAAGTGCATTTACGATGAAGGCTAATCCGAAGGCCTTAACAGGGGCCTTGGGGGCTGGTGAAATAGGTATGAGAAGCATTGCGTCTTCTTATATGAAGAACGAAGATGCAATGCCTGCAAAAGAACCGCAAAAGTTTGTAGATAAAACGCAAAAACTATTTCTTTTATTAAGTGAAGGTAGGGATGAGAATCTGGGATTTTGGCAGATAGTTTATCTGGATCATTTTAATGCCCTCGCTGATCAAGGGCATATTGAATCGTTTGCTTATTTTATTTCTAATTGCAAATACAAGCCGGATGTGTTAACTTGGATAACTGAGAATGGTTATAATTTTCAGGAATTTATGAACTGGATGGAGTTGCAACCCTGATAAATACAGTGATTGTTGTTTTGTATCAAAACAAATTTTGAATCCAAATCGTTCTTGGTACGTAAGAGAAATATCGAAGTCAAACACTAAATAGAAACAATATGAAAAAGATTTACACCAAGCATTTTCAATATACCGGAACAGATGATTTTGATCAGTCGTTAGATGATCAAATCAATCTTTTTTTTGAAAAAGAGGGGATTGATGTTGATCGCATCATTGATATTAAATACAATGGGCATACCAATCAAAGTGTAGCCACCTATTCGGCTTTGGTTATCTATAAAGGTGAATAATTATTGAATTGGGAAAAAAGAATACGGAGCCTCCATTTAGTGGAGGCTTTTTTATTGTAAATAGTAGAAGTTACTTGAAAAATTACTTTTTCATCATTTGCTGATTGTTGTATCTGTTTGTAAGTGAATTTGTAGTCGACTTGCATAAAAACTGTTGAAACCATTTGCCGGAGTGTTTTATGATCCGTTCCTGGGTTTCGAAATTGGTGAAAACTAAACCAAACCGTGGTTCAAATCCTTCGCGCCATTCAAAGTTATCAACCAATGTCCATACGAAATAGCCATTTATGGGAATGTGTTGCCGACGCGCTTTTTTTACTTGCTTCAGTATTTGCTGGTGGTATTTGGCACGGCGGGCATCGTGTACGCGGTTAGCTACTGGGTAATCGGGGTAACATACGCCGCTTTCGGATAAAATAATAGATTTAATTTGTGGGTAGGAATTGTAGAATTTGAGAATCTGTCCGAGTCCTTGGGGGTAAGTATCCAGATTCATGCTGTTGAGATTTGCTTTTCGCATGGTGGGATGCACCTCTTTGGCAAATAAAATTGGTGGAAAGAGACTGTGCTTGGCAACAACTCTGAAGTAGTATTGCAGGCCGATAAAGTCAAAATCAAAAGCCATTCGTTGAGCATCTCCTGGTTTGAAATGTGTTTTGATGATGTTTAGGCCGGGCATTACATCAGTTGGGTAACCAAGGCCTAAGAGTGGTTCCAGAAAAAAGCGATTGAGCATCGCTTTTGTTCGACGTGCCGCGCGAATGTGTTTAGGTGTTTTTTTGATGGGTTTGATATAAGAGCAGGATAAGGCTACACCAATATTTGCTTCTGGTTGGTGACTACGAATGAGGCGACCGCCCTCTGCCATACAGAGTACTGCGTGATGAGCTGCTCTTAAAAAAGTATTCACTCCTTTTCGTTCCGGTGCGTGATAGCTATTGAAGTAACCTAATCCGATAAAAGTCATGGGTTCATTCATAACTATCCAGTTTTTTACCCGATCCCCAAAATGACATACACATGTTGAAACATAGTTGCTGAACCATTTCAGAATGTCGCGGTTGGTCCAGCCTCCCTTATCTTCTAAAGCCTGAGGAAGGTCCCAGTGGTAGAGTGTTATAAAAGGGGTTAAGCCTTCTTTTAGGCAGGTGTTGATAACGTTGTTGTAAAAATCAATGCCATGGGAATTTAGTTCACCCATACCTTGAGGATAAATTCGTGGCCAACTGATGGAAAAGCGAAAGGTGTCGAATCCTAATTTTTTAGTTAAAGCAATATCCTCCTTATATTTTTTGTAAAACGATGCTGTCTCGCCAATTTGATCTTCATTTTTTATTTTTCTCCGATCGGCGGTAAATGTATCCCATATTGAAGTTCCTTTGCCGTCGGATTGAGCGGCTCCTTCATTTTGAAAGGCACTTATAGTTACACCCCACTTAAAATTCTCACCAAATTGTTTTCTTTTCAACATAGCTAATACAAAGGCACAAAAATAGTGGAAGGGTTAGTTGGTTTGATTAAGTTAGTGTTAAATGAAGTTTTAATTGATGTGAGGGATTTGTCAAGTGTAATTTGTCGCTGGATTCTTTTATTTTTGTGTCAAATATTCAATATGTATCGAACGCTTTGTTTGTTTATTCTTAGTTTGGCTTCTTCTTTTATAGTGGCTCAGAGCAGTTATTACTATTCGAATTCGATCCAGGTAAAAACAAATTACCGACAAAAATTAGTTAGGAATTCCTTATTAGCAGCAGCTTCTGTGGGAGTGGCTTTTGCATTAGATCAACCAATGCAAAACTGGATGTTGGGTCATCAATCAAAAATTGGAGATGGCATTGCCGATGTGGCTAATGTATTGGGTGAGAAAAAGATCATGATTCCTGCCTTGGGAGCGACTTTAGGTGTAAGTTATTTAATAAAAGACGAGACCTTAAAGCGAACATCCTGGAATGCGGTAAAAGCTGTGGCTGTTACTGCGCTGGCAACGGAAGGGATCAAAATTTCAGCTGGACGGGCAAGGCCGTTTATGGATGAGGGGCCCCATTCTTATCAGTCATTCAAGAATGATGATCAATACAAGTCGCTGCCTTCCGGACACACCTCACTTGCCTTTGCTATTTTTACACCCTATGCCGAGACTTATTCCCGGTGGATTTATGTATTACCGGCTTCAGTAGGATTTGCGCGAATGTATAAAAATAAGCATTGGTTTTCAGATGTGGTTTTAGGGGGGAGTATTGGATTTATTAGTGGGTGGATTTTCACTCATCATCCGCGTAAAAATATTCAGGTATCTGCCAATGGAGTAGTGGTTTTCTTTTAGGTGAATAGCGATTGTAATAGATCATAAGTCATGAAAAAACGAGTTAGACAAGATCAAATAAAATTGGGAATTGCACTTAGTGGTGGTGCGGCCCGTGGAATAGCGCACATTGGTGTGTTAAAAGCCTTGGAAGAAAATGGGCTGGTGCCTCAGGTGGTTGCCGGTACCAGTATGGGAGCGATTGTGGGTATGCTGTATGCTGCCGGGATTGCTCCTGATGATATTCAATACATGCTTAAGAAGGAGAAAATCTACAGTGTTCTGGGGTTTAGTTTTCTAAAAAATGGTTTGTTTAACCTGAAACCGTTGCAAGAAATTTTTGAAGAAGCCATTGAGGTGAATGATTTTTCGATTTTGAAAAAGGATTTCTTCGTGGCAGTTTCTAACCTCAATACAGGTCGTGGCGAAATTCACAGCGAAGGCACTAATTTGTTTGAGTATGTCATTGCTTCTGCATCCATTCCTTTTATTTTCCCACCGCAGGAAGTTAATGGTCAGACCTATATTGATGGCGGATTGTTTAATAATCTACCTGCCGAGCCTTTGGTTGGACGATGTGATCGAATTATAGGTGTGCATGTAAATTTTAATGGAATGAAAAACGATATCAAAGGTACCAAAGCAATTGCTGAGCGGTCCTTTCATCTGGCCATTGAGCAAAATGTAAAACTGAGTCGCAGTTATTGCGATTATTACATGGAGCCCCGTGAGTTAAGAGAATTTTCATCCTGGAATTACGATAAGATGGATCGAATTGTTGAGATAGGTTACGAGAGTGGCCTTAAATGCATTCAGCAATTTATCCTTCCTGAATTAGAAGAGGTTTGTGTTTAATGTCTGGTCATCAGATAGGTTTAATAAATCCCCAGGCTGCAAAATGACTGGTAGGATGGCATGGTGTAAGGGGCATAAATCCTTCATACAATAAACCATCTTTGTAGATGGCTGGGTGTTTTTTGATGTATTGGTGATAAAAATCTGACCATTCTCCATTTTTAAATGGTGTAATTTGCCAATCGCCGGCACTGTCAGGGTGAATGTGTTTTTTGATGTGGAGGTTGATCAAGCCCATATTATATCGTAGGTTGGCTTCAATAAATGGCATGAGCCTGATGGTTCCGGATTCATCGTAAAAGAACAAGACATCAATGCCAACAGAACCTTGGTGATTTTGATGAATTTCCAAATCTTGCATTGATTCGATTAGGAGTGCAGAAATCTCATCGATCCAGGTATTATCTTGTGGTAAATGTGAATGAATCTTTGATGGAATACCCAAATACTCTTTTTGAAATCGGCCGCTGCCATCTGTGTCAAAATAGTTAATGCCCAATGCTTCATATGTGCCATCGAAATTTATCATAAACTGAAACGAGGCGTCTTGTAGTTTGTTTAATAGTGGCTCTGCAATTATGAATTGATGTTGTTTAATACGAGCCTTTATCCATGGCTTCGCCTGTTCAAATTCTCTTGTGGTCCTTAATAAGCAAAGTCCTCTACCGGATGAACTCCAAAGTGTTTTCAGAATAATTCCTTGCGGATGAGTATAAAAATAATCTAAAACAGCCTCTGTCGAAGAGAATATTTTGGGTGTAGTGGGCTGGTAAGCAATTGATGGCAGCCTGTCTTGTTTTTCGAAAAGTTGCTTAGCAATCCTAACGCTTGTCAATCGACTGTAAAATTGTTTGAACTCCTTGGATGATACCTCCGGGATGTGTGTTTCCGGAGAAAGGTTATGGATGAGGTGTTTTAGTTGATGCTTCATAGCATAACTCCACCCCCAGGGAATGATTTGATCGATACTTCCATGTGCTAGTGTTTTTCTTTCTCCGAAACTCAGGAATTGTGGAAATATTTTGTTTGCTTTTTCCCAAAATGATATAAACTGAGCATCCGGTTGATGAGAACAAATGATTGTGTCAGAAGCTGATCCTGCAAAGCCCATTAAAGGAGCGATGTCACGTTCGAATTGTTTTAGGTTTTCAGGAGGCATGTAGCTCAATGTTCCATTTTCAATGGCCATTTCACACGTGGGATTATAATAGAACAAAGTCTTTTTACCTGCTGAATTCATCATTTAATTTTAACTCACAAAAATAAGAAGGATTGACGATTTTGAAATCTTTCTCAGGTAAAAGAATTGTGAGGATTAGTTTGTGTGAATGAACTCGGATAAAATTGTTTCACAGGTTGAGGTAGTTGTGTGTTTCAGTTTTGATTCCCCAATCCATGATTTTAATTGTCTGAATTCATCATTGTTCAACCAGGCTTTTGATTTTTTTATTTCTTTTAATGCACTTTGGGGCTGATCGATCAGGTTGATGATCATTTTCTTTTGATGCTCAAGTAGGTTCATGCTTTTTATTGCAAAATTAAGAGGAGGTTGCTAGTCGACCGATAACTTAATTTTATCCTTGCAGCCTGTCGGACTTAGCTGGAAAGCCTAATTTAATTAGCTTTAGACCATGAAACGCTTTATTGGTGCAGATAGAGAACAGACAATGTTAATGCCATATGACTTAGGAGACTGGTTACCAGAAAGCCATTTGGCACGATTTGTAGTTGAAATAGTAGACAAGCTTAATTTTAATGATGTTTATCGCCAGTATAAAGGTGTTGGTTCTAC
>Ga0193953_1001162_pt1 | contig 12645 bp, 8 predicted proteins | sample BB_4_MG_FD_140325 | JGI IMG/M metagenome (GOLD analysis project Ga0193953, IMG submission 140325) | Microbial mat bacterial communities from the Broadkill River, Lewes, Delaware, United States - BB_4_MG | ecosystem: Environmental > Aquatic > Freshwater > River > Microbial mats | place: USA... | reverse complement strand
TGGTTTCTCAACGTGCTCAAGCGATGCAAAAAGCATGTGAAGTAGAACCCTCTACCATGGCTGCCATTGTAGGCCTTGAGGATGCCATTGTAGAAGAGGTTTGCGAAAGCATTGATGAAGTAGTCGTTGCCGCTAACTACAATTGTCCGGGACAATTGGTTATCTCCGGTTCAATTGCCGGTATTGATAAAGCCTGTGAGATTCTGAAAGAAAAAGGTGCAAAAAGAGCCTTGAAATTACCTGTTGGCGGGGCCTTTCACTCACCATTGATGGAACCTGCCCGCACTGAATTGGCTGCTGCCATTGAAAACACGGTATTCAACAAACCAGTATGTCCGGTCTATCAAAATGTAAATGCGCAAGCCGTTACTGAACCTGCCGAAATTAAAAAGAACCTGGTGGCTCAGTTGACTGCACCGGTAAAGTGGACTCAAACAGCTCAAAACATGATAGCTGATGGCGCCTCCTCATTCACAGAAGTAGGTCCTGGTAAAGTATTGCAAGGTCTTGTAAAAAAGGTAGATCGTAAAATGGAAACTGTTGGTTATAGCACTTACCAAGGGTAATCCTCAAGATAAAAGTAAAAAGTTAAAGGGCAAAAGCGGAGATTCCACTTTTGCCTTTTTCATTTCCTCCAATCCTTTCGACCAGAGATTGAGCTGTTAATCATCCAATGTACTTAAATCTCCTTCATCTTCACCCAATGCTCTTGCCTTAAGGACACGGCGCATAATTTTTCCACTTCGTGTTTTAGGTAAAGTTTCCGTAAAAACAACTTCTTCCGGGCGGGCAATAGGCCCCATCATTTCAACCACATGGTTAATAAGTACTTTTTCCAACTCTTTTGTCCCGGCTTGTCCTTCTTTGAGGATGGCATACAGATGAATCCCACTGCCCTTTAAGACATGAGGTAAAGCAATTGCTGCAGCTTCAGCCACTGCAGGATGACTTACCAAAGCACTCTCCACTTCGGCGGTGCCCAAACGATAACCACTCACTTTAATCACATCATCACTGCGACCAATGATCCAATAATACCCATCCTCATCTTTTTTAGCTGAGTCGCCGGTATGGTAGTACTATTTGTCCGCGAACTTTTGCCAATAAGTTTCCTAGTATCGATCCGGATCATTCATAATGGTAATCCCATATTTATCAATCATCCGCCACCACCGATCGGGGTAGGGATGATTGGGAGCTCCCTCATACATAAAAATAGTCGAGCCATTGATCAGTGGCCCATACACCATATAGCTGTGTCCGGTAATCCACCCTGGATCAGCTGCGCACCACCACCTGTCTTCCGGTTTTACATCAAAGACCATGCGGTGGGTTGCTGAAGTATAATACACTGTAGCCTCCATGGGTGTGCACCAAGCCCTTGGGTTTGCACGTTGAACCGGATGTGTGTAACAAGAACAACATATCTTCGGCATCCATCTCTTCCGTAGCACATTTATGCCTGGCAATAGGCAGACTTTTTAAATCGTGATACCAGTAATCCCGGTCATTCTCCATGTGCACTTCCTCACCTGTACGCTTAACCGTGATCCAAACTTCCATGGTTGGCGAAAGTTCCATGGCTTTATTCACAATCGCTTTCAATTTAGTTGGTTTACCGCGACGAAAACCACCATCGGCCGTTATCACCACCCGACTTTTGGCATCATTAATGCGTTCCGCTAACGATTCATGACTAAAACCGCCATAGACCACACTATGGGCAGCACCTATTTTAGCACATGCTAACATGGCAAAAATCTGCTCGGGAATTTGTGGCATGTATATGGTAACAATGTCACCCTTATGCACCCCCATTGCCTTCAGAATATTGGCAAATTCACACACCTCACGATTTAAGGCATGTTATGAAAAGGTATGCAAATCGCCAGGTTCACCCTCCCAAATAAGTGCCAATTTATTTCGGTTAGCTGTTTTTAAATGCCGGTCAATGGCATTGTGAATGATATTGGTTTTACCACCCACAAACCATTTATAAAAAGGATGATTGGAATCATCCAATACTTGATCCCAGGGTTTATACCATTCCAATAACTGCGCTTCTTTTTCCCAAAATCGCTCCCGATATTTTATGGATTCAGCATATAGCTCATCATAGGATTTAACGGTGGCCTTATCCACCACTTCTTGCGAAGGGTAATAGAATTCTTTGAAGTCCGCCATAACTTTATGGTTTGAATTTTTAATTTCTGATTTTCACCTAGTTACGAAGAGAATTTTGCTTTTCAAGAAAACAAGAGTTGTTTGTCCGAAATAAACCTTCATATACATTTCCGGGCCATCTCAATCCTTTGCCCTCAATGAAAACCAGGATACTTTTTAACAACTTTTTAAAAAAACTTTGAAAGAGATTCAGTATACTCGCAATCTAATTAATTGAATATGATAACACGACTCATATTAATCTATTTAGCATTAACATCGGGCTTGATTACCCTATCGGCTCAAACAAATAAGGAAGCAGAACAAGACAAACATTTTTTCATGGAAGGAAGTTTGCGTTTAGGTTTTGGAGACAAAACCCGATTGGGTATTTCACCCGGCATTCACTACCGTCTGACACCCTCACTTTCCATCGGAGCTGGAATTATCGCCGAATCTTTCCAAAATAAAACGTCAGATCAGGCTTCTTATCACACTGGAATCTATGGTTCCAATATTATCATTAATTACAAGGTAAAGCGAATGAGCCAACACCTTAATCCCCGAACATCCGTCTTTCTGCATTTTGAGCAGGAATTCCTGAACCTGGAAGATCAATACTTTAAAAGTACTGCTACATCAGGGCGCTCGTGGCATGATGCCACTTTCCTTGGCTTAAAAGTTAAACGAAAATTCGGGAAAAAGGATCGGTTTGCACTTAGCCTGATAGCCGCCTGGAACCTCAATAACAGTGAGGCTGCCGATATTATTTATAACAATCCGGTGATAAAACTAGGTTTCCAATTTTGATACTACAAAAATCCCCGGCCAAACAGACCAGGGATTTTTTATGGCAAGTTAACATCTACTAGGCATCCATAGGCTTCTCATTCCATACGATGACCGCCTTTTGCTGACGTCCATCCATCAATATGGAAAGCGCCTGGTCAAATTCCACATGGGTAAAATATTTCGTTTTTCGAACAAGTTTCTGCTGTTGAAGCAACTCCAAATTTACGAATTCATCTGAGGCCCCATGATGCACACTAAAATACCCCACGTTCATGGAAGTCACATTGTGAAAGAAGTGTGATCCTAAGGATGCATCCAGCGGAAAATTAGGCAATCCCATCTCCACAATGATACGCGCATGTGAAATCTGCGACCAATAAACCGGTATCCCGGTAAAGCGATCGCGTGTTCCCCAGCGACCAGGTCCAATCAAGACATATTCTTTATTTTCCTGCTCAAAATGCTTGTTGATCTCATCCATTTCAGCAGCCATCTCTTCAGTTTTCGTCCGGTCAAACAGATCAATGTTCATGAAAACCAAATCTTTTACATGATCCAGTTTCCCATTACCCATCCCTTTTAAAGACTGCAGCACTAATCGCTCTTTATCGACTGCTTTGAAGTTAATCGCCGCATGATTTTCGATGCGAATAAGGGGTTTGATCTGCAATAAATAAAGCGTTGGCAAGCCCCGTCGGCCCTGTTCCAGATCCACCGCAAACTCAATTTCTACCGGTGCCCCCATGGCCTCTTTAAAGAAACGAATGAGCATTTCCAATGTCTTGGCTAAGGGAAGGTGATCGTACTTCAGGATGTTTGCAAAATTAACCACACGCGGTCCGCGCTTAGAGAAATCAGTTGTTAAACGGTCATAATTAAAGTCATAAACCGAGGCACAATGCTTTAGATTGCCATCTTCTTCTGCTTCTTTGATACTCAATTTTAACAATGCCGCATCTTCGCCCCCATTGGCCAAATCACAATCGGTATTTTCCAGATCCAGAGCGTAGAAATGTGTCTGTGAATCTTTGATCTGATCCTGCAGCGCATTCAACTCCAGCTTGGGAAATTTAGGACAGAAACGCAAGGCTTTTTCTCCCCCTACCACATATTTTCCCAATCCAACTCCCAACACCGCAAAGCCATCTTCGGGCTTCATATAAGAAAACGGATAGTAATTATAGGATTGCGCCACCCCACTAAAGTGCGGATAGAAGCGATCGCCGGTGCGTTGACCAATCACTTCCTGGATGATCACCGCCATCTTTTCCTCTTCAATTTTATAATTAACCGCTTCAAAGTAGGCTTTCGCAGGATCGCTGAACATAGAAGCATACACCAACTTCACAGCTGTACTCAATTGTTTAAAACGCTCTTCCGGATCGGGATGATTATTGGGTACCATAAAGGTCGAATAGACCCCTGCAAAAGGTTGTAATAAACTATCTTCAAAAAGTCCCGACGAACGCACCGCCAAAGGCTGATCCATGACTTCGACGTATTGACGCAATTTCTCATTCACCTCATCGCTAAGCTCCGAGCGCAAGAACAAGGCCTTGATCTCATCGTACTTCTTCTCCACAAAAGCGAGGTTGTAGAGGTTATTTTTTTCGATAAAACGGGTGAATTCACCGGCACCGATGATTGTGGTTGCCGGAATTCGAATGTTAATATCCGGGAAGAGCTTATCGAAATTAATGTTCTCAATAAAGTTACTCAGAAATGCCACACCTCGCCCTTTACCGCCGAATGATCCTTCTCCGATCCGAACAATGTAACGGCTACTTTTAATCATCGACGGATCAAACATAACCACCCGCCCACGTAAGCGCTCCAATCTTACTTGTTCAAACACATCCAGAATAGCTTGCCGCAGCTTGGTAAAACTTTCAAAATCTTCGATTCGAAAAGGGCGCAAGCGCTTGGCAATGGTAATTTCGCCACGGGCCATCAACCAGGTCGAAATCCCGTTACGGCGGGCATGATATAACAAGGATTCAGGCGATACGTCTTTGATGCACGCCAGGAACTCTTTCATATTGCGCGCCACAGCGAGTTTAGCACCCCGACTGTTTTTAAACACGAAGTTGCCAAATCCCAGTTTCTGGTGAATAAAATTGTAGATGTCTAATGAGAGACTATCGGAATTTTTATCCACAAAATCCGAGTCAATCTCCTGTGCTTTGCTGGCATTCTCCGGGTCCGACGACTGCAGAAGGGTGGGTATGATGGTTTTGGATTTCACATATTTGATTAATTCCACACCGGCATTTTCATTTTCCACACCATCTTTGTGATATTTCACATCGGAGATTACACAAATCAAGTTATCCAGATAACGATCGACCACCTCCACAGCATCTTCATAATTACTTACCAGAAGAATTTTTGGGCGCACCCGCATCTTCATGATTTTATGTTGCTGATCCGAAGTTTCTTCCTCCAATATAGCTTGTGTCTGCCGCATGATGATGGAATACAGCATGGGCAGGTAGCGCGTATAATACTTCTGCGAATCTTCCACCAACAGGATTATGCGCACATCCCCCACCTTGGTATCATTCGCCACATTCATCTTATCCTCCACGTATTTGATCATGGCCAGAAACACCCGGGAATCACCATTCCAAACAAATACCCGTTCAATGTTACCGATGTTTCCACTAGCCTCATCGAAAAACTTGAGATCTGCATTGTTATTCACCATCAACAGAATGGGAAGATCCGGCTTCAAAGCCTTGAGCCGTTCACTCATTTTCAATGGTAAACGCTTGTCTAAACCCGCCATGAGAATAATCATCTCAAAGTCCCGCTCCTGCATTAGTTCCTCCGCTTCTTCCACCGTGGCCACACTGGTGATACGTGGTGCCGTAAACAGATTCAATTGCAAGTATTCACCAAAAATCTTATCAAAGAAACGGCCTTCACGCACAATGCTGTAGGAATCGTAATGATTGGCTATCAATAGCACTTCACGTACTTTAAAAGCCATCAACTCCTGGAAAATATCCCGGTCGGTACGTTGCCGGTTATATATTTGTGATAGTTCTATTTGATTCGTGTCCTCCATGTTCACCCATTTTTTAAGAAGAGCCAAAGTTCTGATTATTTACCAATAGAACAAATAAAGTGGATAATGTTTGGATAGAAAATGATGGAAGTTGGCGAGTGAAATTACCCAATGAGGAAATCACTTGAAACAAATACGGCTATTTTTTGTAATCCATTTCATCCTCCTGAACTACTCAAAACAGAATCCTCTGAAGTTTTCATTAAACTCCTCATAAAAAAACCCTTGTGATGTTCCAACAAAAATCACTGCCACACCATTTGGGACTATTAAAAACCTAATAGGGTAATTAATCCGACTCCATGGTAGGGTATTTTGGCAGTTGTTTGTATTAAAGGTCAAACTACAAAAAATCAAACACAAACTTATAAAACAAGCTTATATCGTGACAAATGAAGATTTGAATACAAGTTATCACAATTTTTTCGGCATTAGGTGCAGCCAAAAATGATTTGACTTGTCATTGGTTAGTAAATGATTCGAAATCGAAACAAATATTTATAATAATACAAACAATTAATATAATGCACCTTGCTGATTATTATTTATTATGCATCTAACATGTGCATGTCATTATATGCCTAACAACCTACTAAGACCACTCTTCTCCTGTTAATATTAAATTTTGTTAAAATAATAAGTGAACCATACATACAAATTGTCTACTACTATGTCTGGTTAATAGGCAACTTATTATTTTTTCTTTATACTTAAGAAGCACACTCTATGGCAATTAATTTTGATTCCAAATTCCTTTATTCAAATCGAAACACAAAGAAAAAGCAAGACTCCAAGAACTTTTTGGGTTTATTGCTCCTTTTGTTGTGTGCTTCTCCAGCACTGTCTAACCCCATTGATGGGGTCATTAAAGATGCCAAAACCAAAGAATGTATTCCATTTGTAAATGTGGTTATTCAAAATACAACAATTGGAACCATTACCGATCTGGATGGAAATTTCTCATTGAACTTCCAAAGTTTACCCATCACCATACAGGTATCGCTCATGGGTTACAAAAGTCAGAATATCACAATCGAAGACTTAAACAAACCCATCGTTATACATTTGGAAGAAGATGTTTTTTCACTCAATGAGGTGGTCGTAAAACCTGATAATTCATACGAACGTGCCATGTTACGCAAAATCATTAAAAGTCGTAGCCGCAATAATCCATCGAATTTTAAAAACCTTAACTACAAAGACTACACACGGACAACCGTTTTTTTAACCAACCTGAATGCTACAACAACACAAAGCAAAACTTTCAAAAAATCAGCCGATGCATTCGTTAAAAAGAACGACTCATTGGTGATGATGCCTTTCTTTATGGATGAAACCATTACCAAACACATTCGAGATGAGGAAAGCAATATTGACGAATCTAAAAAAACATCCCAAAAATCAGATGGCATCCTTTCGGAATCCAATACTCAGGTGAGTTCAGTTTTGGATAGTAAACTAACCACTGAATTCAATTTCTACGACAACCAGATTAATGTTTTAACACGTGGATTTCCGAGCCCCCTTTCAAATACAGCCCTATTATACTACAATATCTATCTAAGTGACAGTACGACTACAAACGAAATCAAATACTACAAATTTGACTTTTACCCCAAAAGCTACAAAAACATCACGTTCAAAGGGCATTTTTGGGTGGAAGACAAAAGTTGGGCCTTAACCGAAATTAAGGCTACGTTACCCAATTCGGCCAACCTCAACTTTGTAAGCAATCTGGAAGTATTTATCACCTATGAAAAAACGAATACTGACCACTGGTTTTATCACAACCAAAAAATAAACCTTCAGCTGGCAGTCAAAAAAAATGAAAATAAGAAAGACACCCGGCGCAGCTTTGCAGTCCAGAAAATAATTGCTTATCAAGATGTAAAAATTGGGCCTGATGCCCCCAAGCAACTTGCTGCAAAAATGCATCCTAGTTTTAAGCAAGATGCCCTGGACGAAGACGTGATTTTTAAAATCAGGCAACAAGTCGCGCCATTGGATACTTTTGAGCAATCAGCCTATGAAGGTATTCAACAACTGAAGGCCAATAACTTCATCAAAGCAGTTGATCGCTTCAGTGCAATGACCCTCAATGGCTATTACAATGTCAACAAAATTGATGTAGGTCCTTATTTCGCCTTCTACCGAAAAAATGAAATTGAAGGGAATCGGATAACAATCCCCTTGCGCACCAGTGAAAAGCTATTTAAAAACTTCATGTTGGGTGGCTATCTGGGATATGGGTTTAAAAACAAAGAATGGGCACAAGGGGGTGATGTGAAATACTTGCTCCCATCAGAAAAGCGAACTATTATTTCAGCTGGCTATCACCATGATTACTTCGATCTGACGCATAACCGCTTCGTTGAATTCATTCGTGAAAATCCATACAGTCAGGGTGGCGGAAATATTATTTCATCGTTTACCTCGGAAATACCGAATCCTTACATGATGAAAAACAAACATATCAACCTGACTCTGGAACATCAGCACAGTAAAAACATAGGCCTCTTAGTGCGCCCTTCTTATAACCGTTATTACTCCAATTATAACTTGCCATTTGCATCGAAGGGGGTACAAATGTCACATTTCGACACCTACAACCTGCTGTTTGATGTGCGCTTATCATTCAGTCAGGATTATGATGAAGGATTCTTTTCCAGGTTCTATTATGGCAATCAAAAACCAGTATTCCATTTCTCATCCTTATTGGGTCGCTACAAATTACCCCATGGCGATCCTAACAGCGGCTTTTATGCCAATTTCAATTTATCCATGAAAAACAGGGTAAACCTGGGCCCTGCCTTCATGAAAATACTCATGGAAGGCGGTTATATACTTGGTGATGTACCCTATCCCCTTTTGCAATTACCAAGGGGTACACGTGATATCGGATCAGCCAGGTATCATTATAACTTGTTGCATCATGCCTCCTTTGCCAGTGATTTATACTTGAATACCCACTTATACCTCAATGGCGGTGGAATTTTATTCAATAAGTTACCACTGATTAAAAAGTTAAACCTGCGGGAAGCGGTCACCTTCAAAGGATACTATGGAAAACTATTGGGTGATCCAAACACCGTCATGGACATGCCCGACATGCTGCGAGAACCAAGCAACGAACCTTATATGGAAATGGGCTTGGGTGTCACAAATATCTTTAAAGTCTTACGGGTGGAATACGTGAAACGCATTAATAATGGTGAGGCCTTTAATGCATTTTCATCCTCGCATGGTATCCGTTTCCGCATTGAAGTTACATTCTAAAATTAATTACAATATGTCATCACGCATAAAATCACTCCTCTATCAACTACTTCTCATGCTGGTCTTATTCCAGTTTATCAGAGTGCTATTCATTTGTTTTAACCACGCTGTTTTTAATCATTTGGATATTAGTACTTATCTTGTTTACATGCTAAGAGGTATTCAATATGACCTCGCGGCTCTTTTCATGGTGAATGCACCATTGATTGTATTGAGTCTGTTACCTTTTCATTTTTGCCACAGCAAACTGTACCAGTACTTCCTCATGTTGCTCTACGTAGTTGTCAACACAGTGGCATTAATTGCCAACTTTGTGGATGTCTTTTACTACCAATACACCCTCAAACGTTTAACCTTTTCCATATTTGATTATCTGGGTACCCAGGCCAATATGTCATCACTGGGACTGGAATTCTTTATCACTTACTGGTATGCCTTTGCTATCATTAGCCTGATACTGTTCGGCCTGATCCGCTATTTTCTTTTTACGATGAGAAAACTAAAGTCAATGGCTAGTGTCGCAGCTAATTATCGGAGTACAGGAGCCATCGGGTTAGTCGCCATTTATATCTTATTTGCCGGATGTAAAGGTAACCTAAACGCATTTGGACAATCACTCACACTTAAGGATGCCATTCATAGCGTATCCAAACCAGAAGAGGTGGGGATTGTGATGAATTCGGTGTTTAGTTTGATTGCTTCATACATGGAGCAGGAAGCAGCACCGGAGTACTTCGACCAGGAAGAGTTAGATACCATTTTACCACCTGTTCACCATTATTATACAGATGGCGAATTCCAGCCGAATAATGTAGTAATCATCATTTTGGAAAGTTTTACAAGCGAAGCCCTGCAAAGCCTGAATCAGGATCTGGACAAGGGACAGTATCCCGGTTATGCGCCTTTTTTAGATTCCCTGATGCAAGAAAGTCTCTATTATCCACAAGCATCCGCCAATGGTCGAAAAAGCATCGATGCCTTGCCCTCTATTCTGGCCTCCATCCCGGCTTATCAAACACCTTTTATTCTGACCAATGAAAGCAATAAAAAAGTTGAAAGTTTGGCTTCCCATTTGAACCGAAAAGGTTATCAGTCCCTATTCTTTCACGGCTCCCACAATGCCTCAATGGGCTTCGCCAGGTTCTGTGAATCAGCTGATGTCACCCACTATTATGGATTGGATGAATACCCCAATCAACAGGACTTTGATGGCACCTGGGGCATTTGGGATGAACCCTACCTGCAATACATGGCCCAAGAGTTGAACAAATGTGACAAACCTTTTTTTGCCACCGCTTTCACCTTGTCTTCACACAATCCGTTTGTTATCCCTGATCAATACCAAAATCAATTTCCCAAAGGCACACAGGGCATTCACGAAACCATGCATTATGCCGATCATGCTTTGCGACAGTTTTTTCATACAGCTAAAACCATGCCCTGGTACCACAACACCCTGTTTGTGGTTACAGCTGATCACGCCATCACCCCCTGGCATAAAGAATACGCCACTTCCGATAAAGCCTTTGCGGTACCACTTCTGTTTTTTGCACCCGGACACCCCCACCTAAAAGGCGCGCGTCAAGACAGGGCCCAACACATCGATATTTACCCGACCGTATTAAATTACCTGGACTATAATGAGCCGTTCATTTCGGCAGGCAATAATTTATTGGAGCCCCGGGATCCCAAATTTACAGTTAACCTGATTAATCAATGCTATCAAATGACACAAGGGGATTACCTCTTACTTTTTGATGGAAGAATGAGTCTTGCGCTTTACAACTTAAAAAAAGACCGCTACCATCAAAATAACTTGATTACTCAACAGCCGAAACAGGCGATGGACATGGAACGCTTATTAAAAGGATGGATCCAACAATTTTATCAGAATACACAACAAAAATATACGAGCTAAGTGCTCGCATTACAATAAAACGACACAGCGAATTAAAACATAAGGGAAAATTAATTTAAAGGGAAAATAATCATGAGTAAATACGACTTTGTAAGAAACAGCAATCTAATCATTCAGGCCAAGTTACTGCGTCAAGCGAACATGTATCCATACTTCCGTCCGATTTCATCTCCCCAGTCGGATGTGACAATCATTGATGGAAAAGAAGTGCTCATGTTTGGATCAAACAATTACCTGGGGCTGAACAATCACCCTAAAATAAAAGAAGCAGCCATCGCTGCCACCAATAAATATGGGACATCCTGCACTGGTAGCCGCTTTATGAACGGAACCATTGACCTGCACCATGAACTGGAAAATGAATTAAAAGATTTTCTGGGCAAAGAAGCCGTTATTATCTTCCCCACCGGCTTTCAAGTGAACACGGGTGTTATTCCTGCCATGGCCGGCAAAGATGATTACATCATTATCGATGAACTCAACCATGCTTCTATAATAGATGGTTGTCGTATGAGTCTGGCACAGCGTATCAAATACCGGCACAACGACATGTCAGATTTAAACCGCAAACTAAACCGGATCAAACATACCAATGGTGTCAAACTGATTATTACAGATGGCATCTTCTCAATGGATGGTGACATTGCCAGGTTAGATAAAATTATATACGAAGCTAAAAAAGTGGATGCTTTCACCTTTGTGGATTGCGCCCATGCTCTGGGTGTTATTGGTGACCATGGAGCTGGCACTGCTTCCTATTACGGCTTGACAAATCAGGTGGACCTTATTGGAGGCACCTTCAGTAAATCGTTGGCCTCTGTAGGAGGTTTTGTAGCCGGTAATAAAGATGTGATTGATTACCTGCGTCACGCTTCCCGTTCCTATATGTTCAGCGCCAGTTTACCCCCGGCTTCTACGGCCAGTGTATTAGCTGCCTTACGCATCATTAAAAAAGACGATAGTCTGCGCTTAAAACTATGGGACAATACACACTATGCTTTGCGTCTGATGCGGGAACACGGTTTAGAAATTGGCATGGCCGAAACCCCCATCATCCCTATTTATATCCGCGACAGCATTCAAACCTTCCACATCGCTAAAGAATTACTGGACAGAGGTATTTATGTAAATCCGGTGGTAGCACCAGGCGTGAAGGAAAACGATGCATTGCTCCGTTTTTCTTTAACCGCCGCTCACTCCAGGCAGCAAATCGAATATGCTGTTGAGCAAATAAGCAGCGTCGTAAAAACTTTTATCGGAGAGGAAGCACTATGTCAATGTTCATAAAAGAAGTGGTTGGTAAGTCCGACTTGAAGAAATTCATTGATTTTTATTCGCAACTGTACCGGCAAAACAAACAGGTGGCATTTCCTCTGCATATGGATGAGTTGTCGACCCTAAGGCGGGATAAAAATCCGGCCCACCG
>Ga0193953_1001160_pt1 | contig 12652 bp, 6 predicted proteins | sample BB_4_MG_FD_140325 | JGI IMG/M metagenome (GOLD analysis project Ga0193953, IMG submission 140325) | Microbial mat bacterial communities from the Broadkill River, Lewes, Delaware, United States - BB_4_MG | ecosystem: Environmental > Aquatic > Freshwater > River > Microbial mats | place: USA... | reverse complement strand
TCTTTGGTTTTTGAACTGATATCAGGATGATCTTTTAAAGCTCTTGAAACCGTCGAAGCGGAAATTCCCAATTCTTTTGCGATATCTTTTATAGTAACTTGACCGCTTCTCATAAAAATTTCATAAATTAATAAATCAGAGAATTGAATGCAACTTTAATGTTATCAAAGCATTAAAACACTTTAATGGCTGTGGTTTTTTTTATAGCTGCAAGCTTCGTAAATATAGAAAAAATTAAACAATTTAATCCTTTTAAATACTATTTATTTGGATGTTATTCAATTATTTCAATATTTAAATATCAAACGATTGCGGTAACGATTGCGATGATTTATTCACACTTAACTATCAATCATTTATAAGATCATTACGACAATATTTATCTTTGATTACAGAAAAAACTAAGGCTAATTTAAGGTTTTGATAACTTTAACATGATTTTAATGTGGGAAGCTTAAAAGTCGGAAATTTGAGTTCATATTTGCATCTTGTTTAAAGGATCTTAACCTATAACTAATTTCTAATTTATCTTAAATTTCTATTTTATGGAACTTAACATTAGTATGCTAAGAAAACTGCTTCTTATGCTTGTTATGGTATTTTCGTTTACCATTATACATGCACAAGAAAAAGTGGTTAGCGGTACAGTTACCGATGCAAACGATGGCATGGGTATTCCCGGTGTTTCCGTAGTTGTAAAGGGTACTACTATTGGTACAACAACTGATATCGACGGAAGATATACACTTAGTGTAGATGCTAATTCTACAATTGTATATTCATTTGTAGGTTACAGACCTCAGGAAATTTTGGTTGGAGATCAAACTCAAATCAATGTGGTTTTAAGTATTGAGACCGAAAACCTTTCCGAAGTTGTGGTAATCGGATATGGACAAGTAAAAAAAGAAGATGCAACTGGTTCTGTAACCGCTATTTCTTCTGATGATTTTAATAAAGGAGCAATTACTTCTCCTCAAGAATTACTTTCAGGTAAAACAGCCGGTGTACAGATTACTTCTGGTGGTGGTGCTCCTGGTAGTGGTTCTACTATACGTATTAGAGGTGGTTCTTCATTATCAGCGAGTAATGATCCCCTTTTTGTAATCGATGGTGTACCTGTAGATACTGAAGGTGTAAATGGTATGAGAAATCCATTAAACACAATTCACCCTTCTGATATTGAAACTTTCACAGTTCTTAAAGATGCATCAGCAACAGCTATTTATGGTTCTCGTGCTTCTAATGGTGTAATCATTATTACAACTAAAAAAGGAAAAGCAGGTGGAGAATTAAAAGTAGGATACAGTGGATACTTCTCTGTCAGTAATAAATCTGATGAGATTGATGTTTTAAGTGCAACACAATACAAAGAATTATTCAATCAAAAATTTGGTGATAATCCAAATGCTACAGCCCTTTTAGGTAATGAAAATACCAAATGGCAAGATGAAATTTTTCAAACTGCAATTAGTCAGGATCATAACGTAAGTTTAACAGGTGGTATAAAAGGTGTTCCTTTTAGAGCTTCTGTTGGTTATACTGACCAAGAAGGTATTCTTAAAACTTCTGAATTGCAGCGTAATACTGCATCGGTAGGTTTTAGTCCAAGTCTTTTCGACGATCACCTTAAAATTAACGTGAACGTTAAAGGAATGTATATTGACAACAGATTCGCAGATACTGGAGCTATTGGTTCAGCGATCGCATATGATCCAACTCAACCTGTTTATGATGATGCTAGCCCTTATGGAGGTTATCATACTTGGACAGTTTCAAGCACTGGAGATCCTGTTGATATTGCAACATCAAACCCTCTTGCTTTATTAAAGCTTAAAAGAGATGAATCAACAGTGAAAAGAAGTATTGGTAATGCACAATTCGATTATAAAATGCATTTCTTACCTGAATTAAAAGCTAATTTGAATTTAGGTTACGACTACTCTAAAAGTGATGGTAATATTTTCGTTCCTGAATATGCCTCATGGGAATACGATGCCCAAAACGGTGGTGGTGTTGATAGAGAATACTCTCAATCAAAAAGAAATAAACTATTAGATTTCTACTTTAATTACGTTAAAGATTTAGATCAATTCGATAGTAAAGTAGATGCTATGATCGGTTATTCTTGGCAAAATTTCTGGAGAAGTGAAAAAACGTTCCAAACTAACGTTGCAGGTAACATTATAGATAATGATACAGATAATAAAACTGAAAATTACCTGGTTTCATTCTTCGGTAGATTAAATTATACTTTCAAGGATAGATATTTGATGACTTTTACTGTTCGTCGTGACGGTTCATCAAGATTCGCTGATGGCAACAAGTGGGGAACATTTCCTTCGGCTGCTTTTGCCTGGAAAGTTAACGAGGAAGCATTTTTAAAGAATGTAGATGTTGTATCTGATCTTAAATTAAGATTAGGTTACGGTGTAACTGGACAGCAAAACATTACCTCTAATGATTATCCTTACTTAAACAGCTACACTTATAGTGAAGCCAATGCACAATATCAATTTGGAGATCGTTTTGTAACTACTCTTCGTCCATCAGGATATGATGTTAACATTAAGTGGGAAGAAACAACTACTTATAATGCGGGGCTTGATTTCGGATTATTCAACAATAGAATAACTGGAGCAATCGATGTTTATTATAGAAAAACAGAAGACTTATTAAATACAATTCCTGTCGCTGCTGGAACAAATCTTACCAACCAAATCCTTACTAATGTTGGAGATTTGGAAAATAAAGGTTTCGAATTCGAGATTAATACTAGACCAATCTCCACTCCTGATTTATTCTGGGAAGTTGGATTCAATGTAACTTATAATAAAAATAAGATTACAAAACTAACTGCGGTTGATGATCCTAATTATTTAGGTGTTGCAACTGGTGGTATTTCTGGTGGAGTTGGTAACAACGCTCAAATTCACAGTGTAGGTCATGCTTCTAACTCATATTTTGTATGGGAACAAGTTTACGATGCGAACGGAAAACCTATTGAAGGTTTATATGTTGACCGCAATGGTGATGGTCAAATTACTGAAGATGATAAGTATCATTATAAAAATGCTGCACCTTCAGTGTTCTTAGGATTTTCTTCGAGATTATCTTATAAAAATTGGGATTTTTCATTTGCGGGTAGAGCAAATTTCAACAATTACGTTTATAATAATGTTGATTCTAATGCAGGTGTTCCAGGTCAAATGTATTATTCAGCTGGTTATCTAACCAATGTTACTAAGGATGCATTAAATACAAACTTTGACAATGTACAGTATCTTTCTGATTACTATGTACAAGATGGTTCTTTCTTAAAACTTGACAATATTACATTGGGATACAATTTCAATGAAGTGTTCAAAGGAAAAGGAAACCTTAGACTTTATACGACCGTTCAAAATGTATTCACAATTACTGATTATGAAGGATTAGATCCTGAAGTAAGCGGTGGTATTGACAACAACGTTTATCCTCGTCCAAGAACATTCTTGTTAGGTGTAAACATTGATTTTTAATTAACAATTCAAAGAGGAAATCATGAAAATAAAATATTTCAAATTCCTATCGTTTTCAGTACTAGCCGTGCTATTGGCTTTTACGTCTTGTACAGACGATTTGGATACTTTACCGATTGATGATGATGTGCTATCTTCTGCAAGTGTTTACGAAGATCCAGCATCATACGAACAAGTTTTAGCAAAGTGTTACGCAGGATTGGCTGTTTCAGGACAAGAAGGTCCTGCAGGAAACTCTGATATTAGTGGTGTTGATGAAGGTTTTGGACAATACCTTAGAGGATATTTCTACCTTCAGGAATTTACTACCGATGAAGCTGTTATTGGTTGGAACGATCAAACTATATATGACTTTCACGAGCAAGATTGGACGTCTACTGACGTATTCATGACAGCATTTTATTACAGAGTTTTTTATCAGGTATCTCTTTGTAATGAATATATAAGAGAAACTACCGATTCTAAATTAGATGGAAGAGGTATTACTGGAGCTTTAAGAACTGATGTAGAATATTATAGAGCTGAAGCTAGATTTTTGAGAGCATTAAGTTACTTCCATGCAATTGATATGTTTGGTAATGTTCCATTTGTAACAGAAGAAGATGCAGTGGGATCTTTCTCTCCTGAGCAAATTTCACGAGCAGATCTTTTCACATACATAGAAAATGAATTGTTAGCTATTGAGGATAAAATGATGGCTCCAATGACAAATGTATATGGTCGTGTTGATCAAGCTGCAGTTTGGATGTTATTAGCGAAATTATACTTGAATGCAGAAGTTTATACTGGTCAGAATAAATATACTGAATGTGCAACTTACGCTGAAAAAGTTAATACTTCTGGATATGCTTTAGATGCTGACTATGATCACCTTTTCCTTGCAGATAATCATACCGCAGAAGGTGTTATTTTCCCAATTACTTACGACGGAATTAACACATTAACTTATGGTGGTACATCTTTCATTATCCATGCAGCAACAGGTGGTAGCATGACTCCAACTGACTATGGTATTTCAGGTGGATGGGCCGGACTTCGTACAACAAGTGCATTGGTTGATAAATTCATCGATATTGAAACTCTAAAATCATCAAGTTTAGGCACAAAAGCTGCTGTTAATGGTTCATATCCTGTAGTATATGTTCCTGGAGCTCATCAAGGTTGGGATCCAGCAAAAGATACAACAGTATTAGCTTCTGTTAATGATGATGGAAATTATGAAGGTTACCTTTGGTTTGCCGATGACAACAATGAATTTAAGATTAATACAACTCCTAGTTGGGATGTTAATTATGGCGATGATGGTGCTGATGGTACATTAGATGCTGGTGGTAGTAATATCGTAGCTGGTACAGCTGGTTATTACAAAATCAACGCTGATATTAACAACCTAACTTACACTATTGAAAGAACTGATTGGGGATTAATTGGAGATGCCACACCAAATGGTTGGGATTCTGATACAGATATGACTTTCGATGCTGCAACAGAATCTTGGACTCTACTTGTAGATCTAATCCCAGGTCAAATTAAATTTCGCGCAAACGATGATTGGGCATTGAACTATGGTGATGGTAATGCTGATGGCATACTTGAAGCTGGAGGTGATAATATGGCTATTACAATTGGTGGTGCTTATTTAGTTACTTTAAAATTAGGTGCTGGCGATTACACATATTCTGTTGAAAGACAACCATACGATCGAAGAGGCATGTTCTATACGGATGGACAAACTCTTGAAATCGAAAACATTGGTGAATTTACGGAAGGGTACGCAGTTACTAAATTTAAAAACATAACTTCTTCAGGTGCTACAGGACAAAGTCTTGATTATCCTGATACTGATTTCCCTATGTTCCGTTTAGCTGACGCTCACTTAATGTATGCAGAAGCAGTTCTAAGAGGTGGAGATGGCAATGCTACTAAAGCATTAGAGTATGTTAATTTAGTACGTGAAAGAGCATATCAAGATCCAGCTGGAAATATTACTCAAACTGAATTAACTCTTGATTTCATTCTTGATGAAAGAGCAAGAGAATTTTATTGGGAATGTTCCAGAAGAACAGACCTTATTCGTTTTGGACAATTCAGTGATGGAACATATGTGTGGCCTTGGAAAGGTGGATCTGCTGAAGGAAATGCTGTAAGCAGTAACTTCAATTTGTTCCCAATTCCTTCAGATGACTTGAGTGCCAATCCAAACTTGGTTCAAAATCCGGGTTACTAAACATTAACTTTAAATCAATCTAAAATGAAAAAAATAAGTTTTCTTTTAATTGCAGTCTTCGGAGTGTTTTTCCTGAATTCTTGTAGCGATGAAGAGTTTGATCCAGTTGTAGAGGTATCAAGTACTCCTGCAATTTCAACTCCTGCATCAGGAACATCCTATGTTCTTACTGAAGATAATGCAGCTGAAACATTTGAAACTTTTGCCTGGACGGCAGCAGATTTTGGATTTCAAGCAGCCACAACATACTCTATTCAAATAGATAATGCTGGGAATGACTTCGCCAATGCTTTAAACATTGGATCTACGAATGAACTTTCTTTCACTCTTACGAATGCAGATATGAATCAAAAATTATTAGCTTTTGGAGTACCTTATGGTGCACCTGCTGATATTGAGCTTCGTATTGTTAGCTCAATCTCAGATCTAGTTGAAACTATTGTTTCCGAAGCTGTAAGTTTTACGGTTACTCCTTACGAAGTCGTAATTGTTTACCCAAGCTTATATGTTCCGGGTAGTTACCAAGCTGCAAGTGGATACAGTGCAGGAGACTGGTCTCCAGATACTGCTCCTCAAATACACTCATTAAAGAGCAATGACATTTACGAAGGTTACATTTACCTAACCAACGCAAATGAAGAGTTTAAATTTACAACAGCTCCTAACTGGGATTTTGCTTATGGTGACGATGGTGCTGATGGTACTTTAGAATCTGATAATGCGGCGAATGTTGTTGTTGCTGATCCGGGTATGTACAAACTTGATGTTAATGTTCCAAGTTTATCATACACTGTAACTGCTACTAGCTTTGGTGTTATTGGTAGCGGTACTCCTACTGGTTGGGATTCTGATACCGACATGACATGGGATCCTGCAAATCAGGTCTTAACCGTAACATTAGACATAACTGCCGATTCAGAAGGTGGTCGTCAAATTAAATTTAGAGCTAATGATGATTGGGCTTTGAATTATGGTGATACTGACAAGAATGGTACTTTGGTTGCCGGAGGAGAAAACATTGATGTTGATTCTGATGGAAACTATACTATTACATTAGATCTTAACGGTCCTGTATATAGATACACACTTGTTAAAAACTAATACATATTAATAAAAAGAGCATACTTCGGTATGCTCTTTTTTTACATACAAACAAGCCAAATTAAAAGGATTCAATACAAAGCTAACTATGAAGAAATTTTACACATACATCCTTTCATTGTTATTACTAATTCCTGTGATAACAAAGGCACAAATCACAACTGTACCCGAATTTCCTAATGTCAATTCTGAAATCACAATTTCATTCGATTCCTCACAAGATTCAAGATTAGGATCTTTCTCAGGAGAACTATATGCCCATACAGGTGTTATGATTGAAGGAAATGCTGATTGGCAACATGTTATTGGTTCATGGGGAGATAATACTGCACAACCACAACTAACGAATAACAACGATGGAACTTACACTCTTGTTATTACACCAAACATTACCGATTTTTATTCTGTAGCTACTGGAGAAGTAGTAACTCAAATTGCTGCTGTTTTCCGCTCAGCTGATGGCAGTCAACAAACAAACGATCTTTTTATTGATATATACCAGGACGGATTAAATGTAAGTTTCTCCTCCCCTACTGATAATAAAATGATCGCAAAAAATGAAGTGCTTCAAGTTGAAATTAAGTCAAATATCAGCGAAAGCTTAAGTCTTTACCTTGATGGTGATTTAGTAAAGAACACAACAAGCGAACAAGAAATTAGTACTACCATTCAAACAGATATTGCAGGAAATCATGAATTAGTTGCTGTTGCCACCTCAGGTTCAGAAGAAGCCAGAGAAACAATTCAATTCTATGTTAGAGAAGATGTTGTTGTTGAAGATATGCCTGCTGGAATTATCGAAGGAATCAATTACATTGATGATATTACAGTAACATTAGCAATGTATGCACCAAATAAAGATTTTGCCTTTGTTATTGGAGATTTTACCAATTGGGAAGTAGATAATGCTTACCAAATGAAAAAAGGCGAAGATTATTTTTGGATTACTATCGAGAACCTTACTGCTGGAAAAGAGTACATCTATCAGTATGTTATCGACGGTGATGTTAAAATTGCAGATCCTTATGCCGATAAAGTTTTAGACCCTTGGAATGATCAATATATAAACGAAAGTACCTATCCTAATCTTATTGAATATCCTGCCGATAAAACAAGCGAAATTGCAAGTGTATTGCAAACCGGACAAACTGCCTTTAATTGGACCGATTCACAATTTACAATGCCTTCCAGCGATGATCTTGTTATTTATGAACTTCATGTTCGCGATTTTGTTGAAACTGGCAACATTAAAACAGTAACTGATACTCTTGATTATCTGGAGCGTCTTGGTGTTAACGTAATCGAATTGATGCCTTTTAACGAATTTGAAGGCAATGATTCATGGGGATACAATCCTTCATTTTATTTTGCTCCTGATAAAGCATATGGAACCAAGGAAGATTACAAAACATTCATTAATGAATGTCACAAAAGAGGTATTGCTGTATTTATGGATATGGTTTTAAACCACACTTATGGTCAATCTCCATTTTTAAGAATGTATTTTGATGGTACAAATCCTACAGCAGATAATCCATGGTACAATGAAAATCACAATTTTGCTAATACAGATGCTCATTGGGGATATGATATCAATCACGAAAGTGAAGCTACTCAAAAGTTAATAGATCGTATCAATGCATATTGGATGAATGAATACCATATTGATGGTTTCCGTTTTGACTTTACAAAAGGTTTCTCAAATAAATCTCATCCCGACAGCGGATCAGATGTATGGGGAAGTGATTACGATGCTGATAGAATCAGATTGTTAAAAAGAATGGCGGATGAAATTTGGAAAGTAAATTCTGATGCAATTGTAAGCTTCGAACATTTATCGGATAATACAGAAGAAACCGAACTTGCCAATTATGGTATCCTTTTGTGGGGAAATGCAAATGGAAACTATAATGAAGCCACAATGGGATACAATGAAAATAACAAATCCGATTTAAGCTGGACTTCATGGAAACAGAGAGGTTGGAATGCTCCGAAAATTGTGAACTACATGGAAAGTCACGATGAAGAGCGTTTGATGTATAAAAATCTTCAGTATGGAAATTCATCGGGTGATTATGATGTAACTGAATTAAATACTGCCCTATCAAGAATCGAAACTGCTGCAGCTTTTTTCTTTACCATTCCTGGTCCTAAGATGATCTGGCAATTTGGTGAGTTAGGTTACGATTTTTCTATTGAAGAAAATGGAAGAGTTGGCAAAAAACCTATTCGCTGGGATTATCAGGATAATGCCAATCGCAAAAGACTTTACGATGTATTTTCCGCTCTAATCAAACTTAAGAAAGAGGAAATTGCGTTCGAATCAAATGACTTTGTTCTTGCCACAAGTCAGGCGCTAAAAAGAATTGAGATTAATCATTCTGATATGGATGTTCGTATCATTGGAAATTTCGATGTTATTGCAGGTGAAATCGATCCTAATTTTAGTGAAACTGGAAGCTGGTACGATTATTTCACAGGTAATGAGATTACGGTTAATAATGTTAATGAAACGATAGCATTAGAGCCTGGAGAATATCATATTTACACAAACAAACAATTAACTACTCCCGATTTTCCTGCTGCTCCAACTGCAAAAAATGTTATAATAACAGGAACATTCAAAGAATTGGAGACGTTAACAGCGAGTTACGATTACTCAGATATAAATGATGATTTGGAAGGAAGTTCCATCTATCAATGGTATAGAGCTGATGATTCAAACGGAACAAATGAAGAATCAATTACCGGAGCTACGCAGGTGACCTACACTTTAGCTGCCGCTGATAGAAATAAATATATTCGTTTCTCGGTTACTCCTGTTGCTGCCACCGGAGAACCTGCTAGTGGTGAAATCGTATTTAGCAATTATACCGATAAGATTGTATCAATTGTAAATCCTCCTGTTGCAAGTAATCTTGTCATAAGCGGAACAGAACGTGAAGATGAAATTTTAACAGCAAGCTACGATTACTCTGATATTGATGGCGATTTGGAAGGAAATTCCACTTATCAATGGTATCGTGCAGATGATGCTTCCGGAACAAATGAAGAAACAATTGCCGGAGCAACTGATTTAACTTACACTTTAACTGCTGACGATAGGAATAAGTTTATTCGTTTCTCAGTTGTTCCAGTTGCAGCAACTGGAGATCCTTCAAATGGCGAAATTGTGTTTAGTATTTACACCGGTGAAATTGTGTCTTTGGTAAATAAACCACTTGCTAGCAATGTATCAATTAGTGGAATTTACCGTGAGGATGAAACCTTAACAGCAAACTACGATTATTCTGATATTGATGGCGATTTGGAAGCTAGCTCAATTTATCAGTGGTATAGAGCTGATGATGCCAATGGTACCAACGAGGAAGCAATTACAGGAGCCACAGAACTAACCTATACATTAGTTAGAGATGACAGAGGGAATTTTGTTCGATTCTCAGTAATTCCTTTTGCTGCAAGTGGGGAATTATTACAAGGAGATATTGTATATAGTTCTTACTCGGATGAAATTTCGTATTCCACAGGAATAGATGATGTTCTTAAGAAAGAACTAAGGCTTTATCCAAACCCAGTGAGAGATATTCTTCATTTGGAGAATTTAAAAGATGTGAAAACTTTATACTTATTCAATACATCTGGCAAAGCAATTGTATCTGTAAATATGCCTAATGCTTCCACAGAATTAAATTTACGGAATTTGGCTAGCGGCGTTTACATATTGATTTTTGAATTGGAAGATGGTTCCAAATTGAGTAAGAAAATCATAAAACAGTAATCAAGTTTTCTTTATAGTTTATAAATCAGTAAAATCCCGCAAGTCATAACTGGCTTACGGGATTTTTTTATTTTATTTCCAACTCCAATCTATAACGTATTTCTGAATCACCTGGCTGCATTATCAACTGATAATTCCCAGGAATTAATGGATCATCAGGCATCGAAATCTTAAATACAAAAGGAGAATCTCCATAGCTTCCAATCTGTTCCCGAACCAAATTCTCCTTAGCATCGATTATCTTAAGATTAAGCTCCTTATCAAAAAACTGCATCAGATGAAATTGCACAAATACATTTTCCGATTCTGAATAATAGTAGTCCTGATCTGCCCCCATAAACTCTTCTCTCTCCTGCTTATTGTTTTCGTTAAGGTCAATAAATCCGGTAAAAAAGAAAAATCCTTCTTGCCCTTTTTTAAAGTTTGGAGCCATATTATCTACATTTTCGCTTACCCCCATAGCCATTTTAGGAACTTCTGGTAAGGAATCTGTCACTACAACCAATTCTGGTTCCGAATCAGCACTATTTTCCATTTCCGGGTCAGAAATCAAATTTTTAATAGTATCATTCACCTGAACCAACAATCGATATTGCTTAGGAGTTTCCTGCCCTAAGGATGCTGTTATCATATATTCACCAGCTGGTGCTTCTTTCAATATCCTTAAAAATTCATTTCCCTTACTCAAAGTATCTCTATTCATTGTATAATGCTGCAAACTATCCATTTTCGAAATGTTCATAGCAATGAGATCATATTTTGAATTCCATATCTGATAAACAACTTCCTGATTGCTCATAGGTAAATTTAATCCTATCTGAAAGTTTACATTTCCCAAATCAAATTGATACTGATTTAACCCTAAAACTTCAGTACTATCCATTTTCATATCTCCATCTTCATCTATCCATTCTCCAAACAGATGAAAACTCTCTGGCAGAAGTTTCTTTCTTATTTTTAAGAAAGCTTTTCCATTGGGTTCTTTTAATGAAAAGTTTATTTGGTAAGTTTCGGCATTATTTTCTGGATTTATAGTTAATATGTAATCGCCTACTGGTAGAAACGAATCAAAATTTGAATAAGAGAACATTGGATTACTAGTATATATCTTTCTTATGGTTCTTATGAGGTTACCACCTGTATCCCAAATTCTCAATTTTAAACTTGTTCCTTCTTTTATTTTAGGATCGTATAAAGTTGCGCTAATGGATTCTCCTTTAGAAAATGATTCTTTGCCTAAACCAAAAAACTCATTGCGCTCTACAATTTCATTTTCATTCAAATCAACCCATTTATTATAGGCAAACAATCCTATGGGAATATCATTCTTTTTTTGAATAATTTCAGATTCTACATTAAACACTTGTTGATCTTCTATCTTTTCTTTTTTCTCTGTTATTGGAGGATCATTTGTAGCCTGCTCCTGGCTAAACGAAATTATTACACTAAAGAAAAAAATGGCAAGTGCCAACAAACACCTGCCAAAAATACTTTTGAATATTCTTTGTATCATGGCTAAAGGTTTAAAGCTGAAAAAAGGTTGCTATTAATTTAAATACGTTCTTAATAGCCTATATGTTTTAGCTTTACGCCATTAGTTTGATGAATTGCAGGTGAAAAATGGTTAAAATTCCTTAAGAATTGTTACACAGGAACTAATGGCGATGAAATTCCAGTAAATTTCGGCTTTATAACTAATAGGGATGCGTAAAATTAAATGTTGTTCCCACATCTAATTGAGATTCGATACTAATTTCCCCACCTAATAATCCGACTAAACTTTTGGTAATAGACAAACCAATCCCAACCCCGTCGTGTTGTCTGTTTGCTTCAGCATTTACCTGTCTAAATTTATTAAAAATGGTATCTTGCTGATCTTCTGGAATACCTATTCCCGAATCCTTTACAAAAAAATACAATTGATTATCTATACTCTCATTAGCAATCAAACCATATTCAACACTTCCTGTATCCGTAAATTTCAATGCATTTTTCAGCAAGTTCAAAAAGATCTGTTTTATACGATTA
>Ga0193953_1001154_pt1 | contig 12679 bp, 11 predicted proteins | sample BB_4_MG_FD_140325 | JGI IMG/M metagenome (GOLD analysis project Ga0193953, IMG submission 140325) | Microbial mat bacterial communities from the Broadkill River, Lewes, Delaware, United States - BB_4_MG | ecosystem: Environmental > Aquatic > Freshwater > River > Microbial mats | place: USA... | reverse complement strand
GATTTGTTACAAGATTTGAAGTTAGTACTTCAATCTTAACAGAGTAGTATCTCTTTGCTTGAAAAGTTCAAAAAAACTCTCAAAAAAAGAGGAGTTACTCTTAAAATTTATTATACGAGGAGAGATTATGGAAACAACAACTAAGCAGAGTATTGAAGCGGCTATCATCAACAATGAGCCCAACCCCATAGCCGTTATGCCAAGTGAAGAGGCAGAGGTGCAAAAAGCCGTGAGTGAGCTTGATGTGAGTGATCGAAGCTCAGTCATCTACTTTGGCTCCAAAGCCCAAGAGAAGCTCGATGAGGTCTCCAACCGTATGATTGAAGGAATCCAAAACAAAGATTTGGGTCAAGCAGGAACAGCACTTAATAAGATAGTAGGCTCTATTCGCGGATTTGATCTCAATGAGCTTGATCCCAACCAAAAACTGCCGTGGTGGAAAAAGCTATTAGGGGCAACCGACCCAATGGTAAAGTTTGTGCAAGGCTACGAAGAAGTATGCGATCAAATCGATATGACCACCAACGAGCTTGAACGCCACAAATCACAGCTTATGACTGATATTGTCTCGCTTGATAAGCTCTATGAGGCTAATTTGGAGTACTTTAGAAATTTGGAGCTCTATATTCAAGCAGGTGAAGAGAAGCTCAAAATCATGGAAGCTACGGAGATCCCTGAGTATGAAGCCAAGACCACTGATGGCGATATGCTTGCGATTCAAAACCTCAAAGATCTGCGTAACTTCCGTGATGATCTGGAGCGTCGTGTGCAAGATCTGCGTCTCTCTCGTCAAGTCTCGATGCAGTCTCTACCAAGTATTCGACTGGTGCAAGAGAACAACAAATCACTGGTCAATAAGATCAGCTCCACGCTCGTTAATACCGTACCACTGTGGAAAAATCAACTCGCCCAAACAGTGACGATCTTTAGAAGCCACTCGGCAGCTACGGCAATCAAGGGGGCAACGGATCTAAGCAATGAGCTATTGGAAAAAAATGCCGAAGGGTTACGTCAAGCCAATCAGGAGGTGCGTACACAGATGGAGCGAGGAGTCTTTGATATTGAGAGCGTGAAAAAGGCCAATGCGACATTGATTGAGACACTCAATGATTCGTTGCAGATTGCCCAAGATGGTAAAAAGGCACGCGATGAGGCATTGGTAGAGCTGCAAAAGAGCGAAGCCCAGCTCAAAGAGGCCTTGCTTGCGGTTAAAGCCAAGAGTGAAGTACTGCCTGAGAGTGTGACCGATACGGTACAAGATGCTGAGGTGGTTGAGCCAAACAATAAAATAGAGCATAAGGAGAGCTAGAATGGGACTTTTTGATTGGGTAGCAGGACAATTTATTGATGTCATTGAGTGGATCGATGATTCACACGATACGATGGTTTACCGCTTTGAACGACATGGTAATGAGATTAAGTATGGAGCTAAGCTTATTGTACGAGAGTCACAAGTCGCGGTCTTTGTCAATGAGGGGGAGATCGCTGATGTGATGCAACCAGGTACTTATGAACTCGAGACAAAAAACATTCCTATCTTAACCTCCTTAAAACATTGGGATCATGGTTTTGAGTCTCCTTTTAAAGCAGAGGTCTATTTTGTAAGTACCAAACGTTTTACCGATCTTAAGTGGGGAACCAAAAACCCTATTATGGTGCGTGACCCTGAGTTTGCGATGGTACGCTTGCGTGCTTTTGGTACTTATGAGATACGGCTTAACAATCCTGAACTCTTCCTCAAAGAGATTGTGGGGACAGATGGACACTTTACGACTGATGAGGTGGATGCACAACTGACCAATTTAATCGTATCAAAGTTTGCTACGGTAATAGGCAAGAGTGAAATTCCTGTACTTGATATGTCAGGTAACTATGAGGAGTTTGGTAAGTTTGTAACCCAAAAAATATCAACCTACTTTGATGAGTATGGATTGGAACTCACCAAGATGCTTATTGAGAATATTTCGCTTCCACCTGAGGTGGAAAAGGCTCTTGATAAACGTACAAGCAGAGCCCTTACAGGTAACCTTGATGAGCACCTCAAATACAATATGGGCGAAGCGATGGGCAATAGCGGTGAAGGCGGCAACTCCATGATGGGCGATATGATGGGCATGGGAGCAGGCTTGGCAATGGGGCAACAGATGGCAAATATGTTAAACACTAATCAAAACAATACATCTGCACCATCAACGGGGGCGACCCCACCCCCTCCACCACCGCCACAGGTCAAATACTTTGTGGCAGTCAATGGTCAAACTACAGGACCTTACGATATGGCAACACTCCAAGGCATGATCCAATCGGGCAACGTGGTACGCGATACACTCGTATGGTGTGAGGGCATGAGCGGATGGGAGAAGGCATCGGATAGAGTTGCCAATCTCTTTGCATCCGTGCCACCACCACTCTAGGAGTAGGGTGGGCTTGCTAGCCCACCAATTACTAATAACGGTGAAATGTTAATAAAGATGATATAGAGTGTGAGTTGAGCCTTGATTTTGAGCAGGTTTTTAGGAAGTTTAGGCAATAGAGTACTATTTTTTATAGTTTTTTTGAAAGAGTGAAAACTAAATGCTAGAAAAAATTTATAGATAGTTGTTCCAAAAATATTACAATAAGCGTCAAGATTGATATCTCTTTTAAACGTATAGTTTTATCTAAACGATAGAATCTCAAGCTCTCTTCTTTATTTAAAATATAGATGATAAAAAATGGTATACTAAATATCACAATAGTATAAAGCTGTAAGCTATACGTTGCTGAATTTTGTACAAGAATAATTGCAAAAATAACAACTGCATAGTATGCTAAAAATAGCATAAACCAACGCATCCATTTTTGACGCATAATCAGTCCAACACCCATAATGATACTAATAAGGCAGATTATTATTTTAAGATAGTAGTTAGCTGTTATTTGTATGTAAAGATTACCATATTGATAAACACCATCTACACAAATAAAATAAGGCATGATAAAAATCATAAATACACTAATAAGAGTAATGGGTATAATGGTCTTACTGTTATTAGCTTTAAAAGGCTTTGTTTGAACAATAGTTGCTTTTTCAGAACTATGTTTATTATGGATGAAAATCTTGTAACTGCCATAGATTAATCCAAGAGAAAATGACATAAGTGGCAAGACATAAAAAAAAGCCCAGGCTCCGTAAAATCGTCCAACATCCCCTCTTGGAGTAAGCATTATATTGATACTTATTACTAAAGCAAGTAAAAAGATGCTCATAAATAGGATGATAAATTTATTAGTGGGTTTGAAAATGTAAATAAATCCTGATAGGATGAGAGCATAGAGAGGGAAGAATAAACTAAATCCTAAATATTTATTATAAAAATGGTTTATATTTTCTGATGCAAATATATGCTGAGTAACTAAGCCTATAAAAAAAAGAACTAGGAGTTCTACAAAAAGAGATGGGAGATGTTTCATCTATTAGTTCCTTGTTTTATTTAACCGTTGGATAAGTATTGTATCTAGTATATATTAATCAAATAAGTAATATTTTATTTTAATAATTTTACCATAATTTCTATTTTTAACCATAAAAAAAGTAAGGTAAATGAGTGTAATATTGTTATTGTTTCAATTATTCTAAATTAAAACTTAGTGATTATGTATATAATTCAATATATTTAGACTTTTGTATTGAAATGGTTTGAATTTTATAATCATTAGACTCCCCTTTAAAAATAATATGATAAAATAAAATTATGAATGAATTTGATACCCCCTTTAAGAGCATCAACTGTCCTCAGTGTGGTGGAGCATTGCCGATACACTTTGCCCATGCCAAACTTGCACAGTGTGGTTACTGTTCATCTTCAATTTTTCTTGAAGATGAAGCAGCACGTTTAGCGGGGTACTCCTCTGTACTGGCTCCCAAACCTTCACTTATTGAACTCAACACCCCCTTTACCTACAACAAAAAGCACTTTTTACCCGTAGGTATGGTACGCTACTCTTATGGGCGTGGTTCATGGGAAGAGTGGTGGATCAAAGATGATAGCAGTGATGAGTGGTGGCTCAGTGTTGATGAGGGGGATATGGTACTTGAAAAACTGGTTGAAAACAGTGAAGATAGAGAGATCTTTAGCAATCCCGTCATTGGTCAAAAGGTGGGAAAAGAGTGGCTTATTACTGAAATTGGGAAGGGAGAGTGTGAAGGCTTTGTCGGTACGCTTCCCTATCGCATCACTATCGGTCAGACCCATAAATACCTGCACCTCTCAGGTTACAAAGCACGGCTTAAAACCCTCGAACTTGATGCCACAGGGATGCGTAGCTATGAGGGTGAGTGGATCAATGCGATGGATATAAGGAAGGGCTGGTAATGAATCCTACACCGCCACCGCCACCCTCATCCAAAACGCCGCCAACCCCTCCACCACCGTCTGACTCTACACCACCGCCTCGGCGTAAAAAAGAGAAACCCAAAGAGGCTCAAACCTACTCCATACAGTGTACCAACTGTGCAGCACCCTTGAATATTCTTGGAGGTGGTAGAGTTACTACCGTAACCTGCCAATATTGTAACTCGGTGCTTGATATGAACCAAGAGTATAAAGTCCTCTCACAATTTAACGATAAGTTCCGTCCCGTTGTCCCCTTTACGTTGGGGATGAAAGGCAAGATCAAGGGGATTGAGTGGACGATTATCGGTTGGGTTGCCTATAAGACCCCTGAGTATCCCGTGGAGCGTTGGAGTGAGTTTTTCCTCTATTCGCCACTCTATGGATATGCATGGCTCATCTATGAAGAGGGGAATCTATCGTTTAGTAAGCGGATGCGTGATTTTGCGTTGCGTGAGTGGCAAGATAATCATCAGCCTCACACACTCAAATACCATAATAAGCATTACCTACTCGCCGAAGAGCCCTACAGTGTAGAGATTGAGTTTGTGCAAGGAGAGCTTAGCTGGATTGCCAAAGCCAACGACTCTATTAGATGTTGGGATTACAACGGCTCTAAAAGAGAGTCACTTTCGATTGAACGAAGCGGTGAGGAGATTGAGGTCTATCTCAATGAACGCATCGATCCCAAACGCACCTATGCAAGCTTTGGCGTGGGAAAAGATAAACAGACCAAAGCCAAACAGAGTGCCCTTGATGAGATGTTTGAAGAGGAGAGTATTGAGCAGAGCGAACAGGCACTCTCATCCTTTGTCAAAGGAACGGCTTTGTTGGTTGCGGTGTTGCTGTTCTTTATGATAAGCTCTGCCTTTACAAGCAAAACTTTGGTAAGCAATAAAAACAGTATGCCTTTTACTCAAAACTTTACCGTTACCTCTGATGCTTTTGTCTCTCAAGTCGAGATTAAAGCCCCCAATCCAACAGTGCTCAATGCAATGCGTTTGACCCTCTACAAAAGTGGTAAGAAGGTCTTTTATATCGACCAACATACCATCTTTTCAAAAGATAACAAGTTTCTTAGCACATGGCAACCCAAAGATTATGCCGTCACCATCTCGCTTAAGCTTCAAGAGGGGCTCTATCGTGTCGTGTTAGAGCACAATCGAAAGCTCCAAATTGGTGAGAATGTGAGTGTTGAGATACGCCAAGGGGTGATGAGGCTTAGCTATATTTTGCCTCTTTTTATCATCATGCTTATTATTGTGCTTCCTTCACTGCTCAAAAATATGCTATCATCAAACGCAAAGAAGTTTGTATGGTGGAGTGTGGCTGGGGTAATAGCTGTAGCTCTATGGGGTGCAGGGGCGTTGGTCTTTGTATTTGTGCTCTATTTTTTTATACAGCCTATTATTGATGGCAAAGGCTTAGGAGGCGATAGAGATGAGTAAAATCGTATTGATACTCTTTGGGGCATTGACGGTAGGAAGTCTATGGATGACCTACACGGGTGCAGGATTGCAAGGCATCAAGACCCAAACGCTCAAACCCAAAACCGTACGCTCCACACACACAGGTTCGTGGAGTAGCGGCAGCAGCGGTGGGTTTAGTTTTGGAAAGTAGAGGCTTTGTAGGTGCGACCATGTCGCACAAAATCGTGTGACATGGTCACACCTACAACTTTAAAGTCTATTTTATATTAAAAAAAGGAATAAAATATGGATGCATTAATGACAGAGATGATGGCAACGGTAATCTATGCCGTGCTTGGGACGGTGATTTTTATAGCGGTGATTTTTGCTATTGAGACGGTTACACACTTCTCGATTAAAAAGCAAGTAGTTGAAGATGGCAATGTCGCTGTGGCGATTGTACTCGCTGCCATTTTGGTCTCTCTAGCTATGATTATCTCAGCTGCTATGCACTAGAGCATTGATGGGGCAACCAAGCCGATACAAAGAGATTGTTCTTCTCTTTAGTACCTTTGTTATTGCTACGTGTGGATTGGTCTATGAGCTACTAGAGAGTACCATATCCTCCTATCTATTAGGAGATTCAATCTATCACTTCTCTTTGGTCATTGGGCTCTTTATGAGTTCAATGGGAATAGGAGCGTGGCTCTCACGTTTTGTAGAAGAGGCATTAGAGAGAGTTTTTGTGCTGTTACAACTAAGCATTGCGATGGTGGGTGGCTTTTCGGCGTTGATACTCTTTTATGCCTTTGCCTATATTCAAAACTATGAGGGGTTTTTATACCTCATCACTATAATACTGGGTTCAATGATTGGGATGGAGATCCCTCTTATTATCCGCATACTCAAAGAGAGTTTTTCACTCAAAACCAATGTCTCCAATGTCTTTACTCTTGATTATATTGGGGCACTCTTTGCAGCACTCCTCTTTCCTATGGTGCTTGTTCCTCAACTAGGGCTGATGCAGAGCAGTTTTTTGATGGGGCTGATTAATCTCTTTGTGGGGATGATGGCGTGGGGTATCTTTCGTCACATTTTGGGTTATCGTTACCTTGTGGGGATGATCGTGATAGGGGGTGCTCTAGGAATGGGGCTAGTCAAATCCAACAGCTTAGTTAATATGATCGAAAAACGACTCTATCAGCACCAGATCATCTATGCCAAGCAGACCTCCTACCAAAAAATCAATATCACTGCCAACAAAGGACGTATACAGTTCTATATCAACGGAGCCATTCAGTTTGACAGTATCGATGAGTACCGCTACCATGAATCGCTCGTCCACCCTGCCATGCACACCGCACAGGCACATGAGAATATCTTGATCATCGGGGGTGGGGATGGTATGGCGTTGCGAGAGGTACTGAAATACCAAGATGTGGGCAAAGTGACTTTAGTCGATCTTGACCCTGCCATCACCACGATATTCAAAGAGCATAAACTCTTAAGTAAACTCAACGACCACGCCTATGAGAGTAAGAAGGTCACCGTCATCAACCAAGATGCGTGGAAGTTTATTGAAAAGAGTCAAACACTCTACGATGTGATCATCATCGATCTGCCTGACCCCAATAATATCGCTCTTGGACGACTCTACTCTGAGACTTTTTATCGACTATTAAGCGATCATCTATCCAAAGCAGGGGCGATGGTCACGCAGGCAAGCTCCCCTATCTTTTCTAATAGAGCCTTTTGGTGTATCGAAAAGACGCTTGCTTCAAGTGGCTTTGTCACCACACCCTATCACACCTATATCCCTAGCTTTGGGGAGTGGGGCTTTGTGCTTGGCACACACCAAAAGATGCCCACACGCCCCATCACTATGGAGCTAAAGTATATCAACAGTGCCATCTTTACTCAGATGCAGCTCTTCCCACCCGATATTGATAAAATAGAGGTGCAGAGCAATCGCCTAAGCTCCCATAAACTCATCTACTACTACTCCAAAGGGTGGGCTCAGTGGTATGAGAGGTAATTTCACTACTCCTTGTTTTGTGATGGAGAGAGCCAAACTAGAAGCCAATCTAGCCAAACTGGACTACCTCCAAAACCAAACGGGTGTCAAGATTCTCCATACTCTTAAGAGCTTCAATGCATTAGAGGGGTTGGAGATTATTAACAGTAAATTAAGTGGCTTTAGCATTGGCAACCCAGTAGAGCTTAAGATGATCGGTTCACTGCACCCCAAACATATCCACAGCTACGCTCCCTATTTTGATCCTAGAGAGATAACAACCATCGCCCAAAAGAGTGATACGATAAGCTTTAACTCCCTGCATCAATGGCAAAACTATACCCAAAAGCTACAAGGCATCACCTCTCTAGGCTTACGCATCAATCCTATCCTCACCCTTAAACAACCCAAATATTGCAACGCCAACTACGCCAAACATCTAGGGGTCAATTATCGAGAGTTTTTAGAGAGATTTGCCCAAGACCCTGATAGCTTTCAATCCTTGGAGGGTTTACATTTTCATGCTCTTTGCAATCAAGGCATAGGAGGGTTAAAGTATCTATTGGCTCATATCGATAAAACCTACGCTCATTTGCTTAGCAGTCTAAAGTGGCTCAATCTTGGCGGTGGGCATCAATTAACGCATGAGGATTACGATAGAGAAGTATTTATCGCTACAGTAAATACATTTATAGCCAAATACCCCAACTTACAGCTCTACTTTGAACCAGGGGAGAGTGTGGTCAAAAATACGGGATATTTTCAAACCACTATTGTCGATATTATTCCCTCCTCCCCTCCCATCATCATGCTAGATACTTCCATCGAAGCCCACCTCCTCGATATTGCTATTACAAAACAAAAACCCACCATTCGCAACACCGTAGAGCATAAAACACCCCACCGTTACCAAATCGTAGGCAAAAGTTGCATCGCAGGGGATAGGATAGGGGAGTACTACTTCAAAGAGCCTCTCTCCATTGGCGATAGAGTCATCTTTGAAGATATGATGGGGTATACCATGGTCAAACAAACTGAGTTTAATGGGATAGAGAGAGCTGGGTTTGGGGTGGTTAAGTGCTTAGATACTTTCAAGATCATTGAAGAAAGTTTTTAAGTATTTTTCTAAAGGAATTACAATTCTCTTGTTGTATGCACAGCTAGAGTTAAACTTTGAGAGATTTTGTTTAGAATAGGCATGAACTCTTGTACATGAGTTAGTATTGTAATTGTGTAATGGTTTGCGATAGGGCATTGTTACTCTAAATTAACCATCTTTTGATAGAATACATCCAATTTAATAATAGATAGGATAATTATGTTCGTAGAATTTAAACTAGACAACTTAGATACTTTTCCAAAAAGATTGGAAACCCTTTTAGATAATCAACTAAGCCAAATTGATACCATAACCCATAGCTCTGAAAGCAGTTATGAACAGGTCTCTAAGCCCTTGCAAGATCTTGATGAGGAGTTGGGGTTATTCTTTACGCCACTAGCTCATATCAACTCAGTGATGAACTCCAAAGAGAGCCAAAAAGCCTACGAAGAGTCTTTGCCACTGCTTTCCAAGTTTCACTCTACTGTGGCTCAAAATGAGGCACTCTTTCATAAGTTAGAGAAGCTCTCATCGGATGATAGCTCAGCTCAAAAGGTGATTGATAACGATATTCGTGATTTTAGACTCAGCGGTATTGATCTGCCTGAAGCACAAAAAAAGGAGCTGGAAGAGATCAACCTAGAGCTTAGTCAATTGGGTAATAGCTTCTCTCAAAACCTCCTTGATGCAACCAATGAGTATGAGCTTATTATCGAAGATTTTGATGACGTTAAAGAGTTAGATAAAAGTGATATTGAACAAGCCAAAGTTGAGCGTGATGGCAAAGAGGTCTATCGCTTTACCCTACAGATGCCAAGCTATATCGCCTATATGACCTACGGTAGCAATCGAGAGTATAGAGAAGAGCTCTACCGTGCCTACAATACACGAGCCCCACAAAACGCTGAGGTGATCGATAGACTTTTGGAGCTACGAGATAAAAAAGCCAAGATGTTGGGCTTTGATAACTTTGCCCAGTATTCACTTGCTGATAAAGATGCTAAGAGTAGTGAGGATGTGGTGAGCTTTTTAGAAGAGCTAGCCAAACTATCCAAAAACCAAGCCAAAGAGGAGCTATTAGAGCTTCAAAACTTTGCCAAAGCACTCGATGGGATTGAGGAGTTAGCAAGCTATGATCTAGGGTATTATGCTCAAAAGCTCAAAAAGAAGAAGTTTGATTTTGATGATAGTATGACCAAGCCCTATTTTGAGCAGGGCAGGGTGGTGGATGCACTGCTAGGCATCACCTCCAAGCTCTTTGGCGTGGAGATCAAAGAGATAGAGCTTGATATGTGGCACAAGTGTGTGCGTACCTTTGATATTTATGAGAATGGTGAGGTGCTAAGCCGACTCTATATCGATCTTGAAGCTAGGGAAGAGAAGCGAGGGGGAGCGTGGATGAACGATTTTGAGACACGCTTTATCGATAGTGAGGGCAAAGCACACCTAGCCTCTGCCTTTATTGTCTGCAACTTTGCTCCCACAACTGAGACTACGCCTTCACTATTACGTCACGATGATGTGGTGACACTCTTTCATGAGATGGGTCACGCCCTGCACCATATTCTATCCAAAGAGTCGCAAAGAGGGGTAAGTGGTATCAATGGCGTGGCGTGGGATGTAGTGGAGTTTCCTTCACAGTTTTTGGAAAACTTTGCGTATGAAAAGGCGATCTTAGAGACCTTTGCCTTTCACTATGAGAGCGGTGAGCCCATGAGTGAAGAGCTGCTTAATAAAATCAAAGAGTCTAAAAACTTCCAATCGGCTATGGGGTTGATTCGTCAAGTAGAGTTTTCGCTTTTTGATTTTATGCTGCATCAAAAGCTTCATCAAGGAGATGAGGTTCAAGCCTTGCTTGATAGCATTCGCCAAGAGACATCGCTTATCAAAGTGCCCCAGTACAATAAATTCCAACACGGCTTTGCGCATATCTTTGCAGGTGGATACGCTGCGGGGTATTACAGCTACAAATGGGCAGAGGTGCTTAGTGCCGATGCCTTTTTTGAGTGTATGGATGAGAGCGGATTTAACACCCAAAAAGCCCAAGGGTACAAAGATAACATTCTAGCCAACGGCGGAGCCAAAGAGATGAGCGAACTCTATAAACAGTGGCTAGGACGAGAGAGCAGAGCGGAGAGTTTGATTAAGTTGTATGAAATTGCGTAGGGTGGGTGAAACCCACCAAATGTTACAAGGATAAATTATCGAAATAATAGTCATTCTTTTTATTATGCTTATGGGTTATGTTGTATCATTATTCCTTGACACTAATGAAGAAGATATGGATGCTGCTAGCTCATTTTGGGTAGGCATTATTTTTATTCTCGTTGCTATATTGGCTTTTTTCCTCATTCAAGCCTTTGTTTTTGGAGTGAGATAAGATTCTTAGTGTAGGGGCAATCCCTTGTGGTTGCCCAATAAATCCAAATCTATCCAATTTTATGCTACAATAAAGCACTAAAACAGTGGAAATTTTAATGCAACTAAAGAGACTCTATATACATAACTACAAAAGCTTTTACGATACCACGATTGAACTGGGTAAATTTAATATTGTTGTAGGTGAAAACAATAGCGGTAAGAGTAATTTGATTGATGTGTTGGAGTTTATTGCAATTGTTCAGCTCAAAGGGTATGAACAAGCTATCTTAGAAAAAGATGGTTATGAGAAAATTTTCAACTATAATTATAATGACAGCGAACCAATCATTATTGAGATTGTTGTAGTTGAGACACCTTTTGTTATAAAAAGACGATTTACTTTTAATGCAAATATTCAGACTGTTTCTACTGCTCACTATTATGCCAATGATAACAATGAACGATTATTGGAAATATCAACATTTAGACATAATAAAAAATTAGAAATTGAAAAATATAAAAAATTCAAATGTGAAAATGAGAGTTTAAAATTTGATTCAAATACGGCTTTTAAACTTGCTAGTTTAGATATGAATTTAATGATTTCATTATTGAGTAAAACGTATGCTTTTAATACTCAAACCATTCGTAATGAATCCCAAAAAAAATCCACTAAAGAGTTACAAAAAGATGGAGCAAATTTAGGAAAAAACCTTTATGAACTCAAACAAAATAGTCCACATAATTTTGAAATCATCTCTAACTCTATGATTACAACCGTCAATGAAATTGATGGTATTGATGTGCTAGAGACATTTGGAAACTATCTGATTGGTTTTAAAGAGACTTATAAAATAATTGGTATGGATATGGTCTCAGATGGTACAATTAACTTATTAGCTACAATGACGGCTCTTCATCAAGATAAACAAAATACAATCCTTTTGGCTTTTGATGAACCCGAACGATATTTACATCTCAAAGCCGTTAATTATCTATTAGAAACATTTAGAAGCAATGAAAAACAAATCCTTATAACAACCCATTCAACAGAAATCCTAAAAAATGCTAATTTAGATGAGCTTATCTTTATCTATCGTGACAGTGATGGGGATACTCAGTCCGTTCGAGCTGATGAGATACCCAATCTTGAAGAGAAGATGGAAAGGCTTGGTTATGAACGCCCACTGACAATGGATGAGTTAATTGGTTGTAGTATTGTAGGTAATTTTGAATGAGACCAAGAAAATTTAAAAAGAGAATAACTGATAAAAGTGATACTATTTTATTAATAGTCGAAAACTAGGTAAATCCGATGAGACACTCACCAAGCTGTAAATTTGGCAATCAATTTTCTAAAGCCAATACAGTAGCATCGAAAAAAACAAAAAAATGATTTTGAAACGAGAAAAAAAGACCTAAG
>Ga0193953_1001152_pt1 | contig 12713 bp, 14 predicted proteins | sample BB_4_MG_FD_140325 | JGI IMG/M metagenome (GOLD analysis project Ga0193953, IMG submission 140325) | Microbial mat bacterial communities from the Broadkill River, Lewes, Delaware, United States - BB_4_MG | ecosystem: Environmental > Aquatic > Freshwater > River > Microbial mats | place: USA... | reverse complement strand
CTCCACCAATAGGTGAATATCCTCCAAAACTATCAACAATAAGTTTTCTTCCTGTTAATCCACTATCATGTAAACTAGAATGAGATACATATTTTCCTGTCGGATTTATGTGGATGATACACTCATCTTTGTTGTATAATTCGCTTGGTAATCCTGTCTCATCAATGAGTTTTTGGATTAAAGTTCTTACTGTTGTAATATTCATACTAGATACACAAGGTGCTGATACAACGATTGTATCTATTTTTTGTGGAGCAGATTTTTCAAAGTTTTCTTTACAACCATAATCCATAGTAACTTGAGTTTTAATATCAACTCCAAGCTCATTTGGATTTGCTAATGCATAATCATATACTTTTTGCATAAGCATTCTTGCATATGTAATAGCACTTGGCATATAGTTTTCCGTCTCATGATCAGCATAACCGAACATTATCCCTTGATCACCTGCACCAGTTTCACCATCTTCTTGATCAACACCTTGGTTAATATCTGGAGATTGTCTATTTAATAATACTTGAACATCTACATTTTGAGGTTTTAAACACTCTTCATCTGTAAAAAATTCATTATCATGATATCCTATTTTCTCTAGGGCATCAATTGCAATTTGTTTATATTCATCTGTTGTTAGAGTTGTTGCACTTGTAACCTCTCCACCTATAACTACATGTTTTCCAGCTACAAATACTTCACTTGCAACTCTACTTGCGGCATCTCCAATAATTAGTTTATCAACTATACTATCTGCAATAATATCTGCACATTTATCTGGATGTCCTGGGCTTACTACTTCACTTGTGAATAAGTAATGATTTTTGTTGTGTTGTTTGTTTTCCATTTTTGTTTTCCATTCTTTTGTTTTCCGCAATAGTCTTACTGAAAAAACCATCGTCTGTTTTCCATTCTTTTGTTGTCCATCTTTGTTTTCCATATAATCGTATTATGATTTTGAAAAGTAAAAATTTTTAATAAAGTATGAACTGATTACACAATTATGTAAAAAGTAAGAAATTTTAACAAAAAAGTACTATAGTTTACCTTTTATAAATAAGAGTACTTTATTTTCTTAAGATTCATTTATTACCCAATCTTGATTCTAAATAACTAAAATCTAGTCAAAATATACTATAATACAAATTATTTATTGAAGGAAAATTTATGCAGTATATACAAAATAGTTCAAAAAGTGTTCAAGAGGTTGTTCAATCAATAGAAGAAATTTCTCCAAATCATAAATTTGGTGTATTAAGTGTTCGAGATATGAAAGCTACTCTTACTAGTAAAGGTTTTGATTTAAAAGAGGAGTGTATGATTATAGATATTTGTAATCCTAGTGTTGCACATACTTTATTAAGTGAAGATCTATTATTATCATCTGTTTTACCATGTAAAATAAGTGTTTGTTCACAAAAAGGTGAAACAATTGTTATTATGAATCTATTAACTCAACTAATCGATGATATCAATCCAGATTTTATAAAAATTGCAGAGGAAACACAAAACACTCTACAAACTATTATAAACGAAGCTATATAGCTTCGTTTGTTATTCTACAGTCACAGATTTAGCTAAATTTCGTGGCATATCTACATCATTTCCAAGTCGTACACTAATCTCCATAGATAATACTTGAAGAACAACTAACATCTCAAAAAACTCTAACATATAATGGTCAGTTTGTTTTGTTTTTATAAAATCATCTGCCAGTTCAAAGTCAATTGGAGAGATAGCACATATCGTACTATCTCGAGCACTTAACTCCTCTACATTTGATTTAATTTTATCATAGTGAAGATGTTGGGGCATAAGTGCTATTGTAAATAACTCAGGATCTGCTAAAGCAATTGGTCCATGTTTCATCTCACCTGCTGGATAACCTTCTGCATGAAGATAACTTATCTCTTTTAGTTTTAAAGCACCCTCCAAAGCTAGTGGGAAAAAAACATCTCGTCCTATAAAAAAGAATCCATGCCCATGAAGATACCGTTTCGAAAGCCTTTTACATTTTTCATGAAGTTTATCTTCTACTATCAAACTTTTTTGTACTTCACGTAAAACGTGTAACTCATTTTGCAAAACTGCTTGTGTTATAGATTGATTTTGCTTAGCAAAATATAAAGCCATCATCCATAAAACTACTGTTTGCGTTGAAAATGCTTTTGTTGAGGCTACACCTTTTTCTATTCCTGCACGTGTTAAAATTGTAGCATCTGCAATTCGTGTCATGGAAGAGTTATCTACATTACAAACTACTATAGTTTTAAGTCCAGCTTTTTTTGCCATTTTTAGAGCTTCTAAAGTATCAGCAGTTTCTCCACTTTGAGAGATAACGATAAATAGTGTATCTTTTTTTAAAAGTGGCTCTTTATATCTGAATTCACTTGCAATTTCTACACTACATCTTACTTTTGTAAATCTTTCAAACAAATAAGAAGCTGTTAAACCAGCATGATATGATGTACCACAAGCACATATTTTTATCTCATTAATTCCATCAATTATACTTGCATCTATCTCATCAAATATAATTCCTTCATCAGAGATACGCCCAATCATACAATCAGTTACGACATCACTTTGTTCATAAATCTCTTTTTCCATAAAAAATCGAAAACCATCTTTTTGAGCAAATTGTTTTGAAGTTGAGAGTGTACTCCAAACTACCTCTTCACTAAACTCTAAAGATGAATTACTAGCAACACCACTCACACCATCTTCTAAATAAACAACATCTTTAGCATGCCCTATTAAAGGTGCATCTGATGATGCAAAATAGATCTCCTCATCACCATCTTCTGTTCTATTTTTTGCAATTGCCATAGGTGAACCATGTTTCATAAAAAATATTTTATTTGGCTCAGATTTTGTAATAAGTAAAATAGAATATGCACCATCTAATCTTTGTATTGTCAGTTGAAAGGCTTCATCTGCATTATTTGAAAGATTAAAATAATACTCAAAAAGATGTACTATAACTTCTGTATCAGTTTGCGAAACAAACTTATGACCAGCATTTAACAACTCATCTTTAAGCTCTTTATAGTTTTCAATAATTCCATTGTGTACTACATACGAGTATTCTCCCAAATGAGGATGTGCATTCAACTCAGTTGGTTTACCATGTGTTGCCCATCTTGTATGCCCAATACCAATAGTTAAATTATCTCGAGTAAGTGTACATTCATTATGAGATACTTTTTCTTCAAGATTTTTTATTTTCCCAAGTGCTTTATACACTTCAATTTTATCATTATCTAAAATCGCAATTCCAGCACTGTCATAACCACGATACTCTAACTCTTTTAAACCGTCGATTAAAATTTCGCTTGTATTTTTACACCCTATGTATCCAACAATTCCGCACATATATTCTCTCTTATACTATAGTTAATGTAGATATTTTACTTAAATTGTGATTATGATGTGCTTATTTCATCTTTTTGGATTTTTAAATATCTATTTAGATAAAATTTACAAAATAAACTTTTCAATTTAAAGGATAACTTTGATTCAAAAACTTCAAGACAAACTTCATAATGAAATTCCACTTACTAAACTTATGCAACTACAAATAGAAAACTATAACAATAAAGAACTTATAACAAAAGCACCTTTAGAGGTAAATATAAATGACAAAGGGACAGCATTTGGAGGAAGTTTAAGTACCATGACTATTATTTCATCATGGAGTTTATGTTGGCTTATTTCTCAAGAGTTGGGGTTTGATAGTAAAAATATCGTAGTTATAAAAAATGAAAATCGTTACTTAAAACCAGTAACGAAAGATATCATATGTCATACTTTAAAACCAACTCCAAATGAGATAGAAGTTTTAAAGAAAAAACTTGAAACAAAAGGGAGTGCGTCTATTAAAGTATCTTCCTCTATCATAGAAAATGGTAATATTTGTGTAGAGTTTGATGGAGTATATGTCGTCAAACTCTAATATCATTTAGCCTCTTGCTATTAATACACCTAAAAGAGGTATGATAAATACAAGTAAAAGTTGCATTCGTATAGACATAATAATCATTTTTGGCATTTTGACTAAAGGCTCACCTAATTTTTTACTTTTTTTGAAAAAGAGTGTTGGGTAGATAGATAAAAGTGCTATAACTACAAAGAGTGTAAGTTTCACATGAAATACCCAATTTGTACTATAAAAACTAGCATCTTTCCCTACACTTAACCAAAGAGACAAACCTCCAACTAATGTAATAAGTATTGTTATTGCATATATAACATCAAGAAAAATAATTTTCTTTAACTCTTTTTGTGTTACTTCTGATGATATAATAAGATGTTGCATCACTAATGTTGAAGCAAGTCCCATAATACCTATAAAATGTAAATATCTAAAAAATATCTCTGACATTTTTATCCTTCTTTTAAATTCTTTTTATGGATTATAGTTAAAAATATTTTGTTTTAGCTTTGAATTATTTTCTAAAAGATATAATTGCGTCAAATTTAAAAGGATTATATTTGAAAAACTATTTAAAACTATTATTTATTTTAGGATTAACATTTATTTGTATCACACCTTCATTTGCTGCAAAAAAAGTAAAATGGAAACTTGCAATGTCATGGCCAAAAACTTTAACTCCACTAAGTACAGTACCTTTAAGAGTATCTAGTCTTGTCAAAGAGATGAGTGGAGGGAAATTCACTATTAAAGTACATGGAAAAGAGAGACATAAAGCACCACTGAGTATTTTAGAGATGGTAAAAAACAATTACTACGAGATGGGACATTCTACATCTTATTATTATAAAGGTCAAGATATAGCAACAGCTCTTCTTACTACAGCCCCTTTTGGATTGAACAGTGATGAACAATATGCTTGGTATTATTATGGTGGAGGTGAAGCCTTAACTAAAAAGGTATACGATAAATTTAATGTTAATAGTTACCCAGGTGGAAATACTGGAGTACAAATGGGAGGATGGTTTAAAAATGAGATAACTTCACTAGAAGACTTCAAAGGTTTAAAAATGAGAATTCCTGGTATAGCTGGAGAAGTTTTTGCTAAGCTTGGAGTGAATGTAACAAATATTGCAGGTGGTGAATTATACACATCTTTGGATAGAGGGGTTATAGATGCAGTAGAATTTGTAAGCCCTAGTCTTGATATCAAAATGGGTTTTCATAAACTTGCACCTTTTTATTATACAGGTTGGCATGAACCAGCATCTGAAATGCAGTTTTTTGTAAATAAAAAAGCATTCGAAGATCTTCCTAATGAGTACCAATTAATTTTAAAAATAGCTATGAAAGTTGCAACTTCAGAGATGTTTACAGACAACTATCATAAAAACGTAGTTGCTTGGGAAAAGATGAAAGAGGAGTATCCAGGTATCAAAGTCAAAACATTTCCGCAAGAGGTTTTAAAAGCTATGAAAAAAGCGAGTGATGAAGTTTTACTTCAATACTCAAAACAAAACAAACTTTTTAAAGAGATCTATGAATCACAACAAAACTATCTCAAAAAAGCTAGGCCTTGGACAAATATTTCAGAATATGATTATATCACTACATCAAATAGTGTGAAATAATCCTCGCTATGACATGGAAACAAATAATACAAAATGAAAAAAAGAAAGAGTACTATCAAGAATTAGAAAAATTCATTGATAAGAGATATACAGAATCTACAGTGTATCCTCAAAAAGAAAATATTTTCAAAGCATTTTCTTTATGCTCTTTTGAAAATCTAAAAGTGGTTATACTAGGACAAGATCCTTATCATCAAAAAGGTCAAGCTCAAGGTTTGGCTTTCTCTACCCCTAAAGATATTAAAAACCCACCCTCTATGGTAAATATATTAAAAGAGATTCATAGTGATATAGGTTGTTCCATTTGTGATGATGGAGATTTAACACCTTTAGCAAAACAAGGAGTGCTCCTTATAAATACAATTTTAACCGTCGAAGATAGTGCTCCAAAATCTCATGAAAAAAAGGGGTGGGAAGTTTTTACTGATACTATTATAAAAACTATTTCAGAACATAAAAGCGATATTATATTTATACTTTGGGGGGCACCTGCTCTTAAAAAAACAAAACTTATTGATGAAACAAAACATCATATTTTAACAGCACCACACCCTAGTCCACTCTCTAGCTATAGAGGTTTTTTTGGTTGTAAACATTTTTCACAAACAAATAAAATTTTAAAATCACTCAATAAAGAGGAGATACAATGGTAAGTTTTTATAACACGATAGATTTAGTTTTGATAGCTGCTATTATTATACTCACTAAAATAAGTTATGAAAAAAAGATTTATATCAAAATATTTGAGTATTTTAAAATATTTATGGCTATTACTATTAGTGCAAAACTTGCTTCTTACACTGCCATCGTTTTACAAAAATTCTATATTACAAAAGCAGATACCTATACTACTCTCATCCTTATCTCATTTGTTGTAAATTTAGTGATACTCTACTATGGATGGCGATATATTTTTGCATTTTCAAATAAGTTTATGCAAAACATTAAAGTACGAACACTATTAGCGAAAACATTTACTTTTTTAGAAGTATTTATCATCATCACTTTTTCTTTATACATCCTCATGCAACTTTATATAACAAAAGCATATCTTTATAAAAGTTTACATAAAAGCTATAGTTATCCAAAAATAGAAAAATTTTACAATAGTTTTTTAAATGATGATTTTGTAAATATGGTCTTAAATTCGGATACAGGGACAAATCATAAAGAGATAATCTTTAAGAGTTTTAAAAATAGTTTTTAATACTCTTTTCTTCAAAAATATGAATAAACTTAAATATATAACTAACATATAATTAACAGTTCTTTTTTATAATACGACTCTATTTTAAAAGAAGGAGTCATTATGGATATCATAGGACAGTTTCCATTGTTTTATTTTCCAGAATACGGAAGTGCGTGGATGATGGGTATGACAGGTACTATACACATTCTAGCATCACATACCTCTGTTGGTGCTGCTATGCTTTTTGCATTTTTAGCTTATAAAGCATACAAAGAGGATAGAGCTGATCTCTATCCTTATATGAAAAAGTATGGTATGTTTTTACTTATTTTTTCATATGTTATTGGATCAATTACAGGACCGGGTATTTGGTACACTGCAACTGCAGCAAGTCCAAGAGGAATTAGTGCACTCATACATAATTTCGTTTGGGTATGGGCTACTGAATGGGTATTTTTTGTTTATGAAGTTATAGGAGTATTTGTTCTTGTTTATTTCATAGATAAAATTGACAAGAAAACTCATCTTAAACTCACCTTTTCATTTGCATTAGCGTCAGTTGGAACCCTTGCTCTTATTATTGGAATTATTAGTTTTATGATGTGGCCAGGAACTGAAACATATTATGCAACAGGAAGTGCAAGTGATGCTTTTTTTGGAACAAATACCTTTCCTCATATGTTTTTACGAATTGGTTTTATGATTATGCTTTCTGGAGTAATTGGTTTATTTATCTCTAGTGCTATGAAAAAAGAAAACTTACACCTTTCAAATGAACTCACTAAAACAATGGGTTATGTAAGTATGTTGGGTGGTTTTTTGGTTATTTTCTTCTTTATGTGGTACATGGGAACATTACCAGATAATGCACACGCTGTTTTTAATGTAACAAAAGATGAAGTGATACAAAATAGAATTATATTAACAATTATTTTCTCTTTATACTTTTTATTAGCTATTTCAAAACCAGAATTTATAAGTAAACCTCTTGCAGGTATCATGATATTTGTTATCTTAGTTGGTGGTATTTGGCCAGGTGAAAAACTAAGAGAATCTATGCGAAAACCATATGTTGCAGGTCAATATATGTATTCTAATCAGATTATAAGTCGTGATGTAGATGGCAAAGGTATCAAAAGTGAGTTACCAATAATTGCACAAAAAGGACTGTTACAAGTCAATCCATTTGTTCCCGATAACCTAAAAGTTATTACACCTACAAACAAACTTGAAGTAGGAAAACTGTTAACACGAATCTCTTGTTCAAACTGTCACTCATTGGAAAAAACAGGAAAGTACAGACCTCTACAACAAAGAATGCAAGGGATGGATAAAGAAGCAATTGTAGCAACATTATATGCAATTGGAGAAGGGGCATTTCCATATATGCCAAAACTAAAACTACCAGAGGATGAGTATGATGCAATTGCAGAATATCTTATCTCATTAGATTATTAAGGAGAAATTATGGACGCATCAACATTACTGGCGCTTAGAGACCCAGCAGGAGTACCATTTTATCCTATTGTCTTTCAAGGATTATATATCCTAACATGGGCATTACATGCAGCTTTTGTTTTATTATCATTAGGCTCTATGGGGCTTTCAATTTATGGAACATTTAAACAAAAAACAGATAGCAACTGGAAAATTCTAACACCACATTTAATACAAACAGGAAAAATAAGTGTCTCAATTTTAATTGTTCTAGGAGTCGCACCGTTACTATTTACACAAGTGATTTATGATCCGAATTGGTATGTAGCAAATACCTTATCAGGTATGTGGATTTTCATATTTATTTATACATTGGTTCTTGGATATATTATGTACTATTGGTATTATTATGCAAATAAGAAAAAAGAAGGTGGAGGAAAACTTATAGGTATTGTTTCATTTTTTATTCTAGTTATTGCAGGAGTACTTATGCATAACTTTGCTGTTACATCAATCATGCCAAATGAATGGATGAACATGTATGCACCAAATGGAATAGTTGATAATAGTGGTTGGACATTTAATATAGATACGATTCGATTAATATTTATGGTAAGTTTATCACTACCAGTTGTTGGAATTTTTTTACAAAATTACAGTAGATTTTTAAGTACAAGAGACGATTTCAATAAAGATTTCATAATCTATACAGCAATGCTTGGTACTAAAATAGGAATAGTTGGATTAATCATAACTGCTATTGCTTTTGTTGCATGGATGTTGCAACTTGGTTATTTAACACATCCTGTATCCATATCTATTATAGCAGGAGTTTTGATACTTGTATATATGATTTTAGTTAATAAAAATAGTTATATTACCACTATTGTTTTAGTTTTAGTAGCTCTTCTGATCTCTACTTTAAGAGAATTAATACGATTTGATATAATGGCTAAACTTGGATACAGTATTTATGATTATCCTGTCCATTTAGAGATTCCTTCAATTATTATGTTTTTACTTACATTTGTTGTCTTAGGAGGTGTAGGTGTTGCTTGGTTAATTACTATGGCATGGAAAGTAGGAAAAAACCAAGGTATATTTGATGGAACAAAAGATGTAGCCGTAACAAAACTAGGTAACTATACACTTGCAATTATGGTTGTATGGATGGTTATTTATTTTGCTTGGGGTATGACTATTCTTTTTAATAATATACTTTAAAAAATCTATACTAAAAAAGCTAAAGATTTCACTCTTTAGCTTTTATGACTTATACAAAGGATTATTTAGTATGCCCGGTACAAAAATTTTATTTCTAGAGGATGATCCTCTTTACCAAGAAAGTATAAAAGATCTTTTAGAAGAGGAACATTACATTGTCGAAACATGTAACAATGGAAATGATTTTTTAGATAAAATTTATGAAAGTATTTATGACCTCTATATTTTAGATATTAATGTACCTAAAATAGATGGATTTGAACTCATGAAACTTCTAGAAGAATATCACGATACTACCATGAAACTTGTTCTTACTTCACGTAAAAATACACTCACTGAATCTTTTCATAATGGCTGTGATGACTACTTAAATAAAACAACAGATATGGAAGAATTACTTATCCGTATAAAAACACTTATTAAAAGAGGTTATAATTGTCATGATGACTCAATTAATATTTCTAAAACAATAAATTACAATATCTTTGATAAAAAAATTTATATCAACAAAAGATATATAGAGATTGAACTGCGTTCATTATTTATTTTAGATTATATGATTAAAAAAAGAGGTCAATTTATTACAATTTATGAATTAGAACGATACACCTATGCATCTAATACAGAATCAAAATCTGATGTAATACGATATCATATATGGAATTTAAGAAATAAGTTTGGTAAAGATTTTATAGAATCTAAGAAAACTCTTGGATATAGACTAAAGTCACTCGGTATTTAGTGACTTTAGCAAGACTTCAGATTAAAACTTAGGAGGAAATTAATCTTATCGCTTGGTGGTTAATAGAATTATAGTAAAGAAGTGTTAATTATTTTTTAGTTTTATTTTTAATTTTACTTCTTAATATTAAATTTAGCTTAACATAATAATAAATTATATTATAAACTTAAAACTCTCATAAAATTCTTTGCTATATCCTCTGCTCTTGTCTTAAAAACAACTGCTTGTTTTGGTTCATACATTGAATCAATAAGTTCAAAAAACATCATTAACCACTCTCCGAACATCTCTTTTGTTAAAGGAAGTTCAAAATGTGGAGCTAAGGGGCTCCCTTTATACTCATCATCTTGTAGTGCTATCATCGCCCAAAACTTTGTAAGTGTTTGAATATGCTCTTGCCAAACATCACTTGTGATATCATCTCCTAAAGTATTTTTAAATACTTTTGATACACCGTTATCTTCTGCTAATATTTTTGTATAAAAAGCTAGAACCATCTGATTTATATTTTCTTTGTTGATTGTATTAAATTTTGTCATTTTATCTCTTTTATTTATTTGAATAGTGAAGAATTATAAATGAATAAGTTTAAAAGTAATTGAACAAATTGATATAGAATCGATATTTTTTAACTTGGTACAAATCTTGCATCTTTAATAAAATATAATTAAAGGATTTAATATGGAAGTAGATATTTATCAAAAAGCCTACAACTGGGCTTTAACACATACGTTCGAAGATGTAGAGATAGACTATGCGTCAAGACTAGCACTTAAAATGCTTGATGATTCATGTAATATGACTCATGAAGATAGAAAAATGTTTTTTTATGTATATGATGCTATAACAGATAGAGAAGATATAAAACTAGATGATGAAGTAAATCAGCTCTTAAGACTTGCAAGAAATAGACAAACAATATTTTCAAAACCTGAATTTGCTCCTATTGTGCATGCCTGCAAAATGGAGATTATGCAATCAACAGAAAAAAAATTTATGAAACGATTTAAAAAAATGGTTCGAAAAAACTTAGGGTTATTTGAAAAAGATGATGAGGAATAAAATTACTCTCTAAGTAAAGCATCTCGTGATTGAGTTATTTTGATAAACTTTTCATGACTTCCACCCACATCTGGGTGGGTTTTTTTTGCAATCACTCTAAAAGCAGATTTTATCTGAGATACTTCAAGCAAACCTTCTAATGGTAAACATAAAATTTCTCTGTGTTCTTTTTGGCTATCTTGCCTTAAATTAAAATGATACTCTCCTCTTTTTTGATTGTATTTTCTTATCTCTTCATTCAATTCATCGTGTGCTTTACGTTGCTTTTGTATTGATTCCTCATATAAAAAAGATTGGTCTTTTTGCCATCTTTGCTTTGACATAACAATACAAGCAGCAAAACTAATCTTCCCTGTAGTACAAAGCTCTTCTAAACAAAATGGGCCCACCATCTCATAAGGTTCATCTAGCCATGCATATTTAGTATCAAGATTTGTTTCAACACGTCCTATGGTTACAAAATCACGTACCCCATAACTACTATTCCAAATGATAAAGTCTTCTTCTAAATACTCTTCATTCTCATACACAACACGCCCTTTCTTTATTTTATAATGATTACTATGCAAAAAGTGTACTCTTGTGATTTTAGGCAAAAATTTTATATGATATAATTATAAAACTAAAAGAGTAAATATGAGAGTTTAGATGAATTTAGAAAAATTAAAAGATGTAGAATCAGAGTTTTTAGAAAAGTTTCCAAAAGGTTTTAAGGATGAACACTTTTTCCCTACCATGAAAAAGTTCAAACCAGAAAAACTAGAAGTGTTTGCAAAAGAGGCACTCAAAATTGAGAACTTCTCAAACCCAAATCTAATAGTAGAAGGTTTTTTCAAAACGATACAAAAGTCCGTAATGGTCTCACTTTTTGACAAACTAAAACTAAAAGATATGATTGTCTCTTTAAACTCATATGAAAAAGATATGTTAAGTATCGAGATATATGAACTTTTATATGGAGATAAAAAAGAAGGTTTTGAGGGTTTAGTAGATTTTTTAGCCGAATATTCTCTAGCAAAATGGACACTTATAAGTATAGTACCCTACAGTCTAAATAGACAAACAGAATACTTCATCAAACCAACTACGACAAAAAATATCATCAAATATTTTGAACTAAAAGATTGTATCTATAAACCAAAACCTAGTTTTGAGTTTTATGAAAACTATACAAAAATTTTAGTTGAGATGAAAGAAAATTTAGACGACTCACTTACCTTTGATAATGCTGCTTTTACAGCATTTTTAAAAATAGGTATTGAGATGTGTGAAGAATAGCTGAGTATAAAAAATGTCTTCTCTCTAACTGGTATACTATCTCTCTTTTAGGAAGACTATATGACATTGACGATACAATGTAACTAAAGGAGAATTATGGAAAACAAGAAAAAACAATCAACTATTTTAAAACCTGTTTTTTACCCCTCTGTTGCTATTATTGCATTACTTGTGATATTTGCAATTGCAATGCCTCAAATAGCAGGTGAAACTTTTAGTGGT
>Ga0193953_1001151_pt1 | contig 12717 bp, 10 predicted proteins | sample BB_4_MG_FD_140325 | JGI IMG/M metagenome (GOLD analysis project Ga0193953, IMG submission 140325) | Microbial mat bacterial communities from the Broadkill River, Lewes, Delaware, United States - BB_4_MG | ecosystem: Environmental > Aquatic > Freshwater > River > Microbial mats | place: USA... | reverse complement strand
TGAGACTTCTATACCACCTATAAAACCTACGTACCCACAACCATCTGAGTAAGTTGTAGCACAGCAAGAACCATCTATCTCTCCGTATTTACAGGTTACAGTGGTTATTGTTTCGTTTAAATTTCTTATTGTCATTATTTATTATTTAATGAATTCTTGTCTACTTCCCATTTGATCTATTGGAACATGGAAATCAAAACTATCAAATCTTGCGTCACCAACATAAGTATCAGCAGCATCTCCACCTAGTCTAGACACTCTAACTTTGACTATACAAGCTGTAGTATCAATTGAACTTACATCAATCGGAGCAAATGAACTTATTTGATGCAGTGCTCCGCTTACGTAGGGTCTACTCTTAGCAGTAGTAGTTATTGGAGAGCTCCAAGATGGCTCATCATCTCCAATACAGTGTATTTTATATTGCAACTGCCAGACTACATCTCCTGACGACTCTTGAATCCAATGAACATGAGGTCTCCACTCTAAACCAGATACTCCAGTTTTAAACTTGTGTGAAGTGATTCTAGACCCAGAGACAGTTTCAGTTGTAGAATCATCAAACAGAAATTCAATTTCATCCTGATTGTAATCAGGTTTAGATGTGACTGGATTCACCCGTAGATTGTTGACTGGAAACGAGAAATCATCCCATACATAGTTAGACTTAGGCTTATTATCTAGACCTTCCAACAAATCCTCGTCAACTTCTGTGCCTGTTTTATTTAACGTATATCCCATAATTATGTTCTATAAAATAAACCGCTTCTATTATATATTTCTCCATCTAAAGAGCTTTCATAAGTGAATTTCACTCCATTAGTTTTCACCAATGTATCTAAGTACACTGTAAAAATAGCATTTAACCTAGAGTCAACAGCCTTAAAAGGAACTAATACAGTCTGTAATAACGTATCCACTCCATCATCAGCGTAAGCTCTTATAGTCATAACGCCTGTTGAAGAAGCTGTAGGGTCAAAATTAACCTGTAAGTTAGCAACATATACGGGGGCGTTAAGCTGCTCTCCGAACTCTAACTTATTGGTTGTAGTATTCCATAGCTTAGTAATGTGAGATGGAAAATTTGAATATGAATACAACAAACCATTATTCTCGTATGCGTATTCAGATGAAGCTGTTATAGATTGCCTTGCCCCTGTAGTGAATGCATTGTCGTTAACGTCTTCAATAGGCACATGATAAGATGTGTTTATTATTTTGTTTAATTCGTCTCCAGTGACATCTAATGTATATCCCATAATTATTATTATTTTAATACGTATAATGAAACTCCATTTTTATCTAATGCAGGCAAACCTTCATTTGTAAATAATTGCTCATTCTTACCTACAAGGCTTAGTGCTTTTGTGAAGCAATCTGGAGATTCTGTTCTTGCGTCCTTTTCAAATGTTAATATTTGCTTTAGAGGGTTTAAAGTATAATCAATCTGATTTTCAATATTACCTCCATTCGTAACAAAATCATCATAAGATTTAGCAACCATTGTTCCTGCTCCATCAGACCAATAAGGAGTTGATAAATTACTATCAGCATCAAACATTTGATTACTTGGATATTGTAATATTTCACTCTCAGCATTATTGTGCCAAGCTCCAGAAGGGTTACTTAATTCATCTCCTTCGGCATCTAATGTAGATGTACGTGCAGGAACTCTTACTTTAGAATAAACACCTGTTCCGTCTGTAGCTGCCATTAGGTTTTGATAATCAGAGTTTATTGAATAATCCTTAATATACGAACCTATTGTTAGCGATGGTACAAAATAAGCAGATGTAGTAACTGCATTATTAGTCACAGGATTACTTCCACTGGAAACAACTACAGGTACATAATCAGCTCCAAATGAACCTCCTTTTATTTCAACTAAAAATGTTCCAGCAGCGCCGATAATGAACTCATTGAGTATAGAATTACGTGTAATTTTTAGGTTGTATTTAGTTTTTTCAGCTATATAGTCATTAACTGTATTAAACAATATAGCTTGCCCTCTAAGGTTCAATTGTAAGTTATTAATACTTGTTGAAATTAATTGATATCCACCAACTCCAGATGCATCTGAATTAAGACTTACAAAATTAATAATATTGCTTGATGCTGTATCTTTGTAAAAAATAAATTCCTTTATTCCGTATGCTTCTGTATTTGGTATATTAGTAATTCCCGCAGTCTCACAAACCAACTTCTGACTAAACCCATCTAATAAATTATCAGGTCTTCCATTATCTAAGCCATGGAATGTCGATAGGTTAGCGTTTGCGATTGTTCCGTGATTACCATTACCTGATGAGTCATAAGCTACATCTCCATCTCCTTCTGCGCAATTATACTTTAGGATACATTCATTATTTACATCTAAACATATCGAACTTACACTTCCATTAAAACTTAAATCATTAATGGATCTGGTAAATAAATACTGGACTAAAAAATCAATATTATCAGCTTCAAGAATTGTTATAGAACCACTGAGATTCCCTAATGTTACTGAAATATCTTTTCCGTTTCTAGTAAGCTCAAAATTATACCATACATTATTAGATTGACTCGCTCCAAAGATAATAGTATAACTAGTACTGTTTATACGAAAAGTAACTCCACCATTGAAAAATCTTATAGTAGAAGTAGTGTCGTAATCAGTTATTGTACTTAAATCTGTTACATCATTAAATTTAAACCGACCATATATCTTAAAGTTTTTACCTAGATTTAATGAAGAATCTAAAAGTATAGAGTCATTAAACCCATCAAACTCATAAACATTACTATTAACTACCTTAGTATTAAGCCTTACTTGACCTCTATGTTGCAAAGAATTACCTAACGCATCTTTACTTGTTAGTTTACCAGTTGTATCTACTTGAGCAGGGATTAACTGATCTCCTGTACCTTCGCTATAACCAATCTCATTTTGAAATGAAGTAAAGTCATTATCTGTAGTCCAGTTCGCAGCACTAGCGTTTATTAAACTAGCATCATCACCGCCTTCTACACGGTTGAATAAATCGAACCCATCAGCTTCGTCACATAAGAACCAATTCGAATAAGGAGATACTGTTTCAAATCTAATATTACCAACTTTTACAGTATTTGGAATTACCCACTGTGCCGAAACATCTGTATTACCAGTTTGATCCGTTGTGCCGTCAAAATATGTAAAAGATGTACTTGCTAAAACCACAGGAAATTGTATAGTCGCTATACCATCACCTAGTAAGCAGTTAGATTCTAATACAACACCATTTCTAGTACCTACCTTATCTTGAAATTCCCAGAATCCAGAAGTTTCGTTGTATATTGGTTTTGAATACACTACCCATTGTATAACACAATCTGGTACATCACCCCCTATCCCAGCAATTGTTCGCCTGAAGATAGAAGGAATTCTTGTAAATAACCCGTACATATTAATACATCATTACAGACCCAGATGTTAATTGAATCTTAGTTATCGGGTATACTTTAGCTGGTATAAACTCACCAGCAAATAAATCTGTACTTGTTATATTATAAGCAGCTACTAAATCTACAATGGTTCCTGAAGAATCACGCCCTTCTAATACAGATATTTGAGTATTGTCTTCTCTAACTATAATCGCTTCGAAGTTAACTAAGTGTTCTGATGTATCATTTACAAGTAAGCACCCTTTTCTACCAGCTAGTATATCTGTATTCTTTATTAATTTTTTATTTGTTACATTTTGTAACTGTGTTGCATTTGATTCTGCAACTCTATTATATCCTGACATTTTTTATTTGATTTAATTGTTATTACTATAATTCAATGTAGTAGTGTGTTTCACATATGTCATTGAACTTATCAATTATACTCTCTATTTCTATTACTGTTAATCCTTCTGTTGTATCATTGGGATCTTCGAAATAATCGAATATAGCATCTTTTAGCATTGTTGTTAACACTAAGTTTTGCTTCTGACACCCAAGGTTCCTATCACCTCTAATTGCCAGCAAATCGCCTAAATCGTTAGCATATTTACTATGCCCGTATGCGATCTTTATTTTAAACTCATTAATCTGTTCCGGTGTTGGCATTCTTATCTTCTTTAAGTTCTTCCTCTAATTTACTTAGGAAATTCTCCACTAATGCTTTAGCTCCAAGTATTTGATTATACTGAGCTTCTAATTGCTTCAACTGATTATTCAGTTGGTCTAATTGTATTTGTAATTCTTGTTTATTCATAATATTTTGTTATAGCAATGGTTAATAGAATCTTCTCCACCATTTAACTGTTCCAACCCATTCTAGTATTATAGTATGAAATTCTCCACTCTCTGTGGAGGCAAACCCATTGGCTTGAGATCCTAAAGATGTTCCTATTGTAACACTTCTTAAAATATTGTTGCTTAATATTATTTCCATTTTACCAGCACCTGTTGTTGGGACATTACTTACCTCTACAGTATAATTAACCGTACCAGTTGAATAATCCATATATTGTCTGGGCCCATCATTGTAATTAAATGTCTCAATACCATCGTTATCGACTGATTTTTCATAATAAGGTGGATGTCCATCCACATATGCTTTATCTACAAGAGACCTATTTGTATAATCACCCGAATAATCACCATCATACTCAATTCCTTTTCTATTACCAGATGTTCTAACATCTGTAAATCTAGCAACTTCATTAGTAATTTCTAATTTACCAGTTGCATGGTTTTCCATTTGTATCGTAGTAGAATTAGTTCTAAAGTTATTGGTGTGACCAACACTAGTACCTGTGCTATTTCTTATATTAGCTATAAAACCACTGTCTAATACTCCAATAAAACCACCATTGTTTGTTCCAGCAAATACTGTAAAGCTACCTATACCATCTGTACTACCTGTACCAAAATTAAAGGAATGACTAGTACCCGTTATAAATGTATTCTGTGTTAATACTCCTCCTAATGTAACTGCTCCTGATGATTCAGTTAGACCGTTACTAAACGTATTGCTAGTACCGCCTCCTGTTGCATTAATAGTAACAGTATTTGCATCGGATGATAATGTAACATTAGTTCCTGCGACAATAGATTTGAATGGCAAATTAACACCAGACTTAGTTGTAAATAGTCCTTCTCCTGTACCTAAGTTAGAAGCTGTATTGATCTCTCCTAAAGTAGGAGTGTTGGTAAAGTTATTATAATTTAAATAATATGATCCTTGTTGACCATCTAATAAATCTGCATCTAGATTACTGCCACTACCATCAACTGCTTTAACAGCATTTAAAATACTGTTATTATCAATTAACCCTTTTGTAAAACTAGACACTGTGGGATCAGTTTCTGTATATAAAGAACCTATTGTATTAAATTCTAATCCAGTTTCTGCTATATTAACAGATGGTACTTTGCCAGCGTGAGTAGCGTATGATGAATCTGTATCAGTTAACCCCAGATAAGTAGTTACACCTCCTCCAGTTCCACCACCTCCACCGCCAGCTGTAGTATTGGGCGATTTACCTCTTAAATCTTCTGTATCATATAATGACCAAGATAGGCCGCCTGTTTGTAATACAAATGTAAATCTAGCTATTAGGAATCCAACACCTTGAAACTGTCTAGGTATTGTATATACTGAATAGTTATTAGCGTCTGAAACAGCATCATCAGGGGCATTCTTAGCATAAGTACCTGTTGGTAAATTAAGCATTAAATGAGACATCTCACCAGACTTATTCTGTATCCCCCACAACACCATACTAAAACTAGAATTAGATAAAGTACTACCCTTAGCACTAACTGTCTCAGTATTTAGATTTGTTGTAGTCTTATATGGAGTAGTAAAATCATTTACTATGTGTAAATCGTTTCCCATAGCCATATCTTGAGATGGAAACGTCTGTCTATGTAATTGATATACCTGTCCAGCAGTAGTTGATATGTATACATCATCAGGAATAGATCCTGTATTTATAGTAACAGATGCTTCTACACCACTATGCCATTTAGAAGGTTCTTGTCTTAACCTTTCAGTAATGTGTGTTAGATGACCTTGATTAGTGTGCGTACTTTGTACAGCATCGTTCCAGTTTTGATTTCTTAAAGCTCCTTCTGTTTGAGTGGTTAATGCCGATTTAACGGCAATATGAGCCACTTTAATATGTTCTACAGATACTGGCCAATCAGAAGTACTAACTGTGAGTACTTTTGTTGATTTAGGTATATATACATAATTATCTTGAGGATTAGTATCTGTTCCTGGAGTAAGTGTTATTGTTACTGGAGGACTAGTATCTAACATAGTAAACCCATCACTAAAAATCATAGTCATATCTGGATGACCATTAGAAGGAGATAGTGTTCCTGTTATGGTAGTACCATCACTAGTAACTAGAAAGTCTATAGTTTCTCTAAAGGTTCCGTTCCAAAAGTTCTGAAATGTGTCATTAACGGAATCTTTTCCTGTAACAAACACTTCACCATCAGATGCGTCTATCTTAAATACAATACCTAACTGTATAGCATAATTTGGAAACTCAGGTTTAACTGTTACAAATTCTCCTGGATTATTTGGAGATATCCATAATATATCCCCCATATTTAATCCACTGGTATCTATACTATGTACTTTACCAAACCATGTTACCATTCCATATTCAGATGGTCCCATTGTTGTAGTAGTCATGCCATAATCAGCAGATACATTTTCGTGTGTAGCAGTACTAGCTAATCCGATTGTAGGATAATGATCAAAGGCTCCTGTGGGATATACAGCAGATCCTGCTGGTATTGAGAAAGCATTATCGTTATATACTTTAATATGGATCTCCTGACCTACCTGTAGAGTAGATCCATATCCAGTACTTAAGTTTAATGTATTATATTCTTCATTCCACCATGATAACCCTTCTGGTTCTGTTGATGGATTAAAAGATGTATTATATTGAATTGAATCGACCGGACCTACCTCCCCAGTAACCCCTATTGTTAACTCTTTACCGCCTACCCATCCAACATCACCTATTGTGGATTCTATACCATTAGAAGTGTTTATTTTTGTAGTATTAATTGTACCATCCAGATCCACCCCTCTATTAGCCCATATAATACCTTTTTCTACTGGTTGAATATTATCTGGAGCAGATTCATCCAATCTCCGTAATTGAGCTTGTGTTAATATAATAGCATCATTTTTAGCTTCATATATATAACCTGTCCTATTAACATATGGCCCAACTCCTATAGATCTTTCATATACATCATATACTCTAATTTCGTTAGTGGAGGCGTTTATAATCTCCATAACTTCGAATACGTTGCCAGCGAAGTCTATAAGATAGTATCCTATAGATAACTGATTGTATCCGGGATTGTTGGGATTCTCAGCTTCTACTTTACAAGTATAGTTAAAAGGTGTTGAATGCACCGCAACCTCCCTAACTGTTACTTCCCACGATATGTCTGGTAATAAACTCATTATTCGCTAAATCTTATTTTAATAGTTAATGGTTCTAATATAGTAGCAAACGCTAATAGTTCTATTGCTATATTAGTTGTATCCTCATCTAGGCCAGTAGACGACACTGCCCCAATAAGTTTGCTATTTTTACCGCTTAAATTTGCATAAACAATAACATCGTATACAGATCTATTCAAATTGTGTTGTAGCGTTAAATCTGTGCTATTATTACCTAATCCTGTGACTGTAATAGTATCGGATGAACCCACAGTCCAACCGCTTGGAGCTGTATATGTTCTACTACCAACAGTACCTGTACCAGCTGTTGCCGTTATTGTATATTCATTAACAGAACTATATCCAGTAAGTCCAGCTAAGTTAATAGTCCAAGATGTAATTGTATTATTAGTACTCTTATTATCCAATCTCAATGTTAGGGTAGTACCAGTATATGCTGTGACTGTACCTATTATTGATTCTGTAGATACAGAGTTATTAACACCTACTAATATTTGACCGTTGGAATAAGCTAGATTACTTGCAGAAACTGTAAGTACAATTGAATCACCTATACTCTTAGTAGATAGGTCTACTGATGTTGCTGACGTAGTTTTATAAATATCCCCATCTGCACCATCTGCTCCAGTAGCTCCAGTAGTACCAGTATCTCCTTTAGGTCCCGGAATACCTTGATCTCCTTGAATACCCTGATCTCCTTTTGCTCCAGTAGCTCCATCAGAACCATTAGCGCCAGCAGCACCATCTGCTCCAACTATTTGACCTAAACTAATCCAAGTAATATCGCCAACATATCGCCATTCTAAGTTAATACCATTTATTTGAAACTCAGGTGTTTTCCCATTAGTACCATTGGTGCCATCGTTACCATTAGTTCCATTAGTACCATTAGTCCCATCTAATCCATCGGAACCTTTTATAATACCCTTGGTAATCCACGTACCTGATTCTTTCTTAAACAGTTCATAAGACGTTAGATTTAAATATAAATCGTTGTCCGAACCATTAGACCCTATCGGATCATTTGTACCGCTCAGGATACTATATCCATTAGTACCATTATATACTGTAAATGTATCTGCCATATTAAGTTAAGTTTACTATTCTCCAAGAAGAACCATCATAAAATTCCAATACTCCTGCGTTATTTCTAAGTTCTCCCTGAGTTCCACTCCCACTAGTTATAGAAGACAAAACCAAATTATTTTGGATTGTAGTTTTAGCATTTATATCAAATGTCTGATTTGCTGCGGTAGCGTTGAATGTGCCTATTAGTAAAGAATGCGATATTCTTAAACTATCCGATGATCCAACTGAAAATACATCAGATATATTGGAGGAAACTGATTGATCTCCACCTATTAAAATATTCCCATTACCAGCAGTTAGGTTATTAAATAGGTTAGAGGTGGATATAATAATATTTTCAGAACCAGATGTGATTTGATTACCCAAACTGTGTCCTATTAATAAATTAGAAGAACCTTCATCAATGGATCGACCAGTCAGTTGTCCTATAAGAATATTTCCACTACCTGTTCCCAAAGATTTTCCAGATCCATTACCAATAACAGTATTGACTGAACCCGAAATACCACTCAAATCTGGTCCTCCCAAAACTAGTGATAAATTAATATTATTTTGATAATGCCCGGAATCAATTGTAAAACCACATCTAAATGAATCCTGTAAAGATAAATCTTTGTTCATAGAAACACCACTCTCGCTTACTGACATTATAGTAGAAGTATCGGTTATTCCTTTAAAATAAACAACACCTTGATTCAAATTTAAGACCGATGTATTAATGTTTGATATAAAGTCAGTCAACTCGACTATTTTACTCCCGTCTCTATATATATTAACTGCATTAGATGAGCCATTAATATATGAGGCACTGCCTCCATCTCCGCTAAAAACCAGTGTTGGTGATGTCACTTGCTCAAAAGTAGGCGAATCATCTGGAATATCTGAACCATCTACATATATTTTATATGATAAAGCATCTCTTACGAAATATGAAGGTTGTGTTTGATAATTTCCAATAGCTGGAGTTATTGGTATTTGTGCTGAATTTATTACAACATTTGCACCTCTATCTGTTAATATATTAAATAGATAATTTACATTATCAAACACTATTAGATTACTGAGGCTACTTGCCATCAACCCTCCCTCTCTTACTTCGAATGCTGTATTAAAATCTATAAATTTAATAGAGCCTGCCGATAATTGAACTTGCCCATTTAATCTAAATGCCGCATTATCACCATTAACATTCTTAATAACGGCATCTAATAAAAAGGCATAAGATTCTGGTAATTGTACAAACCTTCCTCTGATATAAACGGCCTGCATTGCCATATAGGTACTTGGATATTGACTAATTGAATTATTATCTACTTCTATAATACCCCTAACGACAAATAATTGACTGCCTTGAAATATCTCAAAAAACTTATCTGTCTTAATCCTTGCTCCGTTTTCTATTCGAAGACTAGCTCCTGAATATACTCGGAACGAAGAACAGTTTGATACCACTAAATCTATACCTTCTTCTATAGTAAATCTAATTAAATTGATGCCTCTAATTACATAATTATCTTCCAATGCGTCTATATTTAAAATAGAAGCTCTTTGATAGATAGCGTCTGTAGAAGTCTGACCCCTATCTGATAAAGATAATGTACTAGCGGTATTACCAGTTACTGGTATCTTGTTAGATCCAAAAGCATATGTGTCGTATTGATCTTCTACCCATGATGGAGTATTGCCACCAACTGTAACCGTGTATGTAAAAGGATCATTTGCTGGAACAGATACCAAATCTACATCAGATACCACTTCGGTCCAAGCTCCCTTTATACTAAGCTCTCCGTTGCCACTGGATTTTTCGGCAAGTCTTTGTAGATCTTCATCTATTTGAAAATTACCAGCTCCAAAATTTATAGTTAATGTATCTGTGAAATGAATGGTCTGTACATATTTTATAATAGGTTTAAGCGATGCAAATGCATTTTCAATAGATAACCCGTCATTTAAATCACTACCCCCAACCTCTATATAAAAAACAATAGGATCATTTACAATATCCCTATTTGTAGATATACTTTTGAACGATACATTATCGGTAGTGTTTAAGTCCTGATCGAATGGATAGGAACCAGCGCCACCTATTTCCTCCCAATTAGATTCTGTAGCCCATGCTACATTTCCTATATCGGAATTACTATATCGTTTAGTAATCATATCTACACCAGATACATATGTTACTATCATGCCTTGTTTACGCTTATCCTCTGGAATTGCGTTTCTAGCAGCAGCATCGGCCACACTTACTGCCGCACCCCTTAGTTGGCTATCATCTAATAATGCCTTTGTAGGGTTATTGTGTCCTAAATTATCTGGATATAATACTGCCATGTTAGCTAATTGTTAAGGATGTTCCATCTGCAAATGCCGCATCCGAGTTTGATTTATATACTCTATATGACTCAATATGTCCTTGAGCATTGGTGAAGTTAAAATCACCTAGTTTAGTAAATGCTCCTAGTACTGGTAATGCCCCATTTTGTAATATATTACTAAGATCGCCAAATTTAGCAGCATATGTGATATAAGTATAATTACCTGCTGTATTAGACCAAGAACCTGTTGTAATAGAAGCTGATCTACCAGATCTTAATGATGTTATCTGTAATGCATCTATTACTGTTTGAACAGCTGCATCTGAAGAACCTGATGTTAATTCAGTACTATTACCTCCAACAAAATGTCTAAAGTACCAATTCTTATTTGTAGATCTAGATGGTAATGATACGGCATTCTTATCTTCACCAGTAAGAGTCCACGACTCGCTAGTATTAGTAGTCTTAGTAACTACTGTAGACGCGTCTGCATTATTCACACCAGTTGTAACAGATTTATTGAATCCCGGACCAGTAACATACATATTCTGTGGTGGATTACCATCACTATCGTTAGTAGTACTAATCGTTACAGAGTTTATATTTACACTTTGACCTACTTCAAATATACTCGCAGAAGGAGTGCTTGATAATGTAATTGAATTCATTTTAGGTTGTACGTATTGTTCTAACATTTTTCTTACTATTACTTCCCAATCAGTACCTGTTGTAAAAGTATCTGATGGGCTTACACCACCCAGTGTTACTGTAGGAGTTAGATCTGAATCTAAAGTAGCGTCTCCACCACCTCCGGTTGTTAATTCATCTACTGCATCAGCTAGTTTTTGAGTATCTGTGATAGTATTGTCTAGGTTATTGTTAAAGTTAGTAGTATCTAATGAGACAGCACCACCATCAATACCATACGCTTCTTGCGAATAGTACATGGTATAAGTATCTACTGTACCTGCACTACCATCGCCAGATGTCCTTTCAACAATCTCTATACCTCTACCTCTTGGGCCATCTTCACCCGGAGGACCTTCTGGACCTTGTGGACCAGTAACAACAATACCACTATCAGGTGTAGTAATAACATCAACACTTCTAAACCCAAACTCTGGATCTGGTTGAGTAGTACTAGGAATACTAATTGGTGTAGAACCACCTTGTATAATATCAGTATCTTTAGAAAGTGGAATTATTGCCATTTGTAATAAGTTTTTGTAAGGTTGTTAATGATCTTAATATATCATCTGTTTTAGATAAATACGATGCCGATAAGATCGACTGTAAATACGAGTATGAGAATATTGTAAAATCTATCTTACGAGATTTATAATTGTCTTGGTTGTATACATCTGGAATATTAGATAGTAGAGAATATACTTCTGTTTCCACTACACCTGTAATTAGTAGTGTCCCAATTAATGATGCCTCTGTGCCTAAACCTTTATCATACTTATATGTAAATTCATATATACCGTCTGCTAATACTTCCCCTACAGCAGATGCACTAGTACCATTAGATACTAACATATTGCCAGTTATTGGGAATATTAAATCTTCTACTGTAGCAAATGGACCGGCTAAGTCATATAAATCAATTGTATCATAAGTAGTATCGGCATTATCAATACCTCGTTTAACTACATCTAATGTTAATGTATGTGCAACTCCATCTATATCAGTAACTGATGGGTTTGGAGTACCCCAACCACCTAGGTTGTTCGCATCATAGATACCCGATGCATCTGTGAATGTTAATATTTTATTGTCTTTCGACTGTGTGTATGTGAGTTTTAATTCTAACGCCATAATTATATGTATAAAAAAAGGGACAAAGACAATAAAGCCCAT
>Ga0193953_1001150_pt1 | contig 12719 bp, 8 predicted proteins | sample BB_4_MG_FD_140325 | JGI IMG/M metagenome (GOLD analysis project Ga0193953, IMG submission 140325) | Microbial mat bacterial communities from the Broadkill River, Lewes, Delaware, United States - BB_4_MG | ecosystem: Environmental > Aquatic > Freshwater > River > Microbial mats | place: USA... | reverse complement strand
GGTGGTGTGATGGGGTTTTATACGCTTAATCCTGAATTGGGCGAAGATGAAAATACCTTGGTAAAGGTAAATGCCGTGACGCGTTATGCTTCGGCTAATTCCGAAAAGACAGGTCATCTGGATGTTAACCTGGGCTTTGATAAATGGGCATCTGTCACCAGTTTTTCATTCTCTGATTTTGGGGATCTGAAGATGGGAAGTCATGGTCCTGAGGACTACTTGCGTTATCAGTATGTCGATCGTTTGAACGGGCAGGATGTGGTGGCTGATAATGAGGATGCCGAACTACAGGTGCCTACTGGGTATGATCAAATGAGCCTGATGCAAAAGTTACGTTATTCACCGAATGATAACTGGGATATCAATTATGGATTTCATTATTCCACCACATCGGATTATGATCGTTACGATCGGTTATTGCAACCCAAGGGCGATGGTTTTAAATCTGCCGAGTGGTATTATGGTCCTCAGGTATGGATGATGAACACCCTTAGCTTACAGCATAAGGCCAGTAATCAGCTATTTGATCATGTGAATATTATTGTAGCTCATCAGTTGTTTGAAGAGAGTCGTCATGATCGGAAGTTTGGTAAAGTGGATTTACGGCACCGCTACGAAAAAGTGAATGCTCTTTCATTGAATGTTGATTTTGAAAGACATTGGGATGGTGGAAATCGGTTGTTTTATGGTGTTGAGGTGGTTTCCAATAAGATTAATTCCACTGGAGAGGTTGAAAATATTCATACAAGTGTAATGGAGGAGACAGCTTCCAGGTATCCGGATAATTCCCGTTGGCACTCCATAGCAGCTTATGCCAATGTGCTGCATAAGCTTAATCCGAAAATGAATTTACAAGGTGGTTTACGCTATAATCAAGTCATCCTGAAAGCTGATATTGATGATCAGTTTTATGACTTCCCGTTTGAAGATGCCGATATCAATACGGGTGCTTTAACAGGGAGTTTGGGTTTGGTTTTTAATCCGTGTGAGAGTTGGCAGTTAAGCACCTCTGCGTCTACCGGTTTTAGGGCCCCCAATATTGATGATGTAGGTAAGGTGTTTGATTCAGAACCAGGGGCTGTGGTTGTGCCAAATCCCGATTTAAAACCGGAGTACGCGATTAACTGGGAGATTGGGGCTGCTTTTATTATTGCTAAACGTCTAAAGCTGGATGCCGCCGCCTACTATACTTATTTAACAAATGCGATGGTGCGTCGCGATTTTACATTGAATGGAGAAGATACCATCGAATATGATGGGGAACCCAGTCGGGTACAAGCTGTTCAAAATGCTGCACATGCCTATGTTTATGGGGTTCAGTGTGGCATGGAACTCAAGTTGCCTGCAGGTTTTGCACTCTCCTCACGATTTAATTATCAAAAGGGAGAAGAAGAGCAAGCTGATGGTTCATATTCACCGCTTCGTCATGCAGCTCCCTGGTTTGGTATCACCCATTTAAGCTATTCCACCCAACGGTTGAAGATTGACTTGAATAGTCAGTATAATGGGGAGATGAGTTTTGCAAATATGCCAGTTTCAGAACACGATAAAACCTATATGTATGCCCTGGATGAAGATGGTAATGTCTATTCGCCTGCCTGGCAAACGTTTAATATTAAAGCGCAATATAAGGTGAATAGTATTTTACTGCTTACAGCAGGTGTAGATAATATAACAGATGAACGTTACAAACCATATTCTTCCGGAATTGCCGCTCCGGGACGAAACTTCATTGCGTCGTTGCGAGTATCGCTTTAGTAATATCGGCATCGGATGAATAAAACAGGGATGTTTATTCATCCGATGAGTAGAAAATTAATTCGCGTCCAGTAGCTTTTCGATTACGTCAATATACATGGGCATCACACCGGTTCCGTGATCGGCTCCTTCTAAGGTGATAAACTGTACTTTATCAACGCCTTGTCCCAGGTTTACAAAATCATTGTATAAATTTTCAGATATAAAATAGGGCACGTTCTCATCAGCATTACCATGGTATAAGGAGAGGGGAATGACGTTTTTCCAGGCTGCCTGACTGTTACCAGCTAAGGCTTCTCGTAAAGGTTTGTAATCATCATGGGTGTCAAATTCTGATAATATGCGTTGCGAAAACAGTTCCTGCATATTTGAGGTAAGCTCGTCATTTATCTGACCGGAAGAGTTTAGTCCATTAAAAAGGCCGGGTATTCTTGATGCATAGGGCTCACTAAAAAAGAGACTCAGGTCATCCTGTATAGCATCTACCGACTGATAGCTGTTAATGATATATGGGACATAAAATGGTTGAATGTAATCAGTTTGTCCAAACAGGTGTTGCTTCATATCAAGCAGATTATAGGCTCCGGCCCCGCAGGCCGAACCAATGAGTGTTAATTCAGAAATAGGATCCGTTTCAAGATCGTAGTGAGAAACCAAAGACGCCCAGCCTCCCAGCGAATAACCGGTCAAAAATAATTCACCGGATAATTGGAATGGGTAATCTCCTGTTTGCGCCATTTCCTGCACAGCCAGTAACATATCCCGGACAGTGTATTGAAAAAGTGATTTGTAATGGTAAGGATGGTCAAATGACTCGTTGGCCCCAAAGCCGATATAGTCTGGTATAATGACCACATAGCCCAGGCCGGCAAATGCCCGAAGTAACATTAATTCTGTATTATTCAGGTTTTCACTGGGCGCACTGCTGTGTTTGACGATGGTACCGTTTTGAAAACTAATGGCCATGGATTTTAAGTTGACATCATTGGGAATACAAACTAAGCCGGATAAGGTGATGGGTGAACCATCGGTATATGCTGAGACATACTCGATATAATACACTTTTATCCCGGCCACTACATTATTTGATAAATCCGGTGCACCTGCCACGGTGTTGGACAATAGTACGAATAGAGCTTTTACCGCATTTAAATCAGCGCTGGCCTCCTCGACTTCTGTTGCGCTCAGTAATACTTCAGTCTCAAACGGCGGTTCAGGATTGTCATCATCCTTTTTACAAGACCATACAATAGCTATCAAAAGAAATAGAAGGAGATACTTTTTTGCTTTCATCTTCCTGGGATTTAAGTTTCACATAAATCGAATTGTTTTGAACCGGAGATTGTATGCAATATATCCCCAATGGTGTTCATCTGTCAAGTAGATTGATTCATTTTAATCAAAAAGAACAATAGGGGTGATGAAAAAAATAGATGTAATCAATAGGATTTTCTTAACTTAATTTTGAAGTTTAGAAAGTCATTAAAAGAATCTAGCGATGTCTCCTGATACCAGAAAACACAGAGGCCCTAATCAGAAAGATCTTCTGCTTTTTGCCGATCGTAATATTCCGGTTTTGTGTGAGGCTGCCAGGGTTTATCTTTGGTTGCTTAATCGGGGGTATCCCATCAATGCCACTTTGAAATTGGTAGGAGACCGGTATGCATTACATCAGCGGCAAAGGTCTGCTTTGGCGCGCAGTATTTGCCCTGATCAGCAACGGGCGTTGATTCTATCTACTCAAAAGGCTGGTATCTCTGATCGCCCCATTTTTATTGATGGATTTAATACCATTATTACATTGGAAGCCATAATTTGTCAGGCACCTGTTTTTATTTGTCGGGATACTACTCTACGTGACCTGTCCGGTGTGCATGGCTCTTATCATAAAATTGCCGAAACACCTGAGGTGATCAGAATTGTGGCCCGGGCGCTTGAATTGCTTAAACCGGCATCTGTTACCTGGTTTTTCGACCGGCCGGTTTCCAATAGTGGTCGTCTGGCTGCTCTGGTTAAATCTATTGGGTTGGAAGAAGGAATGCAATGGGATTGTTTTACAACGGATAGAACCGATCAACAACTGATGCAACAGGATGGCGTAGTGATTACTGCAGATTCGGGTATTTTATTGAATTGTTCAGGATGGTTTAATCTAACTCGTTTTATTAAAGATCATTTGGCTGTAAAAGGATGGTTTATTGATCTGATATCTTGAAATAGGAATTATTATTTCTTCAGTTAACATTAATTAACGTCAAAATAGCTATCCTCACCCATCGATAGGGTGTTTATGTCAAAAAACGGTCTATCTTTGCGGCCAACAAAATTAAAGGACCACTCCGGTCACTTTCGACAGAACTTCGGAGCTAACGCTCAATCAGGGAAAACATACTGTAGCGAACGTGGGGTAGGGTGGAGATTAAAACATTTTTATGCAAACATTTAAAGAAACAGGCCTTTCTGAAGAGGTACTGAGAGCCATTGGCGAGTTAGGCTTTGAAACTCCCACCCCCATCCAAAGTAAAACCATTCCTGAAATTCTGAACAACGGTAACGATCTGATTGCCTTAGCGCAAACAGGAACCGGAAAAACAGCTGCATTTGGTTTACCCCTTATTCAGCAAATTGCGACTGACACGAAGAATATTCAAACATTAGTGCTTTGTCCAACACGTGAATTGTGTTTGCAGATCACGAAAGATTTGAATGCGTATTCCAAGTATTATAAAGATTTGTATGTAACACCTGTATATGGTGGAGCTGACATTCGTACACAGATGAGAGCCTTGAAACGTGGTTCACATATCGTTGTGGGAACGCCTGGGCGTATGAATGATTTGATTAACCGGAAAGCGATTCAATTACAGGATGTACGCTGGTTGATTCTGGATGAGGCTGATGAGATGTTGAACATGGGATTCAAGGATGATTTGGAGACCATTATGGCTCAAACTCCGGAGTGGCGTCAAACATTGTTGTTTTCGGCAACCATGCCGCAAGCCATTGCCAACATGTCGAAGAAATACATGCAGGATCCAACTGAGATTAGTGTTGGAACTAAAAACTCAGGGGCTACCAATGTAGAACATCATTATTACATGGTGCATGCCAGTGATCGTTACAAGGCATTGAAACGAATTGTGGATGTAACACCTGATGTATATGGTATCGTGTTTTGTCGCACGCGCCAGGAAACAAAAGATATTGCTGATAAATTGATGGCCGATGGTTACAATGCCGATGCCATTCACGGTGATTTGTCACAAGCACAACGTGACATGGTGATGCAACGTTTCCGGACCAAGCATTTACAAGTGTTGGTGGCTACGGATGTGGCTGCACGTGGTATCGATGTGAACGAGTTAACCCACGTTATTAATTATAACTTGCCGGATGATATTGAGGTGTATATTCACCGAAGTGGACGTACCGGCCGGGCAGGCAAGAAAGGTACTTCTGTATCAATTATCCATGCACGTGAGTCTCATCGTATCAGAGCCATTGAGAAAATCTCTAAGAAAACCTTTGAGCGCAAAATGGTGCCGACGGCAGAGGAAATCTGTGAAAAGCAGTTGTTCAGTTTTGTGGATCGCGTGGTTCAAACAGAAGTGGATGAGACCTCTCCTGTTTCTGCGTTCTTACCGGCTATCTACGAAAAGCTGGCGTCTATGGAGCGTGAAGAACTGATCAAGAAATTTGTAGCAGCCGACTTTAGACGTTTCGTGGAATATTATAAGAATGCACCTGACTTGAATGTGTATAACACACGTGATTCGAAGAAAGGTACCAGACGTGATCGTGCAGATCGCGGTGGCGATCGTGTGCCATTTAGCCGACTGTTTGTGAATGTTGGAAAAACGGATGATGTGAACACCGGTGATCTGATCGGTTTGATCAATAGTAAGATGAAAGGCGTGACCGTAAAGGTTGGTAAAGTTGAATTGTTGAATAACTTCTCGTTTGTTGAAGTGGATAAAGAATACGAGCAGGAAGTCATTGACAAGCTGAGTAAATCAAAACTGAAAGGTAAAAAAGTATCTCTGGAGGTAGCTACTCCAAAGCCATCCAGACGCAAGTCATCCAGAAGAGATGGTGGTGGCAGAAGAGATCGTTACAGAAACTAAAAAAAGCTAATTTAATTGGCTGATATGAAATACACAAAACCCCGAAGTCTGGCTTCGGGGTTTTGTGTTAATATATGAGATTGAAAAATTGTTGGTTAATGCCGATACAAAATGCTTTAACAATCATTTTGAAATACAATTGGTTTTATTGAATTGAATCCAGCAGTTCAGCATGTAATTCAGGTGATGAAGAATCCAAAATGCCAGTAATCAATCCGCCTTTGTACTCGATCGTTACTTTTCCCATGTATGGATCTTCCAGATCATAGCGTTTCACTTTTACTTTCTTTTTATATTTTAAGCGATTGAAATAGCGGCTTAAAAAATCTTTACAATCAGCATCTGATCCTTTGTACATAAATAATCGACAAGAGCCTGCTTCAGTCTTATACAGGGACGTAAAAACGCCATTAAATCCGGTAACCCCCAGGAAATTTTCGGCCATGTAACGTTCACTCATTTTTACTTTCCCACTAGCCGGGAAATGAGCCAATTCTTGCGGTAATTGACAATCCTCGCAAATACGCTCAGCTACTTTACGGGAGAAATCCAGGAGCGACTGCTTGGGGGCGGCAGGAGAACCATTGAATATTTTCACATAATAATCTCCTGCCAGAAAAAAGGCTGTGCCATCTTCAATGAATCCTTGCGCTCCAATACTTCGGGTCGATGCAGTGGCCGGGCGTTCTTCAGAATAGATACCAAAAGCATATAATGGATTTTTGTGTCGGTATAATTCCAGGGTGACCAACTGACCTTCTTGATTGCGATAATCAACTACCCATAAATCCTGAAATTTATAGCCCAGATAGAAATCGGAGGCACCGTTGATGTAGTCATATAAATTTTCAGGTGAAAAGTACTGCTTATCATTTTGAGCCCGCCAGCCATTTATATCCATAAATTTCGAAGGGTAGGATTGCGCAGTAACGATTAATGAACTAAATAGAATAATACAGCTTACGTAGATTTTTTTCATAAATGATGGATTATTTCTCGCTGAGATATAGAGAAGCAGAAGTGGACGGATATGGTATTTTTTCTCTGCCTCTGCGTCCTGGCGAGAGTTTTAGAGTTATGAGATAAACTCATCCGGCACATTGGCCAGGCGGCTTACATCTTTAATTTTATCAGCCACGGCAAATTGTTTCACACAGGAAACGGTACAGCTATCGCATGAGGCGCACGGATCGTTTTCTACACCCATGTTGGCCAATAAATCTTTGGCTTGTGACATGTCGCGGTAGCCATAGGTGTACATATATGCCCGCATGATTTCAGGTATTGGTAATCCTTTTTGACACTGCCCCTTGCATTGGTCACATTGGTTACAATACAAACCAGCATAGTCTCGGGCGAATTCCAGGTCTTTTTCCTCTTGTTTGGTCAATTTCAGGTCTTCCATCACCGAAAAGCTTTCTTCCAGGTGTTCAAAGGCTGTAAAACCCGGAATGGAGGTGCAAATATTTTCATCCTGTAATACCCACTTAAGGGCGGCTTTGGTATTGACCGGTTTGGTTTGTTCTTTGTCCAGAAAGCCACCAGCCATGGTCTTCATAGCGACAAAGCCGAGACCTGCCTCCGCACCTTTGTGAATCATGGCTTTTAATTCATCGCGGTGATCTTGTTTGAAGTTATAGGCCGTTAGTACCACATCATAGATGTCAGCATCCATAGCCGCTTGAATCACTTCTGGTTCATTCTTGTGTGTGGATATGCCGATGAATTTTGTTTTACCTTGTTCTTTCGCTGTTTTTAAGGCTTTAATCATCTCCGGATGTAAGGTGGCTTCTTTGGTGGAGATGGCGTGCAGGTACAACAAATCAACTTGTTTCATCTGTAAGCGCTCCAGGCTGATGTCCAGGTTTTCCATGAATTTTTCGGCAGTAGCACCTTCTCCTAACAAGCCGGTTTTCCGATCCATATCGTCCGGTACGATTTTGGTAGCGATAAAGAAATCCTCCCGGTTTTGATCTTTAAAGATCTCACCCACCATCAATTCATTTTTCCCTTTTTGGTAGACATGGGCAGTATCGTAATGCAAAATGCCTTTATCAATACCCATCTTGATGAGCGCTTTGCTTTCACCGCGCATGGCACCCATGCTCACAATGGGTAGCTTTACACCAGTGCGGCCAAGTGTCCGATAGATGATTTTTTCTTTTTTCTTTCTGGATGTAGCTTCAGCTTTGGAACCAGCAATTAGGGTAGCACCTGCCAATCCCGTAGCAGTGACTTTGATAAATTGCCGCCGATTGGTTTTGTTTGATGTTTTCATTGGTATAGGGGGTTTAATCTGGCTTTAAGATAGTATATGCAACTCATAATCACTAATTAGGAAGGCTAATTAGAATCAAAACAAATAAGTGTTATGCATGGGGTTGTAATGGATGATGGAGTCAGTTATATGATGAATGCACCGTTCTCTTTCCTTTCGTCACCCTTTTACTTTTATCATTTTCCTTTTTTCCTCATGGTATTAAGGAAGCGTCAGGTTCAATTGATTAATTCTTGACATTCCTCACAATTATTACTATTGTTATTCCTTACTTTTACCATTGTATAAACAAATTCCAAATACCATGAAACAAGTACTGCCAATCGTATTGATTGCATTGATATTAGGAGCTTGCGGGAAACCCAAAGCACCTGAAAATCCAACTTTCACCAATCGTGATTTAAAGGTGGATAGTGACCGCATGACCGCTGAAGTGCTCTGGTCCTTTGGCCGTGTGGGAAATGTGTCGGTATCACCCGATGGACAAACCGTATTGTTTACGGTATCCTACACCAAAATTGAAGAGAATAAAACCTATACCGACATCTATACGATGCCTGCTACAGGAGGTGATTTTACACAAGTTACCAAGACTGCAGGCAATGAATTTTCAGTTAGCTGGCGTCCGGATGGAGCCAAGATAGCTTATTTATCAGCTGCTTCTGGAGAGGTTCAGTTGTGGGAAATGAATGCCGATGGCTCACAAAAGGTTCAGGTGACTAAAGTCAAAGGGGGGATCGAAGGGTATAAGTATGCCCCAACAATGGATAAGTTGATCTATACCCAAAGTGTGAAGTTGGATGAGACCGTTCAGGACATGTATCCTGATTTGAAATATGCGGATGCACGTATCGAAGATGATCTTATGTATCGTCATTGAGATAATTGGCATGATTTCAAATACAGCCATGTATTTTACATGAAGTATGCCAATGGTGCTGCTCTGGGAACCGGAAAAGACATCATGGAAGGGGAGCGTTTCGATTCTCCGTTAAGTCCGTTTGGTGGAATGGAAGAGATCAATTGGACCCCTGATGGTAAGAATATCGCATATACCTGTAAGAAGTTAAACGGTAAAGCGGCTGCTTTTTCAACTAATAGTGATGTTTACCTGTATAATTTAAAATCTGGTGAAACAAAGAATTTAACGGAAGGAATGCCAGGTTACGACAAAGCTCCGGTATTCTCACCTGATGGTAAGATGATGGCCTGGGAAAGCATGGCTCGTGATGGTTATGAAGCTGACCAAAACAGACTGTTCATCATGGATCTGGCCACTGGTGATAAAAAAGATTACACGGCTGATTTCGACCAAAATGTACATGGTTTGCAGTGGAGCAAGGATGGTCAGCACATTTGGTTTACCAGTGAGGATAAAGGATCGAATGAAATTTTCCGTTTCAACAAAGCGGATGAAAGTATTGATCAAATCACAGAGGGGATTCATAACTATAACTCAGTGGATTTTGCCGGTGATCACATCATCGCCACCCAGACATCCATGAAGCACCCCACTGAGATTATTCGTGTGGATCCGAAAACAGGTGAAGGTACCGATATCTCCAAAGTGAATGCACCGTTGTTAGGTCAGTTGGAAATGGGTAATGTGGAGAAGCGTTGGATTAAAACAACCGATAAGAAAGATATGTTGGTTTGGGTGATTTATCCGCCACATTTCGATCCGAATAAGAAATACCCGGCTCTATTGTATTGTGGTGGCGGCCCGCAAAGTATGGTGAGTCAATTCTGGAGTCTGCGTTGGAATTTCCAGATGATGGCAGCTAACGATTACATTATTGTAGCACCTAACCGTCGTGGATTACCTGGTTTCGGTCAGGAATGGAACGAGCAGATCAGTGGTGATTACGGTGGTCAGAACATGAAAGATTACTTATCGGCCATTGATGCAGTAGCCAAAGAGCCATTTATTGATAAAGACAAGTTAGGTGCCATCGGTGCCAGTTATGGCGGTTATTCGGTGTACTGGTTAGCCGGTAATCACAACAAGCGTTTCAATGCTTTCATTTCCCACTGTGGTATTTTTAACTTCGAACAGATGTATGCCACCACTGAAGAGATGTTTTTCGTGGATTGGGATTATAAAGGTAATTATTGGGATAAATCCAATAAGACTGCTATGCGTAGTTTCGCCAACTCACCACATAAATTTGTGAAGAATTGGGATACACCAATGTTGGTGATTCATGGGGCGAAAGATTTCCGTATTCCGTATACACAGGGAATGGGTGCTTATAACACGGCCAAGATGTTAGGAGTGCCGGCTCGCTTCCTCTACTTCCCGGAAGAGAATCACTGGGTATTAAGCTGTCACAATGGTATCTTATGGCAACGTGAATTTGCCCGTTGGCTGGATACTTACCTCAAGTAAAATAGTAAAAGGATAAACTCTGAAAAGGTTATTCCTAAATTATACAACAGCCGTTCCATTTGGGGTGGCTGTTTTTTTATCGAGCAATTTGGACGCTGATTCTTATGATCTTTTAGGATTCATCACCAGTTTTTCGGATTACTTATAATTCTTTTTAATCCGATGAATTATAACTGTCTTAATAATCTGCGTCCTCTTTATTTTTCTTCCTCTCAATAGTCAGTACTAACAACCCGACGTTTTATTTGTGGCTTCGGACCAAAGTTCAATAGTAATCCCACTTCTATCTCTGTAGCTTTTAAATAATTCACCAATTGCACTTCATGTATTGGAGAAATCTTTTCAACCGCTTTAAGTTCTATGATGACACAATCTTCAACCAGGATATCTGCGAAGTAATCTCCTATTTCTATTCCATCATAGAACACTTTAATGCTTTTCTGTCTCTCAGGCAAGAGACCATGTTTGGGCAATTCAATCATCATAGCACGTTCATATACCTTCTCAAGGAAACCATACGCAAGTTGGTTATATACAGTGTAAAAAGCATTGATGATCTGGTCTGTAATCTCAGAATGTTTGTAGTTTTCGTTCATGACAATACAGAGTTTGACGCATATTATTAAGGTATTAGATGATTTTTAAACTTCTTTTATTCTAAATTAGTATCTTAAATTCAAATAGTAAATGCATTCTTTTTTTATCATTCAGCACAACCTGGAGGATCATGAAAATTTGTGTCACTGTGATTTTCTGCGTAAATCATGACCATTATATCAATCAGCGTCTACCTTTTAAATAAAAAACACCCCTATCAAACAAAATAGCAATAATCATTGACAACTATTTCTATTTTTGCCGAACTTTAGATGATGGTGAAGCCGACTTCGCCAAGTAATAACCAACTGACATTTTATGCCGTTAACGTGAAGCTAATGAAACAAACGTATTTTGACCTTATTGATCAAACCTACTTCTTTCCACAGCCGGGTTTTGATATTGAAAATGGAAATCTCTTCTTTAACAATGTGTCGTTAAAGTATTTGATCGATAAATATGGAACACCACTGAAGATCTCGTATCTCCCGCGAATAGGAGAGCAGATAAAACGGGTCCGGAACCTCTTCAGTAAGTCCATAAAACAAAACGGATATAAGGGCAATTACAATTATTGTTACTGTACCAAAAGCAGTCACTTTAGCTTTATTATAAAAGAAGCTTTAAAGTATGGCGTTCACCTGGAAACCTCTTCCAGTTATGATTTGGATATCATATTAAAGCTCCATGAAGAAGGACTGATTACCAAAGATATTAAGCTGGTACAGAATGGGCATAAGACAGATGGCTATTTGCACAAGATCGCTCAGTTACACAAAGCCGGATTTCATAATTTAATTGTCGTCATTGACAGTTTGAATGAGATGGATCGATTGTTGCCGATGATTGAAGGCACCATTAAGGTGGCGATCCGCATGGCCATTGATGAAGAGCCGCAATCGGCCTATTACACTTCACGTATGGGAATCCGCGCCACTGAGATCATGACTTTCTACAACGAGAAGATCAAAGATAACCCCAAGGTAGAATTGAAAATGCTTCACTACTTTGTGGATAGTGGCATTAAGGATACCCTTTATTACTGGGGATTATTTCAGAAAGCGATCAGTCTCTATGCCGAAATCAAGAAGCAGTGTCCATCGCTTGATTCATTCAACTTAGGAGGTGGATTGCCTATTCGCAATAACCTGGGATTTGAGTATGATTACACCTACATCATTAATGAGCTGGTGCGAAATATCAAGGAGATGTGTGTGGCAGAGGAAATTGATGATCCGGATATCTATACCGAGTTTGGGCGCTATACGGTAGGAGAATCCGGAGCTGTTATCTTCAAAACACTGGAAGTGAAGCAGCAAAATGATGCGGAATTATGGTATATTATCGATAACAGTTTGATGACTACCATTCCGGATAGCTGGAGTATCTTCGAAAAGTTCATATTATTGCCGGTTAATAACTGGGATAAACCCTATTCGAAGGTGAACATTGGCGGGATTACTTGCGATCATTCCGATTATTACAATACTGAGGATCTGAATCAGCAGGTGTTCTTACCGCGCATTGAGAATGCCGATGTCGAACCACTTTACCTGGGATTCTTTCACACCGG
>Ga0193953_1001146_pt1 | contig 12752 bp, 13 predicted proteins | sample BB_4_MG_FD_140325 | JGI IMG/M metagenome (GOLD analysis project Ga0193953, IMG submission 140325) | Microbial mat bacterial communities from the Broadkill River, Lewes, Delaware, United States - BB_4_MG | ecosystem: Environmental > Aquatic > Freshwater > River > Microbial mats | place: USA... | reverse complement strand
GTGAAGGGCCTCAAGGTCCTGCAGGTTCAAACGGTGCAGATGGCACCAACGGAATTGATGGTGTTGATGGTGCTGATGGTAATGCCACATGTATGTCATGTCATGCTGGTGATACCAGAGAAAATATTCAGGCACAATTTTCAATGTCTGTACACAGCAGTGGTATAAACGCTGTTGACTACGCTGGAGGACGAGCTTCATGTGCTAAATGTCACTCACATCAGGGTTTTGTGCAATATGCAAATAATGGTGAAGTTTATGGCGATATCACAAACCCAACTGCATGGGAATGTGCAACCTGTCATGGCTTACACAAAACAATGGAAGCAACTGATTATGCACTAAGACTTAGCGATCCGGTTAAGCCAATTTTCAATCCTGAGATCACTATGGATTTAAAAGGCAATTCTAACTTATGTGCAAACTGCCACCAGTCAAGAAGAGCTGAACCAAATATTGACAAACCTGGTGACACTTATGAAATTACCAGTTCACATTACGGACCTCACCACGGTGCTCAGGCAAATGTGGTTGCAGGTATGGGATTTGCTGAAATTGCAGGTTCTGTTGAATATCCGGAAGCGGGTTCTGCAAAACACTTAAATCAAGCTTCATGTACAGGTTGTCATATGGCACCATTTGACACTGAAGAAGGTGAAGGTGGACACTCATGGAAACCTTCTTTATTAGCTTGTAACACTTGCCACGAGGCAAATCTTGAGGACTTCAATTATGGTGGTGTAAGAACCGATGTTATGGCAAAACTTGAAGAACTAAGAGATCAGTTAATCACTCTTGGTGTTGTTGGTGGTAATGAAGATGATGGTTATCATCCAAATGTTGGAACATATCCAATGAAACAAGCTCAGGCATTCTTTAACTGGGTTGGTTTGGAAGAAGATCGTAGTTTTGGAGCTCACAATCCTAAATACGTGAAGGCTTTATTACAAAACTCTATTGAAGCCATGGAAGCTGAAATTGCTGCATTGCCATAATTTACAACTAAGCTAAATCAAAAGTAAGAGAGGAGTTGTTTGATTTTAATATTAAACAACTCCTTTACCCATAAACTTAGATGTCTTAATAATAAATAGAACATCTTTTTATTCAAGTAGAGATGGCAAGCTTATTGCTATATCTATTGTAAAAGATAGGATATACACATTAAGCAATCATCCCATTTTTCTATTAAAATCATAATCTTATGAAAAGATATATCAAAGTACTAGCTTTCCTTTTCATGATTGGATTAGTTGCCTGTGAATACGATTACATCGTTGAAAAAACACCAACTCCAGAACCAGATCCTGATAATCCGATCAGTTTTGCAACACAGGTTGAACCTATCTTTCAAACAACATGTATTGGCTGTCACGATAGCAGAAATCCAATTCTGGTAACAGGAGCTGCATATGACAACCTGATAAACGGAAACTATATCAATACGGATAATCCGGCAGAAAGCAAAGTTTATAAGAAAGCGACAGACGGACATGGTAAAAACATGGGTTCAAAAGATCGTCTTACTTTATTAACTTGGATTACTGAAGGAGCTAAGGATAACTAATCAAACACATGCAATTATGAGAAAAAATATATTTACATTATCATTCCTGCTTGTTTTTGCTTTTGGAAGCGTTCTGGCTCAGGAGACTGAAACTGAAAAAGTTATAGACAAGCCGGTTAGATCACCCTTTGAAAGCGGTTTTTTAATCGACAATCAAACAACTGTTATTCACCCGGTAAACACATTGGAATTTGCAATCCAACACAAATTTGGGACAGTTGAAAATGGACATTCTGATCTTTGGGGATTGTATGCCTCAGGTGCAAACATACGTCTTGGATTAAGCTATGTGGTTGCAAATAATGTTCAGGTAGGTATCGGCGTGACAAAAAGAAATATGACAACCGATTTTAATGCCAAATGGACGATTCTTGAGCAAACCAGAAACAATACTGTTCCTCTTGCTCTTGCTCTTTATGGAAATATTGCCATTGATGGTCGGGATAAGGATCAATTTCACGAAGATTTTAAATCATCTAACCGATTGTCATCTTATGCACAGGTTATCGTTGGAAGAAAATTTTCAGATGCCATCAGTTTACAAACAGGAGTAAGCTTTTCACACTATAACTTAATTGAAATGGGTAACTATCATGATAAAGTTGCCTTACACTTCAATGGACGATTTAAAGTTTCACCACAAGGATCAATTATCTTCAATTTCGACGCTCCATTAGATCTTGATTATCTGGACTCTGCAGAAAACTATGACAACCCTAAACCAAACTTATCTTTTGGTTATGAGATTTCAACCAGTACTCACGCATTCCAAATTTATATGGGGAATTCAAGTGGTTTAATTCAACAGGATATAATAGTTAACAACCATAGCAAAATTGATATGGACAATTTTATGATTGGCTTTACAATTACAAGATTGTGGAATTTTTAATCTCTAAATTTTTAAAATTATGAAAAAATTCAAGAACATATTTTTAGGATTATCTTTAGTATTGGCTGGAGCTCTATTTATGGCTTTCGCTTTACCACAAGATAAAAAGATGGGAGGCCCCTGGGAAATCCCTGCTAAGTACAAATCAATGAAAAATACGTTTAAAGATGATGCGTCATTATTAAAAGTTGGCAAAATGCTTTATACGAAACATTGTAAATCTTGTCATGGTAGTAAAGGTGAAGGTGATGGACCTAAAGCAAGAAGTATGAAAACTGCTATCCCACCATTTAACAGTGATAAGTTTCAAGCTCAATCTGATGGAGTCATATATTACCAATCAATTATTGGGCGGGATGAAATGCCAAACTATGAAAAGAAGATAGCTGATGATGAGGACAGATGGGCACTAATCAACTATCTGAGAACTTTGAAATAAATTATCAAACCAAACAAATTCCTGAAGTCACCGCATTTCAGGAATTTTAATTTACATCTAAACTATGCGTTTTTCACAACAAAGGATCTCTTTACTGGTTTTCTTTTTAGTTTCATTTACTCTGAATCTAAAAGCTGACAATGATTGCTTGCGTTGTCATGCAAATCAAACACATACGATATATAATGATTGGACTGAGCGTAACGAAAAACGCTTAATGAATCCTTATTTCATCTTAGATTCTTTAAGAATGAAAGCAGGTGTTCACCGTTCTTTTGTATGCACAGATTGTCACTCCTCAGATTATGAAACCTACCCACATAACGGAGAGTTAAAATTAGAACCACTTTCAACATGTATTGATTGCCATGGTGGTGATGAAAATTTTGCTGATTATAAATTTGAACTCATTGAAGAAGAATTTCAAAAAAGCACACATGCAAGAGCATTAGGAGAACAATTCACATGTTCAAAATGTCACAGCCAGCATTACTATCAAGCTAAGGCTCGAACAAGTGAGAATGTTAGGGATATCGTTAAGTTTAGCAACGAAATGTGCATGTCCTGCCACGATAACACCCCGAGATATCAGTTGATGTCGGATAGTGTTAACCCAAAACTGGTTGAAACACACAATTGGCTGCCAAATCAGAAACTCCATTTCGAAAGTGTCCGTTGTATTGAGTGTCATACTCAAGTGAAAGACTCACTCATGATCTCACACAACATTTTACCCAAAGAGAAAGCGCTTAAGTTATGTGTTGAATGCCATACCGCAAATTCTCATTTAAATGCGTCTTTATACAAGTATAAAAACATACAAGCAAGAACAAAAAAGGGTAAACTCGGCATCATACTTTCAAACAAATCATATGTCATTGGTGCCTACCAAAATGATATTTTGAACCTTTTGAGCATTCTTATTTTTATGGCAATCATTGCCGGAGTTATCGTTCATAGTTTTTTCAGGATCATTAAAAAATAGATTTTATGAGTACGGAAGGAAAAATATACTTATACCCTGTTTGGTTGCGCATTTGGCATGCTTTTAATGCATTGGGAATTCTTGTTTTAATTTATACCGGCTTAAATATGCAATTTGCTAAACCTGGATTTGAATTGATTCGGTTCGATTTAGCTGTGACTCTCCACAATTATGCTGGAATAATTGTATCAATCAGTTACCTGGTCTTTTTTATTGGTAACCTTATCACAACAAACCGAAAATATTACAAAATTAAGCCAAAGGGCTTGCGAAAGCGTTTATTTAAACAAATCCGATATTATACATACGGCATGTTTAAAAATGAAGATGCACCCTATCCTATTTCAGAAAAAAGGAAATTTAATCCAATTCAAAAATACACCTACGTTGCAGTAATGTACCTATTGGTTCCGATTATTATTATTACGGGTATCGCCCTTTTATTTCCTGAGTTAATAATTGAAGAGGTCTATCAGGTTAGCGGTATTTTTCTTACCGCATTACTTCACGCTGTTATTGGTTTCCTAATTTCAATATTTCTTATTATCCATTTGTATTTTTCTACAATTGGAAAAAATCCATTAAGTAATTTTAAGAGTATTATAACAGGTTGGCATTAACGAAATACAAGTCAGTTTAATTGTTTCGGTATCATCACAACATACCGAAACAATTTAACTGCAAAAGACGATTATAGGGCGATTACCTCCCAATGAAAATCGGGAGTTTAACTTAAATCTTTATCCTATGAAACTCCCCAATTCAGCCAGAAACTGGCTATCACTTCTTGGAGCTGGAATTGCAGCAATGAATCTATTCATTATCGGATTTCTACTGGCTCTCTCCTTTTTTTATAATTTAGGTAGTTCCTACCTGGGACTATTTATCTACATTATTCTCCCCATGTTTTTTGTGGGCGGATTGATTCTGATCCCTATAGGGATGATCAGAACAAACCGAAAACTAAAAAAACACCTACTCCCCGAAGATCAGTTAAAATGGCCTAAAGTCGATTTTAACGAACAAAAAACCCGTAATGCAAGTATGGTTTTTATCTTTGGGACTATTTTTATAATGATTATATCCTCAGTAGGGAGTTATCATGCCTTCCATTATACCGAATCGGTTGAATTCTGTGGAAAACTTTGCCACAAGGTCATGGCCCCTGAATTCACAGCCTATCACCAGTCCTCACACGAACGTGTGAAATGTGTGGAATGCCATGTGGGAGAAGGTACCAGTTGGTATGTCAGAAGTAAACTATCCGGTTTATACCAGGTTTATTCTGTCATTGCAAAAAAATACCCTAAACCAATTCCTACGCCAATTGAGAATTTACGTCCAGCTCGTGAAACCTGTGAACAATGCCATTGGCCACAAAAGTTTTATGACAGTAAGTTGAAGAATAAAAAATCATACCTGGCTGACGAAACAACTACAGAGCACAACATTTCCATGAAGATGAAAACGAGTGCAAGTATTAGTGCCAAAGGGATTTCTGAAGGGATTCACTGGCATATTAATCCTAATGTGAAGATAGAATACATTGCGTCATCCAAGAACAGAGAAACATTACCATGGGTTAAATATACCAATCTTACAACAGGCCAGGTTAAACTGTATCTTGAACCCGAAAATCAACTTAGTCAAATGGAAATTGATAGCCTTGAAACCCGTACAATGGATTGCTTGGATTGTCACAACAGACCTTCACATGACTACCACAACCCACAGAACTTTATCGACGAATTAATCTCTTCGGATAAAATTTCAAAAGAACTACCTGATGTAAAAGTCGTGGCAATGGATATTCTAAATCAAGATTATCCAAGCACTGATAGTGCCATGATTGCTATTAAAGCACAAGTTTTGGAATATTATGAATTGATGTATCCTGAGATATTAGATTCCAATAAAGCCAAAATTACAAAAGCAATTACAGCCATTCAAAACGGATATAAATCCAATATATTCCCGGAGATGGGAGTTAGCTGGAAGGCCTACCCAAATCACTTAGGACATTTGGAAACCAATGGCTGTTTCCGTTGCCATAACGACAAACATGTAACGGCAGATGGTGAAAAAATTTCAAGAGATTGTAATCTTTGCCATGATATTATCTCGCAGGGCAAAACTGGTGAAATGGAGATATCAACACTTCAATCACCATTGGAATTTAAGCACCCTATTGATATCGATAAACAGTGGAAAACACAACTCTGTTCTGAATGTCATGCACAGCTTTACTAGAAACTTAAAGATTTAAGATAAAAAAACACCCATTCCAAATTGGAATGGGTGTTTTATATATCAATCTAATTTGACACCTCGACAATCAAATAGTCTTTAAGCTTTATTTCATTAACTAATTCTTTGGCCTGATTCGCACGTGCAAAAGGCCCCAACCGATATTTGTACAAATTATTCTCCTGAAGTTGATGAAGGTAAACCATATTCTCGGGCAAATCGGGAATCAATTTTTTCTTGAATATACCGAACTGGATATAATACCGATAATTTGAAGAAACAGCTAACACTCTTTCTTTGCCCTTCATAGAATCAACATGAATATGAGTTTCCGGCAAATGTAATTTTTTGACTTCTTCATTAAAATCTACAGCATCCTTTTCAGAAAAGAAACGGGCTAAAGGATATTGATTTAAATTACCAAAAACCAACTGGAACGATTTGTGTTTGCTGTTGACAAGAATTCGTTCTTTCACAAGCTCCTGGTTTCCACGACTTACCTGAATCATATCTTTTGAATCAAACTCCGAACTATTACAAAATGCCGCAACAAGAATGAGAATAGCAAGCACAGTTACACTAACAAACAAACGAATTAACATCTTCTTTTTTCTGATTTCATACTGAAGTCTGTCTAATTCATTCATTAAAGCATTTATTCGAACACCTGATTTTTCAGAATCGGTCATAGAAGTTATTATTACAGAATATTATACCTAAGTCTTAAGTTGAACGCGTTCTTACAAATTGACTAACAGTCAAAAATTAACGCCTAACACACTATCACAGACCATAAAAGTAATAAAATATTTTGTGGATCATAAAAAAAGAGCCCTCCGAATAATCGAAAAGCTCTAATTTATTTCTTCACTATTTAAAAATGAATCAGACGTGTTTTAAAATATCTTCCAAATTTTTGAATCGTGCTTTATAATCATTTAATGAGTGTAAGATCACTTCTTTAGCCTCGTCAAGTCCATACACATGGGTGATTTCTGCTTCACTTTCCAAACCTGGCATATCCTTATAGGTTAAGAAATAATGCTTTAATCGCGTGATAATAACCTCTGGGCAATCTGAAATATCATTATAGTTCCCATAAGTAGCATCATTCTTTAAAACAGCAATAATCTTATCATCTGCTTCATTACCATCAATCATACGAAACCCACCAATCGGACGTACCTCTGCAATAATATCGCCATGTGCAATTGATTTTTCTGTCAAGACACAAATATCAAGTGGATCACCATCACCTTGAACATCCTTTTTCCCGGATTTCTCGCTACAAAATTGACCGACCAACTTTCCACAATAGGATTGAGGTAAAAAACCGTAAAGTGCTGGAATGACATTCGAATATTTTTGAGGGCGGTCAATCTTTAAATAACCACTCACCTTATCAACTTCATATTTAACGGTGTCAGTTGGCACCATTTCGATAAATGCCATAACCGAATTCGGTGCATCATCACCAACATCAATCCCGTGCCAAGGATGCGACTTATAACGTAAGCCCATCAATCGGCCAATAGGATCATTTAATTTATTTCCCATTCGTCTATATTTTTCAATTTCAATACCAAACAGTTACCTGTTTGCAAAATTTGTATAACAAAAGTAAGAAAACAATGGAAAAAACATGAATTCTCGCTTTTTAATATCATTTCAAGCCATTATAACTGAAAAGGAATCGCTTACAGGAAAAGAAAAAAAGGGGTGTAGTAATTTCATTATTGATGTGCTCTGACTAAAATACAAGGCCCTTAACAGAAACCAGGCCCATCTGATCAATACATAGTATTAATTCATAATTATCAATTATTTCACCCTCCCCACCCGTCACGATCCAAACTTCTGTACTGAATAGCTTCAGATAAATGATCGGTTTCAATATTTTCGGAGCCAGCTAGATCGGCTATTGTCCTCGAAACTTTCAGAATCCGGTCGTATGCTCGAGCAGAAAGGCCAACTTTTTCCATAGCAACCTTTAACAAGTTCATACCTTCTTCATTGGGACGACAATATTTTCGTAAAAGTCGCGAACTCATCATCGCATTGCAATGCACCCCCTCTTCATCTGCAAAACGCTCCGATTGAATCTGTCGAGCCGCCTCTACCCTTTCTCTAATGATAGCTGATTTTTCAGCAAGACGTTCCTCCGAAATTTTATCGAAAGAAACGGGTGTTACTTCTATATGGATATCAATTCGATCGAGAAGAGGGCCTGAAATTCGACTCAAATATTTTTGAACCATCCCCGGAGGACACAAACAGTCTTTATCCGGATGATTATAAAAACCACAAGGACATGGATTCATCGAAGAGATTAGCATGGTACTTGCCGGATAATCAACCGTAAATTTAGCTCGTGAAATTGTTATCGTCCGGTCTTCCAAAGGTTGTCGCATCACTTCGAGAACAGTCCGCTTAAATTCAGGTAATTCATCCAGAAAAAGCACCCCATTATGTGACAAACTAATTTCGCCGGGCTGAGGTATTGTTCCACCACCGACAAGAGCGACGTCAGAGATTGTGTGATGCGGACTCCGGAAAGGCCGCTTGGTCATCAAACCGCTTTCTTTTTCCAATGTTCCGGCTACCGAATGAATCTTAGTTGTTTCAAGAGCCTCTTGCAAACTCAGAGGAGGTAATATACCCGGAATACGTTTGGCCAACATGGTTTTACCAGACCCCGGAGGCCCTATCATGATAATATTGTGTCCACCAGCAGCAGCTATCTCTAGTGCTCGTTTAACGTTCTCCTGGCCTTTAACATCTGCAAAATCGTGTTCAAAATGATTCAGATGGGAATAAAACTCGGCGCGGGTATCAACTTCAGTAATAAGCAACTCAGCATCCCCATTAAAGAAATCAATCAGCTCCTTTATGTTTTCGATACCATAAACTTTTAAATTATTAACAACTGCCGCTTCTCTTGCATTTTCCCTGGGTAGGATTAAACCTTCAAAACCTTCTTCTCTGGCTTTAATCGCCATGGGCAAAACCCCTTTTATGGGGACCAAACTACCATCAAGCGAAAGCTCCCCCATAATGACATACTTCTGTAAATCGGGACACTTTATTTGTTCGGTAGCCGTCAGAATCCCAACAGCCAAAGGCAAATCATAAGCCGACCCTTCCTTTCGAATATCGGCAGGAGCCATATTAATAATGATTTTTTTACCCGGAATTTTGTATCCCACTTCCCGTAGAGCAGAATCAATCCGTTGCTGACTTTCTTTCACGGCATTGTCAGGTAAACCCACCAAACTAAATCGAACACCGTTAAAAACATTCACTTCTATTGTAATGGTCGTCGCATGTATGCCATACACAGCACTCCCGTAGGTTTTGATGAGCATAGAGTCTAATTTTTAATTCATTAAGTCATACATTGAGACTTCAAATTAATAATTTATGTTGAATTAAATGCTAAATAATTTGAGTAATTCACTTTTTAAAAATTCATCATGTCACTCTTATTGATAATTAAATGAAGTTTTCAACAGACATGTTAATAAGTTGGAAGTCGAAATATTTCAATCTGTAAAACGTTGTTTCGATGGAAAGTTTAACTTTAAACTAATTTTCAAGAATAAATCAGAACAACTATGCGCCAATATCTCGAATTGCTAAAAAAAGTAAGTCAAGAGGGGAACCAAAAGGGAGACCGAACCGGAACCGGAACGATCAGTATTTTCGGGCATCAAATGCGATTCGACCTTTCAGAGGGCTTTCCTGTGCTTACAACCAAAAAGCTTCATCTAAAATCAATCATTCACGAGCTTTTGTGGTTCCTGAATGGGGACACTAATGTCAAATACCTACAAGACAACGGCGTGAAAATTTGGAATGAATGGGCGGATGAAAAAGGTGATTTGGGACACGTTTACGGTTACCAATGGCGTTCATGGCCTAAAGCAAATGGCGAACATATCGATCAGATTTCTCAATTGGTAAATGATATTAAAAATAATCCAAACTCTCGCCGATTAATCGTGAGTGCCTGGAATGTTGCCGATATTGAAAATATGGCTTTGCCTCCATGTCATGCCTTATTTCAATTTTATGTGGCTGATGGAAAGCTTTCCTGTCAGTTGTATCAGCGAAGTGCCGATATCTTTTTGGGCGTTCCATTTAATATTGCGTCCTATGCTTTGCTGACTATGATGATGGCCCAGGTTTGTGATTTAGAACCGGGTGAGTTTATCCACACATTAGGCGATGCACATATTTACAACAATCATTTAGAGCAAGTTGATTTGCAATTGACTCGTAAGCCTAAAAAACTACCACAGATGAAAATTAATCCTGAGGTTAAAAATATTTTTGATTTCAAATATGACGATTTCAGTCTTGAAAACTATAAGGCCGATCCGCACATCAAGGGAGCGATTTCCGTTTAATCTCGGATAAAGAACAACGAACTTATATTCACTAATATATTCCTATTATGTCTCTATCTATTATCGTAGCAGCTTCTCAAAACAATGTTATTGGGAAAGACAATCAACTGATATGGCGTTTATCTGCCGATCTAAAACGATTCAAAGCTTTGACAACAGGACACCATATTATTATGGGGCGTAAAACATTCGATTCAATAGGGAAACCACTTCCTAATCGTACTTCAATCATTATTACCCGTCAAGCGGATTATGAGGTAGAGGGTTGCATTGTGGTAAACTCGTTGGAAGATGCTCTTGCTAAAGTTCCGGCAGATCAGGAGGCCTTTATCATTGGTGGAGGAACCATTTATAAAGAAGCAATTGATAAAGCTGACAAGCTGTATCTAACACGAGTACACGGCAAATTTGAAGGGGATACATTCTTCCCTAAGATTGATACCAGGATATGGAATAGTGTCAAGCGCGAAGATCATATGCCTGATGCTAAAAATGAATACGCCTATTCATTTATTGATTACGAGAAAAAATAATAACAAAGAATATTTCAAAAAAAAAGTCTGGTGATTCACCAGACTTTTATCTTTTATATAGAATACCAACTTAAGCTATTCTTAAGTGTTTCATATTTGTTTTTTCTAGCTTAGCCGCAGCATATTTAGCATCAATCGTCACTGATTTCTCCTCTGAAGTTGGCAATTCGAACATGGCATCAATCATGATAGCCTCACAAATTGAACGCAGACCACGAGCCCCAAGCTTGTATTCGATAGCTTTATCAACGATATATTCTAAAGCGCTTTCATCAAAAGTCAATTCAATATCATCGATTTTAAACAACTTACTGTATTGCTTAATGATAGAGTTTTTAGGCTCAGTTAAAATATTTCGAAGTGCTTCGCGATCTAAAGGCTCCAAATAAGTCAGAACCGGTAAACGGCCAATAATCTCAGGTATCAGTCCGAAAGATTTTAAATCCTGTGGAGCAATATATTGTAAGAAATTTTCCTGATCGATTTTCTCAGACTGCTTGCTTGCGTTAAAACCAACTACAGCTGTATTTAAACGCTGAGCAATCTTACGCTGAATCCCATCAAAAGCACCCCCACAAATGAAAAGAACATTCTTCGTATTAACAGGTATCATTTTCTGATCGGGATGCTTACGACCGCCTTGTGGTGGAACATTGATAATAGATCCTTCAAGCAATTTCAACAAACCTTGCTGAACACCTTCACCCGAAACATCACGGGTAATTGAAGGGTTATCACTTTTGCGTGCAATCTTATCAATCTCATCGATAAATACAATCCCTTTTTCAGCTGCTTCAACATCGTAATCAGATGCTTGCAATAGTCGGGTCAGAATCGATTCAATATCCTCTCCTACATATCCAGCCTCAGTTAATACAGTTGCATCAACTATCGTGAAAGGTACGTGAAGCATTTTAGCAATGGTTCTTGCCAAAAGGGTTTTACCTGTTCCGGTTTCACCCACTAAGATGATATTCGATTTTTCAATCTCAATTTCCTCGTCGTCTTCTTCCTGAAGCAATCTTTTGTAGTGATTGTATACAGCAACAGATAAGTATTTCTTAGCATCATCCTGACCAATAACATACTGATCAAGAAAGGCTTTTATCTCAGTAGGCTTCAATAACTGAACCTCTTTCAGGTTAAGGTCAGAATTAATTTTTGATTCTTCCTTAATGATCTCATGAGCTTGGTCGATACAACTATCGCAAATGTGACCACTGATTCCCGCAATTAAAAGATTGGTATCTTTTTTATCTCGCCCACAAAATGAACATTTATCCATAAGTAAAATATAGTCTTTTAGCTTGCCGATGTCAGTTCATAACATCATTAAACCATGTTTTTTACAATTAAATAGGTCTCTGTATCATCAAAATACAATATCCTCATATATTAGAAATGCAAAGTTAAGCATTTTAAGCTTAACTCTGCATTTCTCAAACCTTTATGATTTTTCAAGCCTTATTTCTTTGGCTCTCTCAACAATACTTCGTCAATCATACCATATTCCTTAGCTTCCTGAGCGGTCATCCAATAATCACGATCTGAATTTTTCTCAACCTTATCGAAAGGCATACCTGAATGATCGGAGATAATGGTATAAAGCTCTTTCTTCAACTTCAGAATTTCGCGAGCCGTAATTTCAATATCAGAAGCCTGACCTTGTGCTCCACCCAT
>Ga0193953_1001145_pt1 | contig 12777 bp, 7 predicted proteins | sample BB_4_MG_FD_140325 | JGI IMG/M metagenome (GOLD analysis project Ga0193953, IMG submission 140325) | Microbial mat bacterial communities from the Broadkill River, Lewes, Delaware, United States - BB_4_MG | ecosystem: Environmental > Aquatic > Freshwater > River > Microbial mats | place: USA... | reverse complement strand
ATCAGACAAATACAAGGATAAAATAAAAGAAACAACTGGCGTAAAATTTATTGACACTCAAAATATCACGCCTTACATTATTATTTCTGATATTTGTATCTGCGATACAAGTTCTATTATATCGGAAATGTGTGCATTAAATAAACCAATTGTAACTTTTAAAGTTCCAGTAGTAAGAAGAACTGTACCTGAAGTTCGTGAGATAATCAAAAACATTAGTTTTCAGATTGATGATTTTGCCGAACTAGAGGAAAGTTTAAAACATGCTTTTAAAAATTCTCATTTATTACAAAACGAGAGAGAAGCTGCTAACAAACGAATGTTTGAAAAACTAGATGGTAAAGCGGGTGAAAGAGTCGCAAACAAAATAACAGAACTATTACCTGAATTAAAAATGAAGGCAAATACAATCAATCCCAATCAAAAAAATCTTCTAAACCCTAAATTCTCAGATTTAGAATCATTTATACATAATTTACCTGAGCGATTTGAGAAAGAGGGGCATGTTTTATATAAAGGAAGAAATGAGATTAGAGTATTTGAGTATAAAGGATTAAAATTGAATGTCAAGTCATTTAAGGTCCCTCATTTTATTAATAAAGTCGCTTATGCCTATTTAAGAGGCTCTAAAGCAAAACATTCTTTTGAATATGCATTAAAAATAAGAGACTGTGGTTCTGAAACACCTGAGCCTGTTGCCTGCATCGAACTTTGGAAGAGTGGTTTATTTGATCGTAGCTACTATGTATCCTTGCATCATCAATACGATTTTACGATACGTGACTTAATTGGTTTTGATTTTCCAGATAAAGAAAACATTCTCAAGCAATTTGCAGTATTCACCTACGAAAAACTACACCAAAATAGTATTCATCATCTGGATTACTCCCGAGGGAATATATTAATTCAGAAACTTGAGAACCAACAATATGATTTCAGTATTGTTGATATTAATCGTATGAAATTTGAAAAAATGGATTACATTAAAGGATTAAAAAACTTTTCTCAAATTTGGGCTAATGAAGATGAGTTAGCTATAGTTGCTCGAGAATATGCCCGAATTAACAATAAAAATGAAGATGAAGCTTCGAATCTTTTAATCCAATTTGATAAAGAACACAAAGAGAAAATTGAACGGAAAAAGAGATTTAAAAAATTATTCAAATCATCAAAATAAGTTCAAAACACTCAATTCCAATGAAAATCGTTTTATTTTGTAAGAAACCCTACTCTTTCAGTATCTTACGCCCACTACATATTGAAGCTGAGAAAGCAGGAGACGAGGTTTTATGGTATGTTGAATCAGATATCTTAGATATATTCCCATTTATTGAAGATTCTTCAGTTTCAAGCTCAATACAAGAATTATCAGGTTTTAAAGCTGATGCTATTTTTGTTCCCGGAAATGAAGTTCCCTATTTCCTAAGAGGTGTTAAAGTTCAAATATTTCACGGTTTAGCTGGTGAAAAAAAAGGGCATTTTCGTATTCGTAATTACTTCGATCTGTACCTAACACCAGGAACTTACTTCACTCAACGTTTCAATAAGTTAGCTACTAAACATGGTAACTTTGAAGTGATCGAAACTGGCTGGTCAAAACTAGACTCACTATTCCTTCAGAAAAATGATTACAATAAAGAAAAGCAAGCATTAATTGAGAAACACAATGTAAAAAAGATTATTCTTTTTGCCCCAACTTTCTCACCTAGCTTAACGTGTGCTGAATATTTGTATGATGAAATACTAACTCTTTCTCAAAATCCTGATTTTCTAGTTTTGTTGAAATTTCATGATAAGATGAATAAAGATATAATGGATAAGTATCACCAAGCATCACAATCCCTTAAAAATCTCACTATCGTTAATAATCCAAATATCAGTAAATATTTAATACTGTCTGATATAATGATTAGTGATACCTCATCTGTTGTTTATGAATTTTTATTATTAGATAAACCTGTTATCACGTTCAAATCTTCATCTAAGAATATAAAATGGTTAGATATTGATAATCCTAATACTCTTAAGCAATCAGTAAAAGATGTTTTGGAATACGATATTAGTAAGAACGATAGAAAATGGATTATAGACAATTACCATCCATATAGTGATGGACAATCTGCTAAACGAATGATTGAAGTCGTTAGAGAATGGTTGAGTAGAAATCCTGTACCTGAAAAAAGAAAACTTCCCTTGCTTCGTAGATGGAAGATTTCTAAAAAATATAATAAAATCAAAAAAAAATAATCCTTATTTCGGATATTAGTACCTGATAGCGGACATTAACAAATTGATCAAAAAACAAAATTAGATAAACATGAAACGTATACTTGTTACTGGAGGTGCTGGATTTATTGGCTCACATTTATGTGACCGCCTTATAAAGGAAGGTAATGACGTTATTTGTCTGGACAATTATTTTACGGGTAACAAACGTAATGTGGAACATCTTCTACCTCACCCTTATTTTGAGTTAGTACGTCATGATGTTATCCAACCCTATTTTGCGGAGGTTGATCAAATCTATAATCTAGCATGCCCTGCTTCACCTGTTCATTATCAATATAATCCCATAAAAACGACTAAAACTTCGGTTATGGGTGCTATAAATATGCTTGGTTTAGCAAAAAGAATAAAGGCACGTATTTTACAAGCTTCAACTAGCGAGGTGTATGGTGATCCCGAAATACACCCTCAAACAGAAGATTATTGGGGAAATGTAAACCCTATAGGAATTCGTTCATGTTACGACGAAGGGAAACGCTGTGCGGAAACCCTTTTTATGGATTATCACAATCAAAATCAAGTGGACATTAAGATTATGCGTATTTTCAATACCTATGGACCTAATATGCACCCTAATGATGGCCGTGTGGTTTCTAATTTTATCATGCAAGCATTGAAAGGTGAAGACATAACTATTTATGGCGATGGTTCTCAGAGTAGAAGTTTCCAATATGTTGACGACTTGGTTGAAGGTGCCATTAGATTGATGAATTCGTCAAGTGATTTTATTGGACCTGTAAACATTGGTAATCCTAATGAGTTTACTATTCTTGAGTTGGCCCAAAAAGTAATTGAACTGACTCAATCTAAATCGCAGATTATACATCAGGAATTACCTATGGACGACCCTTTGCAACGCCAACCTAACATAAGCCTTGCAAAAGAAAAGCTTGATAATTGGCAACCCAAAATACAACTTGAAGAAGGGCTTGTTAAAACAATTCATTATTTTGATAATCTATTGATAAAAGAATAACATACTAAATTCGAACTTAACCACATTTTAAAGCTTTAATAGTTTTATCACTATCTACTTCAAGAAAAAATGATCAAGAACATCTATTTTATACACCGATTCCATTTCAATAAATCCTATTACGAAAATGATAATTTTCAAGAATTAAAAGACAAAGGATATAAGGTTAAATACATAGATATTGTTGGTTTATTAAAATCATCAAAACTTGAAGATACTTGTCCTGAAAGTCTTAAAGAAGATGTAATCTACATAAATACGAAAAAAGAATTTAAACAGTTTTTATTAAAAAACAGACATAATAGTATACTCGCAACTTGTGTGGGACTACAAGTTAACAGTGCTTGGTTCTATCGTAGCATTAGTCAATCGAACATTCCTTATATATTTTTAGATGTAAACTTTTTCCCTCAATTAAAATCATCCAATAAAATAAAAAGTGTTTCCACTAAAATAAAACGAATATTCGAAAAAATCGCACCTAAATACCTAATTCTTAAAGGGATTCGCTCAATCGATTATTATTATACTAAATTTATTTTAAAACCTAGTGTTGCCATTTTATATGTAAAATCTCCCATTAGAAAAAGAGTCTTAAAGCTGCGTGATAATGACACAAAGTTGATCAAAACAAATTCCAATGATTGGAATACAGCTAACAGAAGTGATCTTAAAATAATTGATTCTAATAATTATCTCGTTTTTATAGATCAGTATATTCCACATCATCCTGATTTTATAGCTAGAAATATAGATCTAAAATTCACAGCTAAGGAGTATTATAACGAACTAAATGCAAGTTTAGACAATATTTCAAAGGCTTCAGGTTTAGAAGTTATAATAGCAGCTCATCCTAGAAGGATGGGTGAAAATGAATATAACTTTCCATTATACAATAATGAGACGTCTAACCTTATTAAATATTCAAAATTAGTTCTTGCTCATTATTCTACTGCTGTTAACTTTGCTGCTATTCATAATGTACCTCTTCAATTCCTAACATCAAATTTGTTACAAAGAAGCTATATCGGCAGAAACATTGAAGATATGGCATTTACATTTAATAAAAAGCCAATAAATTCATCTACGGAGCAATTCAATAAAGAGAATTTTCAAAGTTTATTAAATATTGATAATTTAGCGTACTCAGAATACATTAAGAAAAATTTGGCACCATCTGATTGTTCTAAGACAGGCGACATTATTATCGAAGTGATAGCATCGTTAGCCCTAAGGGAGAATCAAATTTAGAAACACATATTATATGAAATCTGTTGCAATAATTCCTCTTCGTAAAGGCTCGAAAGGAATACCTGGTAAAAACAAAAAGAAAATTCTTGGTAGACCTCTATATCAGTGGTGTTTAGGAGAAGCCATATTTTCAAATCTAGACGAAGTTTATGTCTTCACAGACGATGAAGAACTGATATCTCAAATTAATCAAGAATATAAGTGGACTCCTAAAGTAAAAACAATATTAAGAAGTTCTGAGAGTGCCACAGATACAGCGAGTACTGAGCAAGCAATGATTGAGTTTGCTGAAACGATTAAATATAACTTTGATATTATCTGCTTACTACAAGCAACATCGCCTTTAACAGATAGAATAGATATCAACCAAACATTAGAGGCGGTATCAGATCAAGAATATGATTCTGCACTTACAGTAGTTGAAACAAAACGTTTTATTTGGAGCGAGCAAGGCAAAAGCATAAACTATGATTACAACCATAGGCCTAGACGTCAGGATTTCGAAGGTTTATGTATAGAAAATGGTGCTGTTTATGCATCTTCTAAAGATCAGTTTCTTAAAAGTAAAAATAGACTCGGAGGAAATATAGGCATTATTAAAATGCCTGAAGACACACTAACTGAAATTGACGAGCTTAGTGACTTACTCATAATTGAAAAGTTACTCCTTCACAGACTTAATCAGAACAAGAAAGCACCTAAAAAGGTTGAACTCCTTGTTTTAGATGTAGATGGAGTTTTCACTAATGGCACAGTTTCAGTATCCAATCAAGGAGAATTATCCAAATCATTCTCATTAAGAGATGGAATGGGGCTTGAGAACTTACGTTCTTCAGGTGTAGAAGTTATTGTTATGACATCAGAAGACTCTCCAATTGTTCAAAAAAGGATGGGAAAATTAAATTTACCTTTATACATGGGGGTTAAAGATAAATTTTCCAGATTAGACAATATCTTATTAGAAAAAAATCTTAAGCGTCATTCGGTAGCTTATATTGGTGATGACATAAATGATATGGTTAATCTTAACTCTGTAGCATGGGGATTTTGCCCCAATAATTCAGTTGCAAGTCTTATACCCTATTGTGATGTCGTTTTGAATAATAATGGTGGTGATATGGCCATCAGAGAAGGTGCCGATTTTATTATCAAATACAATCAACGATTCGAATAACATTTTAATTTATAAAATATGAAAGAAGCTAAAGTTATAGCAGAGATAGGATGTAACCATAAAGGTGATATGGATACAGCGAAGGAGTTGATCAAAGTTGCAAAGATTTTTTGCAATGCAGATGTTGTTAAGTTTCAAAAAAGAAACAATAAGGAATTACTAACTGAAGAACAATATAACGCTCCACATCCAAATCCAGTTAATTCATACGGAGACACTTATGGGGCACACAGAGAGTTTCTTGAGTTTAATCTAGAACAAAATAGAGAACTAAAGGAATTCTGTGAAGAATTAGGAATTACCTATTCAACTTCAACATGGGACTTGACTTCAGCCAAAGAAGTTGCAAGCTTAAATCCTGATTTGATAAAGATCCCTTCAGCTTGTAATAATAACTATGAGATGCTAACATGGTTATGTGAAAATTACAAAGGTGAGATTCATGTTTCTACAGGGATGACTAGTAAAGATGAAATTGAAGATCTTGTTTCATTATTCGAAGAGAAAAAACGAAATATGGATGTTGTTCTTTATGCTTGTACATCAGGATATCCTGTTCCTTTCGAAGATGTCTGTTTACTTGAGATTACTCGTATTATAGAGAAATATAAAAGCCGTGTTAAGAATATTGGTTTTTCAGGACATCACCTAGGTATAGCTGTTGATATTGCTGCATATACTTTAGGAGCTACTTGGATTGAGCGCCATTATACACTTGACCGTACTTGGAAAGGAACTGACCATGCAGCATCACTAGAACCTGCTGGAGTAAGAAAACTAGTTCGTGACTTAAAAGCTGTTAACAAAGCTCTTAATTACAAAAAAGAAGATATACTTGATATTGAAAAAGTGCAAAGAGAAAAGCTTAAAAATAAAAAGTAAAATATTTTACGTTTCTAAATAAATAGATTCCTCTTAAAATAGAACTCTAAAATCCAGTAAGAATAATCTTGCTGGATTTTTTTGCAATTATCCCTAATCATTTAAATTTCTAAATATTCTGAAATTAAATAATAGAAAATATCTTCCTCTGTACTCAATCTTCCCCTAAGACTACATCAGACTACCTCACTAAAAATAAACTCATTACCAAGAGAATCTTTATATGTCCAAATATCGAAAATATCTTTTCTTAGCGTAACATTCTCGGGAGAAATTTAGTTTCTGAAAACAATTCCTTCCATGATAAAAATAATTCTTATGTTTGCATCCTAATTACATAATAACTGTTTTTATGAGATATTTAAAATCAAAGATTTTTGTTCCTATTTTATCCATAGCCATTATTGCTTTGGTTCAAATTAGTTGTCAAAAAGATATTCTTGTAACAGAAAATGAAATTGACACCGAAGAGAATATTCGGTCAGTAAAAGGATTACTAAATGATCCCCAAGCTCCAGATTTTCTAGGTCATGGGTATGATCCATTAAAGTCAATGAAATACGAACCTGTTATTTTTAATGATGGTGAAAATTACAAGCGTAATACTGATTTGGGGCAAGATGTAAGTGTCACAGATATATACATTATTGATACTCATAAAAAGTTAAAAATATTAACGGGTAAAAAAGTATTAGTAGAAGAAAATGGAATTATTACAAATTATAATTTCGAATCACCTCTGTATAAGGAGATTAAAAGCAACACAAAAATTGATGAAAGCCACTTTATAATAGTAGCTGCGATAAAATCAAAATTATATAGATACGAATTAGTAGGAACACAAAAACTTACAAATGAGGCCTCTAACAAACTTAATTCTAGCTTACTAGATTTCTCTGATAGTTATGGTTTAATGTATGTTAAGAATGTAATAATTGGAGGAATTTCCTGCTATTATTACCAATTTGAGATAAATAATCTTATGACATCAAGTACGGAGGATATAAAGGAAGCAGCTAAAGCAGAAATTGGTGATATATTCTGCACAAATTTGACTTCGAGTTCAAACTCTACTAGTGATGCTAGATATATGGAAATTAAAAAATATTCAGGACAAAAAAGTAGCATTACAGGTTTATGTCCACAAGTTGTTAGCAGTGTTGATGATTTCAACTCAGAATTATCTAAATTTCAAAACTATATAAATACCCCAAGCAATCTACCTAAACTTAACTCTATAGAAGTTATTTACAAACCTTATTCATCCATGGTTTCAAATTGTGAATTAAAAAATAAATTTACGAAACGCAATACTGAAATTAATAATTACAGCAAATGGTCAGAGTTATACGATGAAATAAATTACATTTATAATAGTTCCAGAGATCGTAATTTAAAAAACGCCTCAAGTAATGCATTAAATCAGATCGAAACTCAGCTTAACAATGCTATTAATGGTACAAATTCTGTCGCTCCATCAAGTACAGAATACAAATCAATCTTTAATCAGTGGAAAAATGAGAATTCAACCAAAAATATACAGGCATTTTCTTCACAAATCCCATCAAAACTGGATGTTCAAGGGAAATATGGCCAACATGCGCAAGGTGGCGGTATTAGCTTATGTGATATCAATGGGAATGGTAAACTTGATATGGTAACTATGCAGGTAGACAATCCAAGTGGGTATAACAATTCTTATATTAGTGTTGGTTGGGATTTAGGATCTAACGGACGCCCTGTAAGATGGACAAAATTTGAAGATATGAATGCTTTTCGACAAAAAGCAAATGATGGGGGAGATGTTACCGTTGCAGATGTAGATAAAAATGGCAAAATGGACTTAATAGTTTTTGTTATTGATGATGCAAAAGGTTATAATAATGGATATTATAAGATTGGTTATGATATGAACACTTATAGTGGTAAACCAGCTAGATGGAGTAATAAAATTAAGGTAAATGTTAATTGGAATCAAAAAAGTAACGACGGTGCAGGAATTATTGCAAAAGATATAGATGGGAATGGAATTATTGATTTTCTAATAGGCTATACCGATGCCCCAAGTGGATCTAATAAAGGCTATTATAAGATTGGGTGGAATATTAAGGCGAGCGGTCAAGCAACATCCTGGTCTAATAGAAAAACAATCCAAGGTAGCTTCTACACAAGTAATGCTGGTTGCGGTATAACTATAGGTGATATAACTGGAGATGGTAAGAATGATTTAATCTCGTTTTATGTTGATAATACATCTGGTACAGATAAAGCATATTTTCGTGTTGGTGAATCAATAAATCAATATGGTAATATTGAAGGTAATTGGCATGGTCCCTATGAGTATAAAGGTAATTATGGTGGTGCAACTGATGGAGCAGGTGTTGCTATTGGTGATATAAACAAAGATGGTAAAATGGATATTGTAACCTATTATATTGATGATTCGAATAAATACAATCAAGGATGGTGCGATATCAAGCTAAATTAAATACATGCTTAATTAACCCCAACCCTCCCAACAAGCTAACAATAAGACGTTTAACGACTATTTATTTCTCATGCTTTTTTAAGCAAGAAATAAATCAGTAAAACCAGATTAAATAATTCTATGTTGATCTGACTATTGAGACAAAAAATCCATTTCACTTTTGTGGATTGGATTTCCCTATATAATTTAGATGGGTTTATTTCAAACCTCCCTTTTCAATAATAGAGAATACTTAGGGTGATTCAAAACCACCTATCCTATTACTGCTTAACATACAATTAATTACCACAGGAGGTAAAGCATATCAATTGGGAATGCGAATGCCAATTTCTATTCTTTTTAGTGACTTATGAATTTTGAGAGTTCAATAACTAATCTGTTGACAATTTTTAAAAAAAAATATCAAAAAAATAATTATTCAATGCTATATGTTCCGAAGTACTCAAAGAGGTTTTAGATATCAAATTATATACCAATGTGCTTGAGAAATATGTATGTTATTTACAAACCGTCTGGTAATAATTGATTAATGTTTCGTCCAAACCAGATTTATTTTTTGTTTAAGCCAAAAAATCCGATCCACTTGCGTGAATCGGATTTCCAAATATTATTAAAAGGGGTTATTTTAAACCTCTCTTTTTCAATAATGGCTCAATACTTGGCTCTGCTCCTCTAAAGCGCTTATAAAGCACCATTGGATCTTCTGTTCCACCTTTAGCTAGTACATTATCACGGAAAGACTTTGCAGTTGCTTTATCGAACAATGATGTTTCTTTAAATGCCTCGTATGCATCAGAATCAAGAACACCAGCCCAAATGTAAGCATAGTAACCTGCAGAATATCCACCTGCAAAGATATGTTTGAAATAAGTAGAACGATATCTTGCATAGATTTCAGGAATCAATCCTAAACCTCCAAGGTAGTTCTTTTCAAATGTCATCACATCTTCAGTTAATGGCTCTGTCAAAGTATGGTATTTCATATCAAGCATTGCTGCTGCAAGATATTCTACTGTAGCAAAACCTTGGTTAAATTTACCTGCAGCCTGAATCTTCTTAACTAATTCTTCTGGAATAAGCTCACCTGTTTTGTAATGCTTAGCATACATAGCTAACACTTCGGGCTCAAAACACCAGTTTTCCATTACTTGAGATGGTAACTCAACAAAGTCACGAGATACTGAAGTACCAGACAATGTATTGTACTTACACTTTGAGAAAAATCCGTGTAAAGCATGACCAAACTCGTGGAATAAAGTTTCAACCTCATCAGGACTAATTAAAGCTGGTCCGTCACCTACAGGACCAGTAAAGTTACAGATGTTCATTACAACTGGAGTAATTTCTTTATCTGTTCCTGTACCTGACTGCTTACGGAATGATCCCATCCAAGCACCACTTCGTTTCGAAGCACGTGGGTGAAAATCTAAATAGAAAATTCCAAGATGTGTTCCATCAGCCTCTTGAAGCTCCCAAGTTTGACATTCTTCGTGGAATTTAGCGATATCATTACGCTCAATAAATTTAAGACCCCAAAGCTTTGTAGCCAAAGCAAAAGCGCCATCACGCACGTTATTAATTTCGAAATATGGACGTAGTTCTGCTTCATCTAAAGCATACTTTGCTTTCTTCACTTTATCTGAATAGTACCACCAGTCCCAAGAAGCCAACTTAAATTTGCCACCTTCTTTGTTAATCATTTTCTGTAACTCAACAGCTTCTTTCTTTGCGTTAGGCAAAGCTGCATCCCATAACTTATTTAAAAATTCGAAAGCTTTCTCAGGCGTTTTAGCCATGTTATTGTCAAGAATATACTCAGCTTGATTCTTAAATCCAAACAACTGTGCTCTCTGAATTCTTAAGTTCGTCATTTCTTGAGCAACCTTCTTGTTATCGAACTCGTTATTGTTGTTACCACGATTCACGTAACCCATATACAATTTCTCTCTCAAATCGCGATTATCAGCATATTGAAGGAAAGGAAGCATCGATGGTTTATCTAAACCAAACATCCACTTACCTTCTTTACCAGCAGCAGCAGCTCTTTCTGCAGCTCCAGCAATAACTGACTCTGGTAAACCTGAAAGGTCTTCTTTCTTGTCAATTACCAATTCGAAAGCATTCGATTCTTTCAATACATTGTCACCAAACTGCATTGTTAACATCGCTAACCTCTCATCGATCGTACGTAGCTTTGCTTTTTTGTCTGCATTAAGATTTGCACCACTACGCACAAAACCTTTATACATTTTTTCGAGCAGTGTATTCTCCTCAACAGAAAGTTTTAAATCAGCCTTCTTATCGTAAACCGTTTTAATTCTCTTAAATAGGTTTTCATTTAGACTAATATCTGCACCATGCTTAGTTAATAGTGGAGATAATTCTTTAGCTAAACTGGTTATTGAATCATTGTTATTGAACCCCTTGATGCTATAGAAAACACTGCTCACCTTATTCAAAAGCTTACCTGTTTTTTCAAAAGCCTCAATGGTGTTAGCAAAAGTTGGCTCTTCAGTACTATTTGCTATAGCCAAAACTTCAGCTTGCTCTTGCTTCATCCCCTCAAGGAAAGCTGGCTTATAATGTTCGAATTTAATTTGATCAAACGGTGCTGTTTGATGCGGTGTGTTGTACTCTGCAAAAAACGGATTCCCGTTTGCATCGCCTTTTTCACACTTGTTGCAATTGCATGAGCTTAATAAAATGCTCGCTGCAAATAATGAAAGAAATGTTCTTTTCACTTTGTGACAGTTTTATGTTAGTAATCGTAGTTATTGGTTCCGCCAAAATACAAAAAACTCTAGTGTATTCCTTGTAAAATTCAAATTCACATACCTGTTTATATAGCATATACACAAATTGTGTAAACATCTTGGAATTTAAAAAAACATGACAAATATCACATTACAGACACATTACACATCATCAAAGTCCTACTGAAAGTCCAATTTTAAAATACAAATCATTATCTAAATTGTAATCTAACACAGCGTCTTTACTTCCTAGAAATTCAAATTTACGATAGAAAGTATAACCCGAACTCAATTTAAATTTCAAATGTTTGGTAAGTTTCTGTGTCAGACTAAGACCACCACCTAAGTTCATTATTCGAATATTATCAATCTTCTTATCTGTATAGAAAAGATCTTTAGTTAGGGTAAAGTTATCACCCACCATAAACAAATCGGCAGCCAGTGTTGTTTTAGGTGTGAAGGCATACTTCACTCCAAATCTTGGAAAACCAACATTGACTTCCCACTTAGAAGCAGGTTTCCACATCATGCTTAAAACGGGTAAGGGAAGTGGCACACCAGTAGTTGTCCCATACATAACTCCCAAACTAAGCCTAAGTGTCTGTTTAAGCGGTTTTGTAAACATCACAAGCCCTCGTAATTGTAAATCAGACCAATCTAGAGAGGATCTAAAATTTGAAGAAACCTGAGGTGTTAACATAGCAATTATAGCCCAATCATTCTTTAAAGGCCGACGATAGCCCACTGAATAAGATATCGAATGAAATTTTTCCAAATCTTTAAGAATACTTGGACCCGATGAATAATCAATACCCGTTTTGGCATATTCAAACTTATTAATTAGAAAGCTTCCTTTTCCTTTAAGACGTTTGGGAATTGTTAATCTAAGGCTGTATTTCTGAAATTTGACACTGTTCTTCGAATTCTCATCTCCTAGTCTCACATAGTCAACGCCAGCAAGCTCCCT
>Ga0193953_1001144_pt1 | contig 12778 bp, 7 predicted proteins | sample BB_4_MG_FD_140325 | JGI IMG/M metagenome (GOLD analysis project Ga0193953, IMG submission 140325) | Microbial mat bacterial communities from the Broadkill River, Lewes, Delaware, United States - BB_4_MG | ecosystem: Environmental > Aquatic > Freshwater > River > Microbial mats | place: USA... | reverse complement strand
GAAAAAATATATTAATAAATTATTGTTAGCAGTAATGGTTATTGGCTCGGTAAGCTGTTCAGACAGTTTCCTTGAGACTTATCCAACTGATAGTGTATCTCCTGAAGATGCTTTGTCAACACCAGAAAATATGATGGTGGCATTGAATGGTGTGCACAGAGAAATGTATTCTCAATCGCCATTAGATGGTTATGAGCCAGGTTATGCTGGGGAATCATATATTTTACCTTTAATGGAATTAAATGCTGGAGATATGCTGTTTTCAGCTGATGGTAACGGATGGTTTTTGAATCATGTTAAATGGAATAGACATACAAACCCTAATTCATCTGATCCAAAATTTATTTGGATGCAATACTACCACATTATTGGTAGTGTAAATGCTATCATTAATGGTTCTGAGGGTATGGTAGAGTCTGATTTATTGAATAATGTTTTGGGTCAAGCTTATGCATACAGAGCATTTTGTCACCATCGCTTGGTTTCAATATATGCTAAGAATCCTGCTTATGGAAATCCATCTACTGATGATGGGGTACCTATCATGTTAAAAACGGAAGCTCCTTACGAAGGACAGGAAAGAGCTACAGTTGAAGCAGTTTATGCACAATGTGAGTCGGACATTCAAAAGGCAATTGTTTATTTGGCTGATGATGCTAGTGTAAGCTCTAATGCAGATAACAAATCAAATATCGATTTAAATATCGCTAATGGTATTGCTGCTCGTATTGCACTTACAAAAGGAGACTGGGCAAATGCTGCAACTTATGCAAATGCTGCTCGTCAGGGATATGATTTAATGTCTGAAAAAGATTTTAAATCAGGATTTAATTCTTGTACAAACCCTGAATACATGTGGGGCGCTCAAATTATTGATGACCAAACGAACTGGTACATGTCTTGGTTCTATTATATTGGTACAAATAATAATGGTTCTCAAAATAGAGGTAATCCTAAGAAGATCAATATCAATCTTTATAGCCAAATTGATGCAAATGACTTCCGTCAGGATATGTGGCTTGAAAAAGCTCCAAATGTACATTCAGGATGGGAATCAGACGATAATTACGATAACTCTGATGACTTTTGGGCAGCTTGGGAAGATATTATTGAAACATATGATATGACCAAAAGCTTTTATACTCACCCATATATGGCAGTTAAATTTTTGAATGCTGATGGTGGTACAATTAATCCTGATGATGTTTTGTATATGAGAGCATCTGAAATGTATTTGATCGAAGCTGAAGCTTTAGCTCGCCAAGGTGGTAAGGATGCTGCTGCAACAACTGTTATTTCTGAATTAGGAAATGCTAGATTGCGTGAAGGTGCACCTGCTTATAATGTAGCGGCTAGAGGTTTAAGTTTACTAGAAGAGATCAAAGTAATGCGTAGAATCGAACTTTGGGGTGAAGGTCACCGTTGGTTAGATCTTTTACGTTACGATGAAGCTTTAGATCTTACAGGTAGTGGTGCTGAGCCTACTCGTTACCAAAAAGGATTTAGCCAACCTAAACCTTCTGTAAAGAATCAAAACTGGTTGTATCAAATTCCAATTGATGAGATGAATGCAAATCCAAAAATGAATCCAAATCCAGTTGCTGAATTGTAGTTGTGATTTATAAGTAATACTAAGAGGTTATCGAAAGATAACCTCTTTTTTTATGCAATTTTATTTACTTGTTATAGTTGATTCTAATTTTTAATATTTCTGAAGAATTCCGATATAACCGTATATTGGGTTGGGATTGACTTTCTGTATTCCTTAGCAGAGCTTATTCAGACTTAATCAATTAAAAATCAATGCAAATTATATACATAAGTTAGGTGTAACTTTTTATTATACAAACGTTTGCAAAAAGTCAGTAAAATTTCTTTTCTTTTCTTGTCTAAAATTGGGGAAACGCTACCTTTATCCATGTTAAACAACATGATAGACATACCTAGTTGTTAAACAAATTCAACAGCAATAAACTAATAAAACAGAAGAATTTAATCTAAGATTAAATCAAACAGTCATGAGTCAAAAGACAAAAGTCATTGAAAAGGAAGAAGTTGTAATTCGATTTTCTGGAGATTCCGGAGATGGTATGCAGCTAACAGGAACCCAATTTTCTGATACTTCCGCATTATTCGGAAATGATGTAGCAACCTTTCCTGATTATCCTGCGGAGATTAGAGCTCCACAAGGTACAGTAGGTGGTGTTTCGGGATTCCAATTGCATTTTGGTCACAGCGAGGTGAATACACCAGGTGATTTTGCCGATGTTTTGGTAGCAATGAACCCAGCAGCACTTAAAGCAAATTTAAGATGGGTAAAACCAAGTGGAACTATTATTGTAAACGAAGATAGTTTTACAGAGAGGAATCTTGAAAAAGCAGGTTATGATTCGGATCCTTTGCAGGATGATATGCTTGCGGATTACAATCTAATTAAAGCTAAGGTTACTACTCTAACAAAAGAATGTTTAAAGGATTCAGGACTGGATCAAAAAAGTATCATCCGAAGCAAGAACATGTTTACTTTAGGAATGGTATACTGGATGTTTGATCGTCCATTAGATCATACTGAAGAGTTTATAGGTAGTAAGTTTAAGAAGTATCCTTTAGTTGTAGATGCTAATAAAAAAGTTTTACGAGCAGGATACAATTTTGCTAAAACAATTGAGGCTTTAGCGTATAATTTTAGCGTTGCTCCTGCGAAAATTAAAAAGGGTACTTATAGAAATATTACAGGTAATAAGGCAACTGCCTGGGGATTGATTGCAGCTGCGGAGAAAGCAGGATTGGAATTGTTTTGTGGATCTTATCCCATTACACCTGCAACTGAAATTCTTCAGGAGTTAGCCGCTAGAAAAGATCTGGGTGTAAAAACATTCCAGGCTGAAGATGAGATAGCTGGTATTTGTACTTCAATAGGCGCTAGTTTTGCTGGTAACTTTGCCGTTACTACTACATCAGGACCAGGATTGGCCTTGAAAACAGAAGCTGCAGGTTTAGCTGTTATGACAGAATTGCCTTTGGTAATCGTGAATGTACAGCGAGGTGGACCATCAACAGGACTTCCTACAAAAACTGAGCAATCGGATCTATTGCAAGCCATTCACGGACGAAGTGGTGAGTGTCCAATGCCGGTAATTGCAGCAAGTACACCATCTAATTGTTTCGAGTACGCTTATCGAGCTAGTAAGATCGCATTGGAACATATGACTCCGGTTATCCTTCTTACTGATGGATTTTTAGCAAATGGAGCTGAACCTTGGCGCATTCCTAAAATGGCTGATTTATCGGATATTACTGTACCTATAGCAAAAGAAGGCGAAGAGTATCTGCCATATGCAAGAGATGAAGAGAAACTTGCAAGAAAGTGGGCTGTGCCAGGAACTAAAGGATTAGAACACAGAATTGGTGGACTTGAAAAAATGGATGTAGTTGGTACAGTATCTTATGTGCCAGAGAATCACCAGGTGATGACGGATATCAGATCGGAAAGAATTCGTCGCGTGGCTAATTTTATTCCTGATTTACCAGTAAAAGGTGAAGAAAATGCCGATGTATTGGTTGTTGGATGGGGAGGAACCTATGGGCACCTAACTACTGCAGTAAGAGAGTTAATTGCAGATGGTAAAAGCATCGCACTTGCACATTTCCATTATATTTTCCCACTACCAAAGAATACCGAAGAGGTATTAAGTAGATATAAAAAAGTTATTGTTTGTGAATTGAATGATGGACAATTTGCTGAGTATTTACGTAGCAGTTTCCAGGATATTAAATTTCACCAATACAATAAATTACAAGGATTACCATTTACAGTTTTGGAATTAAAGAAGAAGTTTAACGAATTATTGGAGGAGAAATAATCATGGCAGATTCATTATTAAAGCAAGCAGCCCCTGAGAAATTGACTCCAAAAGATTTTAAGAGTGATCAGGAAGTAAGATGGTGTCCTGGGTGTGGAGACCATGGTGTATTGAATTCGGTACAGAAAGCAATGGCAGCTTTGGAAATTCCAAAGGAAAAATTTGCCGTTATTTCTGGTATTGGTTGTTCATCTCGTTTCCCATATTATATGGATACTTACGGATTTCATTCAATTCATGGTAGAGCAGCAGCGATTGCGTCTGGTGTAAAATCAGCAAATCCTGATCTTGAAATTCTTCAGGTTTCAGGGGATGGTGATGCACTTGCAATTGGAGGTAATCACTTTATTCACGCAGTTCGTAGAAATATCGATATGACCATTCTTCTTTTCAACAATGAGATTTATGGTCTTACAAAGGGACAGTATTCACCAACCTCTAAGCAGGGAATGGTTACAAAAACATCTCCTTTTGGTACTATCGAGCAGCCTTTTCATCCAGCAGAACTTGCCTTGGGTGCACAGTCTAAATTTTATGCCAGATCAATTGATACCAATATCAAATTGACAACTGAAGTACTATTAGATGCATCAAAACATAGAGGAACTTCAATTGTAGAGGTATTGCAAAATTGTGTTATCTATAACGATGGAGCACATGCTCAGATTACAGATAGAAATACTAAAGATGAATTTCAGTTGACCTTACGTCATGGAGAACGAATGATTTTTGGTAAAGAGCGTAATAAAGGTCTTGTAATGGGAGGAAATGGTAAGTTGGTTGTTGTAACAATTGGCGAACATGGAATTGGTGAACAGGATATTTTAATTCATGATGCTCACAATCCAGATCCACATATGCACTGGTTGTTGTCTAATATGACAGCTCCGGAATATCCGGTAGCACTTGGTGTTATTCGAGATGTTGCTGCTCTTTCTTATGAAGAAAAAATGGTTCAGCAAATAAAGGATATTAAAGCACAAGCATCTATTAAGTGTATGGATGACTTGCTTAATAGCGGTGATACCTGGAAAGTAGAATAAGATTTTATTTTATAGATATTATAGTAAAGAGGAAACCATGAGTTTCCTCTTTGTTTTTTATGGATTTTTTTACCTATTTTCGGCAACCTTTTTTTAAGATAAAAATTATTCTAAAATAGTAAATATTAATATTGTTCAGGCGAAATAATGTGTCTTAAAAACAGATTGTAAACCACAATATTATTAGTATTTTGTAAGGATAATTATACTAGGAAACAAACACATTCAAAATATAAACAACACCTAATATGGAAGAGATTTCGATTTCTAAAATTTACAAAAGGAAGAAGAACGATCGGGATATATTTCAGGAATTGATGCCTTATAAAGTAAAGGAAATTCTTTTGATAGCAACCTATTACGACGCTTATACCATTGTGCGAGAAGGACAATTTTCGGATAAAATTGTGGGAGAATATCTACAGTTAAATTTGTATGCCGCACCACGATTTACGAGTGTTGCCACAAACGAAGAAGCTTTGGAAGCACTTGAAGATCGTCATTATGATATGGTGATTTTAATGGCTGGTTTGGATAAACAATCTCCTTTGGAACTAAGTCAACAAATTAAAACTGTAAATTCAGAAATTCCAGTATTGGTTTTAGTGAATAACAATAGCGATTTGGCTTATTTCGATCGCGCTGCTGATAAAATAAAGAACAATATCGATCGTGTTTTTGTTTGGAATGGTTCAACCAAGATATTCATGGCCATGACCAAGTATATCGAGGATAAAATGAATTTAGAAACAGATACCAAAAGTGGTGATGTTCGTGTGATTTTGCTTGCTGAGGATTCAGTAAAATACTATTCCAGATATCTTCCATTACTGTATACCTCGGTAATGACACAAACACAAAAAGTGATATCCGATGAAGGAGATATTGATGAGCTTCATAAAATTCTGAAAATGCGTGCCCGACCAAAAGTTATTTTGGTGAGTACTTTTGAAGATGCAGTGGATGTTGTTGATAAATATCTGGATAATTTGTTGTGTGTAATTTCTGATGTACGTTTTGCTAGAAATGGTAAACTGGATGATGATTCAGGTGTAGATTTAATAAAATATGTGCAGGCTAAAAACATGAAAATTCCATGTTTAATGCAATCGCATGATACAGATAATGCTATAAGAGCTATGCAGGTTGATGCTGATTTTATTAATAAAAACAGTGATACTTTAGCTTTAGATATTTACAATTTCATTTATACCAAATTAGGATTTGGTGATTTCGTATTTCGCAATCAAAGCGGAACTCGTGTAGCAGTTGCTAAATCAATGGAAGAGTTCGAGGAGAAATTAAAATACATTCCAGATGAATCTCTCCTGTTTCATTCCAAACGAAATGGTATTTCCACATGGCTTATGGCTCGTGGAGAAATTAATGTAGCCAAGAAATTACGACGTTATCAAATCGAAGATTTTAAATCTGTAAAGGACCTTAGGAAATTCTGTTTAGATGTATTTGAGGCTTCACGAATCAAACAATTGCGAGGTAGAATTATCCGATTTAGACCGAATATTGTAAATTCAAATCACTATATCGTCCGATTGGGACGAGGATCGCTTGGAGGAAAAGGTAGAGGATTGGCTTTCTTAAGTAACTTTATCGAAAACATTTATTTTAAGCGATTAATAAAAGACATCAATATATCTATTCCTCAAACCGCAATAATTGGTGTTGATGAGTATGATAATTTTATTGAGAAGAACAATCTTTACGATCAGATTTATCTTGATAAAAATTACAAGAAGGTAAAGGACTTGTTCCTAAAAGGTGATATTCCAGAGAAGTTGGGTAAAAAGTTGCGACAGTATTTGGAAGAAATGCACAAGCCTATTGCTGTTCGTTCTTCTGGTTTGTTTGAGGATTCATTAATGCAGCCGTTTGCTGGAGTGTATGCAACCTATTTATTACCAAATAACGACTCTGATATTGAAGTTAGATACAATCAGTTGATTACCGCAATTAAATTGATTTACGCATCTATTTTTACTCCTGAAGCACAATCTTATTTTAGCGCCGTTGATTACAAGATTGAAGAGGAGAAAATGGCTGTAATTATTCAGGAGGTAGTTGGTCAGGAATACAATGGCAAATATTATCCAAATATTAGTGGCGTAGCTCAATCATACAATTACTATCCATTCTCTTATATGAAACCGGAAGATGGTTTTGCAGTTGTTGCAATTGGTTTAGGAAAATATGTTGTAGGAGGAGAGAAAACCCACCGTTTTTGCCCGGAGCATCCAAAATTACAATTGGCATCAATTGAGGATCAGATGAAAGATTCCCAGAAGTATTTTTATGCTATTGATATGCAAAAAGAGGATATCGATTTGATAAAAGATGGTGAAGATGCTGTTACCATTAAGTATCAATTATCAGAAGCAGAAAAAGATGGAAATCTATTGCATTGTGCATCGGTTTACGATTTTCAAAATGATCGCTTAGAGCCAGATTTATCTTTACGAGGTCCTCGTGTTGTTGATTTTGCGAATATTTTAAAATACAATCAGGTGCCTATTGCTCACGCACTTAGTGTGATGTTGAATATCTTTAAGCAAGCAATGGGAGCGCCGGTTGAAATCGAATTTGCTGTTGATCTTACTAAAGGAAAGGATCACAATCCAACTTTCCACTTGTTACAGATTAAACCATTGATCCGTCAGGAAATGAGTGTTGATATTGATCTGTCGAAAGTAGAGCGCAATAAGTTGGTAATGTTAGCCAACAAAGGAATGGGGAATGGAAAAGTAGATCATATCCGCGATGTAATTTATATGGATTTCGATAAGTTCGACAGAATCAAAACTGAAGAAATGGCAGAGGAGATGGCTGTGTTGAATCAAAAAATGAAAGAACAAGATCGACAGTACGTTCTTTTTGGACCAGGTCGTTGGGGAACCAGAGATAAATTTACAGGAATTCCGGTACTATGGTCGCAAATATCTAATGCTAAAGTAATCGTGGAGCAAGGTTTAGAAGATTTTCCTTTGGATGCTTCCTTAGGATCTCATTTCTTTCATAATGTAACTTCGATGAATGTTGGCTATTTCTCTATTAAGAACAATTCAGAGCAGAATTTTGTGAATATGGAGTTATTGGAGAAGCAGGAGAAGATAGAACAAATGCATTACTTTAAGCACGTTCGTTTTAAAGAACCATTAGAGATTCTGATGGATGGAAAGAAACAAACTAGTGTAATTAGTTATAAATAAATGAAAGGAGGCGGTAAGCCTCCTTTTTTATTGCATAAAAAAAGCTGTTCATGTGAACAGCTTTTTAATATCTTAATGTAAGTTTTTATCCTTGATAAGAATCTACACCAGCGGTTTCCATTTTACGGTCTACTTTCTTTACTAAACCTTGGATTACTTTTCCTGGACCAACTTCGGTAAACGAAGAAGCACCATCAGCAATCATGTTCACCATTGTTTGAGTAAAACGAACAGGAGCAGTTAACTGCGCAACCAAATTCTTTTTAATCTCAGAAGGATTGGTAACTGGTTTTGCATTTACATTTTGGTAAACGGCACAAGTAGGAGTTGCAAAAGTTGTATTTTCGATAGCTTCTTCTAACTCAACACGAGCAGGTTCCATTAAAGGAGAGTGGAATGCACCACCAACTTTTAAAGGTAATGCTCTTTTAGCACCAGCTTCTTTTAATTTTTCGCAAGCAACTTCGATACCTTTCATGCTACCAGAAATTACCAACTGACCTGGGCAGTTAAAGTTGGCAGGAACAACGATCTCGTCGATTTCAGCACAAACTTTCTCAACAGTTTCATCATCTAAACCGATGATAGCTGCCATAGTTGAAGGTTCAACTTCACAAGCTTTTTGCATTGCCATAGCACGCTGAGAAACCAATTTAAGACCATCTTCGAAAGATAGAGCTCCATTAGCAACCAATGCAGAAAATTCACCTAAAGAGTGACCAGCAACCATTTCAGGTTTGAAATCATCACCTAAAGTTTTAGCAAGAATAACAGAGTGCAAGAAAATTGCAGGCTGAGTTACTTTTGTTTGTCTTAGATCTTCGTCAGTTCCTGCAAACATTAAATCTGTAATGCGGAAACCTAGAATCTCATTCGCTTTTTCGAAAAGTTCCTTAGCAAGTTCCGAATTTTCGTATAGGTCTTTTCCCATACCAACAAATTGGGCACCTTGTCCCGGAAATACATATGCTTTCATATTCATTCTCAATTAAAATGTTTAATCCGCTATACGGATCAATCATCATGGTAAGTTTTGAATTATTCGGGCACAAAGATATCTAATCCGTTCGCAATGTGCAATTTTAGTTTGCTTTCTGCCAACGGATTAATGTCGAAGTACCCTAAGTATTATTTATTTTAGATTGTCTTCGTAGATATTAGTCGTATAAACTCTTCACGAGTAGCTACCTTTTCGAATGCTCCTGTAAAGTCAGATGTTGTGGTAGTTGAATTTTGTTTTTGAACGCCACGCATAGACATACACATGTGTTGAGCTTCGATTACAACTGCAACTCCTAGTGGATTTAAAGTATCCTGAATGCAGTCCTTAATTTGTGTAGTTAATCTTTCCTGAACTTGTAAACGACGCGCAAAAGCATCAACAACGCGAGCAATTTTGCTTAATCCGGTAATGTGACCATTTGGAATATAGGCAACATGAGCTCTTCCAACAAAAGGTAACATGTGATGCTCACACATCGAATAAACTTCGATATCTTTCACAATCACCATTTGTTTGTAATCTTCCTTAAACATTGCCGAGCGTAAAATATCTTCCGGCTTTATATGATATCCCTGAGTTAAAAATTGCATTGCTTTAGCAACACGCAAAGGAGTTTTTTCCAGACCTTCACGTTCCGCGTCTTCACCAAGTAATTCCAATACTTTTTTATAGTGATACATCAGTTCTTCTATGGTTTCCTGATCGTATTTTTCTATTTTTGTGAATCCCTTATTTTCTTGTCCGTTGATTGAAAATTCCATTCGTACTTTGTGTTTTAATTTAAGTCGATCTTTCGATCTGCAAAATAAGTATAAATTTCACCTATATAACAAACTTTTACGTGCTTTGTTTTAGCTAAGTTCTTGCATTGATGGATATTTTAATAGTAACTGATGGTTTTGAGAGTTTAAAGAGTTTCATAGGAAAGTTAATTCTTGTGGAAAATTTAGGTTCGAATTACGCTCGATTTAAATATAATGATTGTCAATTAGATATCTTGATCTCAGGATTAGGAAGTTCTATGGCAACCTACGAATTAACTAAGGCTGTAAATTCTCATGATTATGATTTGATAGTACATATTGGCAAGTGTTTTTCATTGAAAGATCAGATTGAAACAGAGAATTTTGTTTGTATAATAGATGATTATTTTGGTGATTTAGGCTTTGGAGTTGGAAGCGAATTTGGATCCTTATTTGATTTGAAGATTCGAAAGAAAAACGAATTGCCATTTAAGGATGAAATATTGGAAAATCATTTTATTTTGCCTGACTTGTTTCAGCAATTTAGAAAGGTAAGTGGTATTACATGTAATAGCATTCCATCAAAGCTTAATGATATTTCGAACAGTTATTTTAAAAATTATCCAGATGTAATTAGTATGGAGGCTGCTAATGTATTATATGTTTGCTTGAAAGAAAATGTGAAGTTGATTCAATGGTATTACGTTGTAGACAGAATTGAAAACTCCAGATCTAACTTTTCAACAAGTGAAAAGATGAGTAATGGAATTACCGAAAACCTGGAACTGTTTCTATCTGAAATGAAATTACAAGTGAATTAATTAAAGTGAACTAATACTGCTTTTCTGTAATAGATCGCTTGTAATAGACCACGAGCCAACATAAATCCTAACATGGCAATCCAAAGACCATGGTTTTCGAGAATGCCATTTAATGAATAGTAAAGTGGAATAAAAATTAATAATGTTGCTGCCATCATTGTTTTTCTCATGTAAACAGAGGCAGTAGCGCCAATAAATATTCCATCCATTAAGAAGGATGCAAAACTTAAGATAGGCAATAAAATAACCCACTTCAGATATTCCTGAGCAATTGAAATGGTTGATTCCGCATCGGTCAGAATGGATAGAAGATTAAGTCCAAAAAATCCATAAGCCGCGGTAAAAATACCACTTATTCCTAATCCCCAAATAAATAAAAGACGAATTACACGGGCTAAATTTTTGGAATTGTTTGCTCCAATAAATTTACCAACCAATGCTTCAGCGGCAAATGCAAAACCATCCATAAAGTAGGAGAAAATAAATAGAAATTGCAGCAGGAGAGAGTTAACCGCTAATATTTCCTTATTCACACTTGCTGATTCGGTTGTGAAAAAAGTAAAAACAAAAATAATGCACAAAGTTCTTATAAAAATATCCTTGTTGACCAAAAAGAAGTGTTTCAACTCATTCACTTTCGTCATGCCTTTTGCACTCCAATATTTGAATAATCTCCGGTAATATTTAGAAACAAAAAATATGGCTAGAGCTAAACTACAATATTGTGCAATAACAGTACCTAAAGCCACACCTCTAGCGTCCATTTGTAATCCATAGACAAAATAGGCAGAAAGACTAATGTTGATAACATTTCCTGTAATTGCTATCATCATTGGGATTTTAGCATTTTGCATGCCTATAAACCATCCGGTAAATGCATATAAACCTATTGTAGCTGGCGCTGCCCAAACCCGAATATAGAAATAGGATTTAGCAATTGTTTCTACAGAGCTCTCACTATCAATCAGCCAAAAACTAAGATTGGCAATTGGTTTTTGTAATACTAAAATGATAATACTTCCTGCAAATGCAACAGCTAAAGCTCTGGATAAAGAGAGAATACTTTCTCTTAAATTCCGGGCTCCATAGGCTTGTGCGGTTATTCCTGTTGTTCCCATTCTTAAAAATGCGAATCCCCAGTATAAGAAATTGAAAATAGTTCCTCCTAAAGCAATAGCACCAATAAAATCTACCTTTCCCAAATGTCCCATTAATGCCAAATCAACTATTCCTAATAAAGGAATGGTAATGTTGCTCACAATGTTTGGTACTGCTATGTTAAGAATTTTCTTATTCACTTCATGTTGCTTTTATTCGAGCACGAAAGTAGCTAAAAATCTCGGTTTTACCGATCGTAATACTGCGTGTAAAAATAAAAGACAAAAAAGTCTTTAAATTAATTGGATTTAATCCAGATAAAAATTAGTTTTGTTTTAGTGTTAATAAAATAGATCAATATTGTGAGTAAAACAGATACATATATGGCTTTTAAGCTACCAGAGTTAGCTTATTCATACGACGGATTAGAGCCGCATATAGATGCTAGAACGATGGAGATTCATCACTCAAAACATCATGCGGGATATACAAATAATTTAAATGTTGCAATTGCTGGAACCAATTTAGAAGGTGAAAGTATTGAAAGTATTCTTGAAAATATTTCAAAACATTCAGTAGCCGTTCGAAACAATGGTGGTGGGTTTTATAATCACGACTTATTTTGGAAGGTTATGTCACCAAATGGTGGAGGAAAACCAACCGGTGATTTATTTGCAGCTATCGAAAAAGATTTTGGATCGTTTGATTCATTTAAGGAAATATTTGCCAAAGCAGCAGCAACTAGATTTGGTTCGGGTTGGGCTTGGCTAGTAAAGCAGGCTGACGGAAAACTAGTTGTGTCATCTACTGCAAACCAGGATAATCCGCTTATGGATGTTGCCGATGTAAAGGGAACACCAATTTTAGGATTAGATGTTTGGGAACATGCATATTATTTAAAGTTTCAGAATAAAAGACCAGACTACATCTCAGTTTTTTGGGAAGTAGTAAATTGGGAGGAAGTGGCTAAACGCTTTCAGGAT
>Ga0193953_1001143_pt1 | contig 12787 bp, 14 predicted proteins | sample BB_4_MG_FD_140325 | JGI IMG/M metagenome (GOLD analysis project Ga0193953, IMG submission 140325) | Microbial mat bacterial communities from the Broadkill River, Lewes, Delaware, United States - BB_4_MG | ecosystem: Environmental > Aquatic > Freshwater > River > Microbial mats | place: USA... | reverse complement strand
ATCAAAAAAATGCTGAAATTATTAAATTTTACAGAAGAAATCCAGTTATAGCTTGTGAAGATTTGTTAGGTTGAAAGCATTAAATTAATGGATTCGCAAAAAATAATTCTAATGAATATGTGGAATACAAAATATAATTGTTTGACTGCATCTAGAAACTTCGGGAAAAGTTTTTTATTGGTTATTTTTGCAGCTTTAAAAATGTTATTATATCCTAATTTAAAAATATATTTAATTTCATCAAAAGGTAATCAAGCAATAGAAACATTCCTTAAGCTTGAGGACTTAGCAAAGCAAAGAATAGAATCTATACCAACATTAAAAGATGTTTTTATTTCTGAGGTTGATGCAAGTGCAAATTCAGATGGTTTTACACATGATAAAGGTTCTCATAAAGTTAGTGTGCTAAATCATTCTACATTATTTACATTAAATTCGATACCAGATAATGTTAGGGGTAAAAGAGCTTCTTTATTACTTATTGATGAAAGTGGTTTTACAGATGAAGATTTAATAAATGTTTGTTTACCATTTATTGCTCAAAAAGCTGATTTTAAAATGGGTGTAGATGATAAATTCGGAACAGGCGAAAAATTTAATATAGATATTTTAAAAAAACCAGTACCAACTCAAGTTATTTTTAGTTCCTCTGCTAGTGAATCTACACATATTCATGCACATAAATACAAAGAATTTGCAATAAAAATGTTAGCAGGCGATTCAAACTACTTTGTAGGAGATATTCCTTGCGAGATACCTTTACATCCAATGGCTGATGGAGAATTTGTTAAACCATTATTAGAACAATCTGAAATAGATGATATGATGAAGCAAAATCAACAAAAAGGACTTAGAGAGTTTTATAATAAATTTACTACTGATGGTGGGGATGAACAATTCATAAAATGGAGTAAAATTAGAGAGTGTGAAAAATTCACTTTGCCTCAATTAAAAACTAATGGTAGTGATGAATTTTTTGCAATATCTTATGACTCAGCTTTACAAAGTGATAATTCAATTATTATGGTAATGAAATTAATTCATGATGAGGTTAGAGGTTGGTATGGACAAATTGTAAATATTATAAATATGAAAGACCATACAAAAAAGGGGAATATACAGTTAAAATCACAAGACCAGATACAAATACTTAAAGATACTATTTTAAATTATAATGGATTAAGTCCAGATTATAAAAATATAAAAGGTATTGCGGTTGATGCTGGGCATGCGGCTATGCTTGTATTTTTAGATTTTTTATTGGCAGACTGGAAAGACAAAACAGGTAAAAAACATAAAGGATTAATAGACCCTAATCATCCTAGATATAAAAATGAGGTTAGTAAACATAGAAACGCATGGAGAAAATTAAAAGCAATTTCGCCACATAAAGACAGAAAAGAATTATGTGAAGATTTAGAAAGTCTTGTAAATGATGGGCTTATAGAATTTCCATATGAATATGATGAAAAAGGTACAGCAACAGTAGAAGATGAAAATGGTGATTTTAAAATTATTGATTTAACAGAATCACAAATCGCATCATTAAAAAATATGGATTATTTGAAAAACGAAATAACTAGCATTCATAGAATGGGGGCTATAGATAACCCAAATTATGGATTGCCAAAAAATAAAATTAAAAAGATGCATGATGATAGATTTTATGCTCTTGCGTTATTAGGGAATATTTTAATAAATTTAAGAAGAGATGAGCAATTAAAAAAAAGTGGTAGTGGCAATAAAATAGATATATCTAAATTCAAATCATGTGCCACTGCGGTTTCTTTTTAAAAAATATAAGAATGGAAGGAGAGAAAAATGTCTGATAAAAAGAAAACAATTATAAATGAAAAGGAAGATTTTATTGTTGAAATAGTTGAAGACGTTAAAGATGAAGAGTCTATTATAATAACTAGTTCGCAAGAAATGACAAATAGTTTATTAAAAAATGCTATTTCTAGTTATGCGGGGAATCAAAGAACATATTCTAAAAATATAGATGAATATTCTTTAATGCGTACAACTTTAACAGAATCTAAGCTTGAAAGTTTGGCATTTTTACCTCAAGATAATTTATATAAAGTCCAAGAAATTAATAGTTATGTTGATTTATATTTAAATAAAGATGATATTATTGGAAGAACCTATGAAATAATTGAAGCTAATACAAATGCAGATTATCAATTAAAATATCCAGAAGTTAAGAATAAAACTATTTTAAAAAAAGTGCAGAATATAATTGATAATTTTAATAAACAAATAGAGTTAGAAAAATTAATTATAGAAACAATCCCATATGCATACGCTAACGGTAATAGAATATTATATCTTAGAAAAACAAAATATGGAAAATATCAAGTAGAAAGATATCCTTTAGGTATGGTTCAAATTAGTTCATATAAGATTAATAATGAGCCAATAGTATTATTTAATTTAACAAATTTATTACAAAGAATTACTGGTAGTGATTTGACGTTTTCGCCATTGAATGGCACTAGTTTAGACAATTATGATTTACAAATGTTTCCAAATATCGAAGATGAAATTAAAGAAAATTTTCCAAAAGAAGTATATAATGAATTTTTAAATAAAAATTTAACGGTAGCTAAGCTAAATACAGATTTAACAGCAGTCATTAGAGTGAATAATAGAGGTAAAAAATATGGGGTGTCTCCAATTTTTAAAGCTCTTAATCCCGCTTTAAAATTAGAAGTGCAAGAGAAAAGTGATACTTCAAACTCTAAAGCAAGAGGTAAAAAGATTATTTTTCAAAAAATATCTGATAAATTATTAGGCGAGGATGGAAGTATAACCGATATTGCTCCTTCCGCGTATTCACATAATGAGCTGATAAAAGCATGGGGAAATGAAGTTGTAGTTTATACTGGAGCTCCTTGGGTTGAATCTATTAGCTATGTTGAACCTAAAACAGATTTAGAGCATTCTAATACATTAAATTATTATAAAACTAAAGTTTTATCTGCATTAGGAATATCTTTTTTAAGTGGGGATTCAAAGTCTGGAATGGTAGTTTCGGAATTAAATTTTCAAGAATTACTAAGAATTATAGATAAGATTGGAAAACAATTATCTGATAATATCGTAAAATGGTATAAATATATATTAAATGAAGCGGGATTGCCAGTAGAATATGCTCCTAATATAGAAGTATTAAATTCTGAATTATTAGAAATGAATTTAAGAATGCAATTAGCAGATAATTTATTTAATAAGTATGGTATGAGTTTTGAGTCAACATATCAGATGCTAGGAAAAGATTTTGAGTCAGAAAAGGAAAAAAGAATAAAAGAAAATAACGAAAAATTAGATAGCGATATTTTTTATGCTAGGCAAACTGCATTTACATTTAGTGCAAAAGGTGATGAGGATTATAATAATTCACCTACAGATAATGTAGATAATAAAGATAAACAAAACCAAACAATTAAAGATGAAGTTAATAAAGATAAAAAATAATTATAGGAGGTATAAAATGGATTATAAGATTTTATCATCAAATGATAATTCTTTTTCTTATTTGGCTACTATAAGTAAAACTCCATATATTATTAAAATTTCTACAAATGGAGAATTAATAGATATTAAGCCTTATCAAGATAATAAATGTAAAACAACAATAACTTCTAATAAAAATAGAAGTATTGAATTAGGCTAGGAGGTGAAATATTGGATAATAAGAAAGAATTAAGTTCAAGTAGAATAATACAGCTATCAGAAACTAATGATGGATTATACCTAGAATTAACAGGACAATTATGTTATTTAGAAGATTATAATTTAAATGGATTAAGACTTTTAAAAGGTGAGAATTTTGAAGAAAATTTAAAATCTTTAATTGACACTCCAGTTGTAGCAAAATATGTATGGAATGAAGATAATGGCTCTGATTTTTCTGGACATGAAGCTTATAGAGATTGGTATACTGGAAATATTATGTTTGACACAAATGCTATAGGTGTACATCAAGATGTTTGGGTTGAAAATAAAACTGTAAAACCAGTTTTCTCAGAAGAAGAAAAAGAGTTACCTGTTATTATGTATAAAGCTAGAATATGGGCAGAAAGATTTCCAAATTTTGCAAAAGTAATTAAAAAATTATATAGTGAAAATAATTTAGGTACTTCTTGGGAATTAATTCCAAATAATATAACTGAAGAAACAAGTAGTATTATAGGTATCACCAATCCTAGAAGTTCTGATGATTATGAATTTGTAGGGAATTGTTTATTAGGCTCTGATGTGATAGGTGCATATGAAGGGACATCTAAAGTAACTAATGTTGCATCTGCAAATTTAGCACAGAAACAGTTATCAGAAGCTTTAAATAAAGATTTGAAAAATAATTCAAAAAAAGAAAAAGAAATATCTCAAATTAAAGAAGGGAGCAAGGATATGGATAAAAAAATACAAGAATTAGAATCTAAACTTGCAGAAGCGGTTGCTAAATTACAGGAATATGAAGAAGCAGGTAAGGATAAACAAATTTCAGAATTAGAAACTAAAGTTAAAGCTTTAGAAATTGAAAAATCTGAAACTGAAGAAAAATTTGTAAAAGCAACAGAAAATTTAGAAACAGTTACTGCTGAATTAGAAGAATTGAAGCCTTATAAGGCTCAAGTTGAAGCTATTAATTTAGAAAAAGCAGAGCAAGAAAAGAAAGAAAAAATAATTGAATTAACAGAGATGATTAAAAAAGGTGGATATATCACAGATAAAGATATTGAAACATCTGAAGAAATCAAAAAATTAATTCAAGATTGTAATGAAGATGCATTAAAAGTTCTTAGAGCAGAAAAAATTATTGAAAAACATGAATCAGAGCAATCACAACACGAGACAGAAACTTCAGAAGCAAAAACTAAATTGCCAAAACAAGATTTTGCAGAGGAAACAAAAGTATCAAAAAACGCAATGGACACATTTTTAGTTTAATAAGGAGGACTTAAGTTATGTATAGACGATTAAAAGTAAATTTAGGAAAAAACAAAGATGCAACTTTTACAGCAGGTGAAGTTATGAAGAAAGGTATGTTCGTAGTCAAAGATTATGCAAATGGCGAAGTTAATCTTCCAGCAGCTGCTACAGGTACAAATGTATTTATTGTAGATTTTGACCCAGATTATGTTGATTTTTTATCAGTTAGAACAAATGTTTCTGATTATGAAGATGTAATGAATGATATTGCAGATGGAGCAAAAGTAAGTTTAGAATTATTAGAAGTAGGAGAAGAATATGCAACAGACCAATTTGTAGCAACAGATATAGTAGTTGGTTCTGCTTTATCAGTAAATGATGAAGGTAAATTGGTTAAAAAAGCAACAGGTACATCTCCATTAGTAGCTACAGATATTGCTTATAATGATGCAGGACATACTCTATTAGCATTTACTGTTACAGAGAATCCATTTGCGTAATAAATAGAATAATAGGAGGAATAATATATGTTTGAATTAGCAGAAGTAATGGAAAAAGAAGGAAGAATGATTGCATGGGCTCAAGCAGTCGAAAGACAAATAAAAAATCCAGTATTGCAATTATCAGAAGAAGATAAACTTATTAGTGCAGAAGTAGATAAATGGGCAAAAGAAATTGCAGATGGTAAAAGGTCAACTCGTGAATTATCGGCTTATTTTGTTAAAGTTATTCAACCTGAAGTTTATAATACACCAACGGATATTTTAAACCGTGTATTAGAAGAACAACCATCAATCGGTGAATTTGACGATTGGGAAATTGATAAAGCTCCAAAAAATACATTAAAAGCATATGAAGCTGCTAAAAATGGTAATGTAAGAAAATCTTATATTGATTTTGAAAAAATTGCACCTGTAAATACTCATTTGCAAATTGATACTGAAATCAAAATGGTAGATTTAAGAAAAAATGGATTTAAAACAATTGCGAGAATGACACAATATGCTATAGATGAATTAAGAAATAAGATGTTCTTTTCTATTTTTAATACAATAGATGCATCAATTACAGCAGGAGACCAAACAGCAACTGCAACTACAAATCCAGATAAAACAACTATGGATAAATTAGCAAAATATGTAAGAGGTCATTTAGTATCAGGTACTCCAATCACATTATCTAACTCTGATAGAGCATACGAAATTTCAGAAATTCCAGGAGCGACTTTATTATCAGATACTATGAGAGACCAAATGAATAATAATGGTGTTTTAGCAACTTTTAGACAATTACAAATTCTTGAAATTGCAGCATCTAGAGAGACTGGAAATGGAGAAAAATTAATTAATCCTAATAGAGTTTACGGATTAGCTGGAGCGATTGGTGAAAGAGCAATGAAGGGTGAATTAAGAGTTTTATCTCAAGAAGATATTAATAATGAAGTAATCTCATTAAAATTCACTGGTTTTGAGTTTACTTATGCTATTACTTATCCAGATAGAATTTTTAAATTAACAATTAATTAAAAATAAAGTTTTTATTGTGTTGGTTATTTATTTTAGTGACCAACACAATTTTTATACTTAAAAATAAAAAGAAGATATATAATAAGGAGAGATATTATGAATAAAAAATATAATGTTAATAATTACCATAATTTTATTAGTCTACCTACTGAGGATGATAAAAGACCTCTAAGCTTAGAAGAAGGAAATTTAAATGAATTAAAACCATTTTCAAAAATGTTAACTCTTGAACAGATTGAATATATTTCTAAAATGACAGATTTATTTTCAACCGGCAGAATTGAATTTGATAAAGATGACGAAGATGAGTTATTTAAATATTTAGGAATAGATGATGTTAGTGAATGCTTTAGAGCTAGAGATATTATAGATATAATTAAAAATCCAACAAAAGAAAAATTGGAAAAGATAGTATCTATTAATAATTTAAATACAATTGATTTATTTAGAGGTATTGTAGTTTCATTTAGAAATTTAAATTCTGAAGATGTTTCTAATAGGGTTATGACTATAATTAATAAAAGAAGAGATGAAATTTATAAAAGTCCATCTGCTGAAAGTACAATAGTTGTAAAGAAAACAAATACTGAGATTGAGTCAGAGAAGAGAGTAAATGAAAACGCAAAAATCATAGAAGAAATTAAGATTAAAGAAAATGATTTTAAAATTAAAGAAGAAAATTATAAAAATGAGTTAAAAGAAATGAAAGAAAAGATTAAAAAAATGGAAGATGAATTAAAAAAGTCTAAAAAGGATTCTACAAATAAAAAAGAATCTAGTAAAAAAGAAAATAAATAGTTTGGAGGAGTATAATCATGGCAACTTTATTTTCAACAATTAATGACTTATTTTATAAAAGAGTGTTGAAAGACCCTGATTTTTTCCAATACACAAATGTTCTAGAATCTGAAGTTTTAGAATTGATGGAAACAAGTGCGTATGATTATATGATAGAATCTATTTCAACAATAAAATTATATTCAGAACCAACTGTAGATTTTGATGATTATAATGATGTGCAATTTAATTTTGATATGACTAAAACAGAATTACAAATTATAGTAAATCTAATGTTTGAAAAATTTTTATCCAGAGATAGAGCAAAATTAAAAATTTATAATAAATATTTTACTACTCAAGAAGTGAATTTATTTTCTCCAGCCGCCGAAAGAGATAGTTTTATAAAAATGCTTAATAGTCTTGAAGAAAAAAATAAAGCAGAAATAAAATCTTATAATTCAAGAGATAGATTGACTGGTAATATAAAATCCTATAATGGGGTAGTGATATGATATGATAGATTTAGATAAATATCGAAAATTAGCTGGGACATATCAAGTTAATAGTTCTCAAGATAATGCAATAAATAATTTTGTATATCAATCAAATAAAATATGGGATAATACATTAAGTACTTATGATTTACTAGCTCCCTCGAAACGTGGAGATGATATTAAGCTTACTAATAGTGATGGTGTTTTATTAGATAGTAGAGGAGTTTTTAATTATAATAAGGAATTCACAAAAGCAAAAATGGCTGAAGGGCAAGAACGATGTTTTTTACAAAAAGACTCTGCAAGCATTGGAGATTATATAGAGAAAATCAGAACAAATGAGATTTATTTAATAGAATATATAAATAAAGATAAATTTAATTTTATAGATTCTTTTGTTAGAAAAATAAATGCATATACTAATTATATAGATGCAAATGGGATAATTCAATCAATCCCTTGTATTTATAGAGTTTCATCAAAATTTTCTACTAATACAGAGGAAAATAAACATATAGAAATATTAGATGGTGATGCTAGTGTGAGATTACAATCTAATACACATACTAGAGAGATTAAAATTGGAGATAAATTTATATTTTCAAAAACAGAATCTTATTCAGTTAAGAATATTTATACTGAATTAGAAGAAGGTATAATTACTTTAAAAATGAAACAATATGAAATTAATAAAGATTTAGATAAAGAAATTGATTATCAAGGTAAAAAAATATGGATTGCAAATTATGTAAACAGACCTAAATTTACAATTAATTTTAATACTCAAGATAGTGAATTTCAGATTGGGGAAGATATTACATTAGATTATACATTATTGGATAATGAAGGTAATATTTCTGATAAACCTGTGATTTTTAGTAGTAGTGATGATAATATAGTTTCTATTACAAATAATATTGCAACTGCTGTTAGTTTAGGTTCTGTTATTATTAAAGTAGAAATGGAAAATAATAGTGATATTTATGACGAAATTACATTAGAAGTTGTAAATACTCCAATTGAAAATATTTCATATGAAATTAATCCAGATATTTCTGTTTTATTAAGACAACAATCACAGAATTTTGATATTGTCAAGAAAAATAATGGAGTAGTTGAAAGTGAAACATTCACTATATCTGTAGATTCAAGTAGTACAGTAATAGAAGATTATGATTTTAATGTGATTAATAGTAATTCGTTTAATATTGTAAATAATGGAACTATTGGAAGTTTAGTAATAAAAATTATACCTGATTCAAAACCAAGTGATATATTTACTAAAAGTTTTGAATTAAAAAATAGCTTTTGGTAGGAGGGGATTAAATGGCTGTTTATAAAAAGGTAAATGAAAATATTAGAAGTATTATTGATTTTATTAGTAAAAATTCAGATTTAAAAAAATTGATAGCCTATGATAATGGGAATCCTCTTGCTGAAAGTGAGCCTTTTATTCACAATTTAATTAATGATAGAGTATATCTTAGTATGAAGATTGTAACGCCAGATACAAATGCTAAAAGTTATATTAGTATTTATAAAAATTATAGTAATATGGGCAGGAAAAATGATATATATAATAGAAATGTTTTTATTAATATTGATGTTGTATGTCATGAAACATTATGGCTTTTAGATAGTGGAGATATTAGACCGTTATTAATATTGGATGAAATAGATAGTAAATTGCCTGATATTTCAATAGATAGCATAAGAGGCAATTTAATTTTTAAAGATTGCAAACATTTAATAATAAATGATAAGTTTTCAGGATATAGATTTATTTATGAATTGACTAATTTTTCAAAAGATTGTGATAAGTAGGTGATGATATATGTTGCCTGAAGAAATAGAATTAAAATTATTAAGAGGAAAAGATATAAAGATAGATAAAGATATTATAATTAAACAATATACAATTAATCAGATACTAGATGATATTGGATTAGACGTGTATAATTTATCAATTCAGTATATAGGCTGTACACCTTATGACCATAGAATATTATTATATGATAGTGGTAGATTATATACAGAAATAAGTAATTGGGAATTATTTTTATCTTTTGTAATTAATAAAAATAAAAGTATTATTGACAGTATGAAATTAATTCTAGATATTGATATATCTAAATATAAAGCATATGAAGTTGATAATAAAATTTATTTAAAAAATAACGAGAATGATAATGAAATTGATGAAACAAAATTTTTAATTATCCAAGAAATAGTAAGAGAAATGTGTGGTATGAATATAAAAATACCTAGTTTTGCGAATAAAACTGCTCTTATATATGAAATTGAAAAATATAAAAGAAGATTATTAAAAAAAAGAAATTTAAGTAATGTAACTTTAAAAAGTCTTATATCTTCTATAGCATGGAATAGTTATTCTATAGGAATAAATAAAATTTGGGATTTAACACAATATCAGCTATATGATGGTTTATCATCTATAAATAAAAAAGATAAATGGAACAATATTATGTTTGGAATTTATACGGGGAATATAAAACAAGATAGTATAAATTTGAATAAAGAACAATGGTTTAATAAATAATAGGAGGAATATTATTATGGCAAGTACAAGAAAATTTTCCATGCAAGGAGCATTAGATGTTGCAATCCATAATTTGGAAACTGGAGATTTAGAAGCATATTTAGAAGATTGTCTTACAACATCTATAGAAATGAGTGCGGAGAAAGTATATTCGATGGGTAGGGGTGGAAGTTATATTACAGGTTTCGGACATTCTAGAAGAGTCCCAGTTACAATTCAACACGGATATCCAACAAGTGAAATTTTAGCGATTCAATCAGGTCAAGATATTATCATTGGAACAAATACAAACGTTATGAAATTTGAAAAATTAACTGTTAATTCTGATGCAGCTACAACATCTTTTACTGCATTAGGCACAGTGGGTGAAGAATTGGGTAGTTTATGGGTTTTAGATAGTTCTGGTAGTTTTTCAACAAAATTAACACAAGCAGGAACAGCTTCAGCGACAGAATTTACTTACACTGTAGGGACAAAAGCAATAGCAACAAGTGGTTTAGATGATGGAACTGTAATTATGGTTGCATATAATTATACAGCAGATGCTACAGCTCAAACAATTAAATTTGATACAGATATTTTTGCAGGAAATAAAAAGGTTGTAATGACTGGGCTAGCGATTGATAATTGTTCAGATAAAACTTATAAGGCACAATTAATATTCCGCAAAATGTCAATAGCTGATGGTTTTACTTATAGTTTTGAAGAAACTGGTGACCCAATTGTACAAGATATGAATATGGAAGCATTATCTTCATGTACATCAAATACTTTAATGGAATGGGTTATATTTGATGAAGATTTAGCAGTGTAATTAGGTGATTGGTATGAAATTTAAATTCAGAGGTAGTATTAAAGATACAAAAGAAATTGTTGATATTTATAACTTTGAAGGACGAATTGCAAAATGTGGAGATTCTAAAGATAGAGATATTGATGAATTTAACACTATTTTTTATCCAAAAGAAACTTTTGCAAAAGAAATATTAAATGTTAATAGTGAAAATGAAAAAGTTTTAGACTATAGTGAAAATAAAATAAAAAGTAAAGAATTTAAAAAATCAAAATGATGTTAATTAAATTTGTAGTTAACATTTAAAATAAGTAATAAGGAGTCATAAGAGAAGTGTTTAGACACAGATTTTGTGTCTCCTTATTTTTTTAATTTTTAAAATATGTATTTTAATTATATTTTATTTAAAAATATTAATAAAAACATAAATATATAATATATTCATATAAAATTATTGTTATAAAATAAAAAATAATAAAATTTGAAAGGAATGAGAAAAATGCCAAATAGACCAATAGCTTTTATTAAATTTCAAGAGAATACTATTGCACCATCAGATGGAGAAATTTTAAGTGTAAATACTGGAAGTTCTATTTTAAATATTGATATAAAAAATACATCTACGGATGCAGTATTAAATTTTGAAGCAAGAATTAATGAAAATTTAGATTGGGTTAAAATTAATGCAGTAAATTTAACAAATTATGATATTTCGACTACTGCTAACACAGATGGTATTTATCAAATAGATTTAACAGGATTGTCATTTGTTAGATGTAGAGTTTCAGATATAACAGACGGAGATATAACTGTTAATGGCAAGGTGGTGAGTTAATATGAGTGTAAGTTTAACAACAGTAATAGCATTAATAAAAAAACTATCAAGTTCTATTAGCCCAATAAATACCGAAAAAATCAATACTAGGCAGACAGAATTTATTGCACCTAGTAATACAGGTGAATTAGAAAATCAAAATTGGAGGATTATACCAAAATCAGATGGTCTTTTATATTTAGAAAGATTAGAAAATGATATCTGGATTAAAAAACAAACAGTAGGCTCTTCTATTACTACAGATAATATATATGTCGAAGGGGTGCAAGCTGGTCTAGTATTTTTAGAGCCCGATGGAACGGAACGTAAAATTACAAATCATTCTCCAAATGACACACTTTGGTCTCTAGGAGATGAAGAAATAACGACTACTATAGTTAGTGATGTTCAACCTAAAATAATAAAGAAAACCGGGGTAATAAAAAATATAGTTTTAAATAATTTGGCAGATGTTGTAGCTAATGTTACAGAAGTTGTATTTAATTATACTAGTGATGCAGGAGGTAGGGTTCAAGATATTACTCTTAATACAGGTGGAATATCTAGTGCTAGATTACTAATAAAAAATTTAGATGATGATGTTATTGTTTATGAAACTTGTACAGAATTTGATTTTTATAACAATAATCGTGGAATTGGAATTCCTTCTGGAGTACAAACTATTAATCTATCAAGAGTGGCTAGATTATTATCAAACACAAACTATGAATTTAAAATACAGTCACTTGAACCATCAGATATAAATGGGCATGGAACGGTTGGAGTGGATTTTATCCCATATTTAACTTATAATTTAATAGAAGTTGAATTTAATGATATTTTATCAGCAGATAGTATTATTGGGTCAAATGGAATAAATAT
>Ga0193953_1001142_pt1 | contig 12795 bp, 8 predicted proteins | sample BB_4_MG_FD_140325 | JGI IMG/M metagenome (GOLD analysis project Ga0193953, IMG submission 140325) | Microbial mat bacterial communities from the Broadkill River, Lewes, Delaware, United States - BB_4_MG | ecosystem: Environmental > Aquatic > Freshwater > River > Microbial mats | place: USA... | reverse complement strand
GATGCGTTGTTCTTTTTCTACAAGTTTATTCTTTTGCTTATTATAATATCTTCTATAAAACGTGTGAATTAAAAACAATAATATTATAAGAATTACTATATATACAATAATTAACTCATTTGAAATATACCAAGGCCTATCAATTGTAAAGCTATAGGTAGCAATATTTTCAGAAATACTATTCCCCATTTGAGCTATTACCTTAAAAGAATAATCTCCATAAGGAAGGTTCTTAAATGCCACTTCTGATTCTGTTGACCATTCACTATATTCTTCATACAAACCTTCTAATTTATATTTATAGTTAACCGCAATTAATTTTTCATATTCAGGAACACTATATGTGAAAAACAAATTATTTTGTTTTGCTTTAAATAAAATATCTCTTTTCAATGAAACCTGATTCTTTTTTCCATCAAGAATACTATTTTGAACTGAATTGATTGTTACATTAAACTTCGTGTCTTTTATTTTATCTAAATCAAGTATAATATAACCTCTAGATGTTCCAAATAAATATAATTTACCATTAAGAGGTAACATATTTTCAAAACCTGATATATCTCTTCTTAATGAAGAAGGTAAAAACACTTTATTGCTTTTAAATACATTATCTAATTTTCCTGGAGAAAAATAAACAATACTTTTATTTGTAAATCCCCAAAGGGTGTTACTTTTAGTATCTTCAATTAATTTTCCCGAGACAAATAAGTCATTATTCAAAAAATCTTTTGATAAAATAGAATCTCTATTAAAAATTTCATTCTTATTATCATACTTAAATATACCTTCGTTAGATGTATATAATATTTCTCCTTTATATTTTGAAGTGGCAGACTTAAGGCCTTTCGGAATATTTTTTATAAGATTATAGTTTAATACTTCGGTAAAATCTTCGTTCAGTTCAAGTTTAAAAACCCCTTTATATTCATGATTGACAAGAATATTTCCATTTCTAGTAAAATCGAAATATCTGCTAGTAGGAGTAAAACCTTTTATAATATTTCTAAATTGCCATGTATTATTCTTTTTTTCTAAAATATTAAGTCCGTTATAATATCCTTGAATTAATAAATTCTCTTGATTTTTTATGGGCTTAATCTCCATGGTTCCCATAACATTTGTTATAAGGTTAGCAGTATTATTATTTATAATAAACGTTCCTTTATCATGTCCACAAAATAAAGTGCCATCATAATTTTTTAAGCACCAAACTTGACCATTAGTATTTGGCATGAAATTAAAATCTTTTTCTGAACCTAATTCTTTATAAAATAAACCCTGATTAGTACCAAGATATAGGTTTCCTTTATAAATAATTGATGCATATGTAGAACCCAGCTTACCACGAGAATCATTATAAACTTTAAAAGGAGATCCTAAATTCACTACACTAATACCATTATCCAAACCTAACCAAAGATTATTATCTACATCCTCAAACATTGACAATATAGTATTGTTATATAACCCTTTTTCTTGGTTTATATGATTTATTAAATCTCCATTTTCATTCAAATGATAAATACCATTAGAAATAGACCCTAAAACAATGTTACCATTAGATAGTTGAACACTACTATATATAGTTACTTTTGAAATAATTTCGTTTGAACGACTATTCCATTTAGAAATACCTTTTTTATCTAAAAAGAACATTCCATCCTCTTGGGTTTGAAAAAGTTTCTTTTTATTTAAAACAAAAATATTTACTAAAATTTTATTTTTGAATAACTCATGATTTGATACCAAAACCGGGTTTCCATTTTCAATTTTAAAAACACCTTCATTTATTTTTTGAAAATAAATGCTATTATCTACTTTAAAAACTTTTGGGATTCTTGTTTTTGAAGTTATAATTTTAAATGTTTTGTCAATGGTATTATAAATATAAATTCTATATAAAGATTGAAATAAAACCCAATCATCAAACTTCACAATGTTCCAAAAGTCTTCCTCTATTAGTGACTCTTTAAGGTTTTCACTTAATGAAGAATATTGTAAACTTCCAAATTCATTTCTTTCCCAGTAACCAAATTCCATATAGGCACCAGTATAAATTTTGTTTTCACTAACTTTTACTGAACGTAATATAGTATTGTTTGGAGAAGGGTATAATCGCCATTTAGCACCGTTAAACTCTAATAAACCACTATTATTAGCAACATAAATGTATTTATCTTTAGATTGTGAAATTAACCAGTTTTGGTTTTCAGCTCCATACAACTTAGGAGAATAATTCTCTATTGGAGGCAATTCTTGTGCGCTTAAAAAAGTAATACTTAAGAAAATAAAAAAAATAAATGTTGATTTAATAAAATTCACAGAAAATGTAGATTATTGATGTAATACAATAATACGACTTTTATTGTATTTCTTTCTAAGCAATGAAATAGTATTAAAGCAGAATAATTGCTGTGAATTTAGTTTAATTCCTAAAATACAAACCCTTTTTCCTTATTCTTTGTAAATAAATATTCAGATTTATAAGCAACAAGATGTCCTTTTTTGGCAACACTATAATCTAAACAAATTGCATTTTCATTCTCAATAACTGGTAATCCTTTTAGCCAATAATGACCAAAAAATACTGTTTTATTTGAAGTATAATTATAAGCATTTACATGCTCATTGGTTTTTTTTCCATATGATACAGGACACATCATTAAAACATCCTTATTTGTAATTCTTTGATCTATAGTTTGCCACCATTTAACTCTGCATTCCTTTCTTTCAATTCCATCTTTATCAAAAAAAGTATCCCCATTCTTTAAAATAATCTCTTTTCCTTTTAAAGTTTCTTCAATGACAATATTTTCCTTAGAATTGTTCTTATTAAATCTTGCAAGAAATTCACTTGTGAGAATTCCTTTATAGTTCTTTTTCAACCAATTTATATGAGTATTATCCCAACAAGCGTGAACAGCTCTAAATTCCTCCTTCTCAATATACATTGGTAAAACTTTAAACCATTCTAAAAACATTTCCCATTCTTCATTAAAGCCTTTAAATTGTTTTAATGTTTCAAAATGCTGGTTTATTTCAGTAAATGTATGCTCCCTATAAAAACCACCATTCAATTTATTAGGAGTAACAAAGCAAACCGCGTTAAACTCATGATTACCCATAATTGCCTCAGCACTACCACTATCGCACATGTTTTTTACAATATGTAAGGTTTCTCTTATTTTAGGTCCTCTATCAATAAAGTCTCCCAGAAATATAACTTTTCTATTCTCTGAATGTGAATAGACGCCTTCATTTAATTGATATCCCAATTTTTGAAGTAACTTCTCTAATGCATCTGCATGACCGTGTATATCCCCAATAATATCGTAGTTCATTTTCTATATTTCCTTAATTAATTGAATTTAAGAAAATTTTTTCACTTATTAATCCTTTCCCTGAAACCTTTAAAGTAATTGTACCCTCCTCCTTTTTAGATTGTACTAAAACCACTAATTTACCACTAAATAATTTCATTGTAGGTAAATGAAATAATTCTAAAGATGTGGCATCTCCATTGCATACCGCCCGGAATGTTCCATGTCCAGTTACCTTAAATTTTAGCTGATTTGTAGCTGTTGGACAAGGAATTCCATTTTTGTCAACTACTGAAACTGTTACAAAAGAAATATCTTCTCCATTAGCTTTAATAATATTTCTATCAGGATTTAAAACAATTTTATATGGTTTTCCAGCCGTTTTAATTTCTTTTTCTGCAACTCCATTACCATTTTCATCATAGGCGATAACTTTTAATGAACCTGGTATATATTTAACATCCATCCACATTAAACGGTATCTATTTTGCGGAGTAGAATGATTCTTTTTTTGAATTCCCATACTTTTCCCATTTACGAAAAGCTCGGCACTATCATAATTTGTATAAACAAAAACTGGTGTTATTTCCCCTTCTCTACCTTTCCAATTCCAATGTGGTAAAATATGTAAAGTCTCATTATTTGTATTCCAACGACTTCGGTACAAATAAAACCGATCCTTTGGTAATCCAGCCAAATCATTAATCCCAAAATAAGAACTCCGTGAAGGCCAGCTTTCATCATATGGAGTTGGCTCTCCTAAATAATCAAAACCTGTCCAAACAAATTCACCAATTACCCAAGGTTTGTCGTCTTGCAGTACAAAATCTTCATCAGGAACATTAGACCAACTACAAGCTTCTAAATCATAAGATGAACTTTGAAAATCGTTGTATTGTTTCATTTTTTCCTGAACAACAGGAAATTTATAAATACCTCTTGAACTAACTGTTGAAGCAGTTTCTGAACCTAAAATAAATCCTTGTGGAAATTTTTCATAGGCTTCTTCATACAAATGCACCCTATAATTTAACCCAGGAATATCTAATAATGCGCCAAAGCCAGATTCCATAGTTGCTTTAACCTGGTCCATACCAACAGTAACCATTCTTGTTGGGTCTTCTCTATGGAAAATATCTTGTAACCATTTCGCTCTTTTAGCTCCTTCAGAACCCCATTGATCTGGCACTTCATTTCCTGAACTCCACATTATTATTGACGGATGATTTCTTGTAGCGTGCACCAAATTTACGATATCCTTTTCAGCATATTCATCAAAAAAACGATTGTAACCATTTTCTACTTTCGGTTTGGCCCACTCATCAAAACTTTCAGCTAAAAACATAAACCCCATCTCGTCACATAACTCTAATTGTTCTAATGAAGGCATGTTATGAGAACTTCTAATGGCATCGCACCCCATATCTTTTAAAATGGTTAATTGTCTTCTCAAAGCAGCTTTATTAATAGCCGAACCTAAAGGTCCTAAATCATGATGTAAACAAACACCTTTTAATTTTCTTACCTCACCGTTTAAACTAAATCCTTTATCTGCTTCAATTTTTACTTCTCTAATCCCAAAACAAGTAGAAATTTCATCTTTTAAAGTGTTTCCTACATACAATTTAGATGTTGCAGTATATAAATATGGGCTTTCTGGACTCCATAAACTCGGGTTTTCCACTTTCAAATTTTGCTCAAATTCCTTATTAAAATCCTTATTTGTTTTTTCTGAAATGACTTTAATTCCTTCTTCATTATAAATAGTAGTAACCAAAGAAATATTTTCTCCTGAAGCTTTTGTCTTAATATTTACCCTAGCCAAATCATTACTAATAAAAGGCGTTGTTATAAATGTTCCCCACTGGTTAATACTTTCTTTATTTTTAACAATTACACTTACTTTACGGTATAATCCTGCTCCTGGATACCGACGAGAAGCAAATTCTTTATTTGAAACTTGTACAGCCAATGTATTTTCACCGTCTTGAATATCATTAGAAATATCAAAATAGAAATAGCTATAGCCATAAGCCCATTCACCAATTTTTTTTCCATTTAAATATACTTTAGGTTCGCTCATAGCACCTTCAAATTGAAGAATTACTTTTTTTCCTTTTTCATAAGAATCCAATGTAAATTTATTGCGATACCAAGCGTTACCAACATGTGGTAATGCACCAGTTCTTCCAGTTTTTTCAGAAGCTACTTCTTCTCCATTTTGCGTAATTGCAACATTCTGCTTATCTATTTCTTTGTCAAAAGGTCCATAAATTGCCCAATCATGTGGAACGCTTACTTTCTCCCATTTTGAATCATCAAAATTAAGTTGAAAAGGTTTATTAGCTGTTCCTCTTTTAAATTTCCAGTTTTCATTCAACTCTTTTACTTCTCTCTCTTGACTACTTAATATTTGAAAAAAAATTAAAAATATACAGAGAAGAATACTATGTTTTTTCATGTTCATTTCGTTAAAATAATGAATAAAAATTATTCGCTTTTAGAAGCGTTATAAAATTGCATTCCTAAATTCGCTTTGTTGTTTTTATCAAATAAAGTCGCATTTTCCCAATGTGAACCTTTTCCCCATAGTGTATTGCAGTTCGTAGAAACCCATGCAGGTTCCCAATAAACCAATCCTTCACCACCTGCTTCTTCAATAACTTTTTTCAATTTATTTAAATAATCTAATTGACCCTGTTCTGTTGCAGAATAACCGTTTATTAAAGCTTTGCTATCAAGAATATTATTTGCTTCATCAATATTCTCTAAAGTGTAAGGATAAGCTGTTTCAACTATCATTAGTTTTTTATTGTAGGTGTTTTTTAAAGTACGAAATGAATTTGAAACATTGTCTAAAGTATATTCTGACCACAATGGATAATAAGATAATCCAATCCAGTCATAATCTAAAACTCCATTTTCAGTAGCTTGTTCAAACCACCATAATCCATTTTCAGGCTGTGCAATATGAAGCATAATTTCAATATTTTGCTTTTTATCTTTTGAAATATCTCTTACAGCTTTTATTCCCTTATTTATAAGAAAAGAATTTCGATCCCAATTTATTGGCCATTCCAAATTATCACTTTGTAAAATCATTGGATTAATTTCATTACCTACCTGAACAATTTCAGGTAATAAATTTTCTTTCGCTAAATTATTTAACACTTCATAAGTATAGTTATACAATAATTCACCAAGTGCTTCTTTATTACTTATTTGGTTTTTCCAAGCTGCCGGAATTGTTTGATGAGAAGGATCTGTCCAAATATCAGAATAATGAAAATCCAAAAGCACATGCATCCCTTCATCTTTAGCTCTTTTAATTGATTTTTTTACATCATTATAATTTGAATAATTTGTCCAGGATGGATTATGCCATAACCGAAGTCTAATTAAATTGGTTCCAGCTTCCTTAAAAATTTTATAAGGATCTTTTACTAAATTGTATTCATCCTTATAAACAGCACCACAATCTTCCATCTCATTTACGTAAGACAAATCTGCTCCATAGTAAAATTCTGGGATATTTTCGTTCATAGTACCGGAATTCTGATTCACATCTCCTTTTTGTGAACACCCAAGGAAACAATATAAAATTGTGATTAAAAAATATTTATTCATGTCTAAAATTTTAATTTTATAAAGGTACAAATTACATTTAATAATTATTATTAAAACTAATACTCCTTTACTAAGAATATCAGATGTATTGTTTTAATTTATTTCTTAAACAAGCTTCTCAAACATCTACCACCTAAGTACCTCTGAATATTTAATTCATTTATTTTAAGCAAACCAATTATAATATAGGACTAAACCTTTTTTAGGTTAAGTAAAAATAATGAGAACTTCTTAAAAATAGAAAAAAGGTATTAGTAAAGATGCCAATATCCAAATTATAATAGAAAGTAAACCTCCAACCTTAAAGAAATCCATAAAACGATATTGGCCAACACCATAAACTAAAGTATTGGTTTGGTATCCAATTGGAGACATAAAGCTCATATTTGAAGCAAACATAACTGTAAGCAACAGAGGACGTGAATCGATATTCAAAGTTGTAGCAATGGAAATAACAATAGGTGCAAAGAGGATAGCTGTTGCATTATTTGAAATTAAAGCACTAAATAAAGTGGTAGCAAGGTAAAGAACAGCCACCAATATATTTGGTGAAAGGGTATCAAAAAGATTCACAAAATTGTTGGCTATCCACAAACTTGCCCCAGTATTTTCCATAGCAATACCTAAAGGAATTACTCCTGCGAGTAGGAAAAACACATTCCATTCCACTCTACGGTAAGCTTTTTGTAAATCCAGACATCCAGTTAAAAACATCGCAACACACCCCAATAATGTACTTACTAAGATGGTAAGTATATTGAATGCCGCAAGTAAAATTACCAACCCCATTATTACTGCAGCCAAATTTCTTTTTCCCGATTTAGACGCAAGACCTTCATGCTCTTGCAATACATAAAACTCTGCAAGGTTTTGAAATCTCTTAAAATTTGACCTTCCAACCTCCATCAAAAGAATGTCGCCAGCTTCAATAGTAAGAGCTTCCAATTTTGCTCTATAGTAACGTCTATTTTTCTTTACTGCCAGAGGAATTGCATCATAATCTCGTTTAATATCTACTTTCTTAAGAGTTTTCCCTACTAATCTAGAATTCGGCTTAACAATAACTTCACATATCGTCATTTCATCAGTATTCATTCTGCTCTCATCAATTTTATTTTTCCGATATAGTATGGTAAAATTATTTCTTCGCCTAATCTCTGTCAATTTTTCAATGCTACCTTTAATTAATAAAACATCACCCTCCTGCAAAATATCTTTATAATTTGGAAAACGAGATTCTCCTCCAGGTTTTTTAATTTCAATTAAATCAAGATCTTCATGTTTAATAAATGGTGTTTTATCAATTTGCATTCCTATAAAATTGGACTTTTTATCTACAACAATTTCAGCCAGGTATTCCTGAATTGCATATTTATTTGTTAAATCTTGTTCTTTCATTCTTCGATTTGGAATCATAAACCTTCCAACTAAGATTATATAGGCCAACCCAACAATAAAAAAAATGATACCAATATGGGTAAATTCAAAAATCTCAAATTCAGGTAAACCGTGATTTGCAGCTATTGAACTCACAATAAGATTCGTAGAAGTTCCGAATAAGGTACAAGAGCCTCCTAAAATTCCTGCAAATGAAAGTGGCATTAGAAAACGGGAAAGATTCATCGGCAGGGTTTTAGAGAGCTTCAACAATATCCCCATAAATACAATCACAATAGCGGTAGTGCTTAAAAGAGCTGAGAAACTTCCCACAATCAATAATAAAGTAAGAAGTGTTTTCCATTCTTCTCCTACAAGCAATTTTTTTAATTTTTTACCAATAAAAGCTATCACCCCTGTTGTTTCCAAACCGACAGTAAGAATCATCAGCCCCAAAATAGTCACTACAGCCGGATTACTCATTCCAGAAATCCCTTCTACAGGTGTTACAAAACCACCAATTATAAGAACAACCATAACTGTTACAGCTAAGGTATCAATTGGCATTTTTTCCATTGCCATAAATATTCCCATTACAAGAATTATCAAAAAAAGAAGTGCAATTTGGAGAGTCATAAGTTATGTTCTAATTTTTACATTCTTCGTTTCAACCTTAAAAGCTATATCTATTCTATAATTAAAATTTATTTTTTTATTTGGTAGTTAAACTAAGTTAACTGATTTTTATCAAAAAGTCAAGTTTTAAAATATTTCAAAACTACATAACCAACTCATATTCAAACATATCATCTATTCTCCTTAAAATAATATAAGTGTTTTATTAGCTCGGATAAATAATTATCAAATGTCATAAAACCCAAAATCAGCAAAAACAATACTTTATAAGATTTTTGTTTATCATATTTTAAAATTAAAACTATTTGATTGTCTCTTCATTTGCGGCAATATTTTTGGACTAAAAAAAACGACTTAATAATTAAAATATCATCCATAAAAAAACGATTTAAAATTAATTAAACCGTTTTATAACCTTTTTTAAAAGATAAAATACTACCTATAAAAACTCCTTAAAGAGTTCCTTCTAAAATGGTACTTATTCTTTGTTTTTCATTTTTATATTTATCCTTTGAATAATCTCCACTATCAATACAATACAAGGTATACCATTCTTCTTCACTTACCATTGCCTGTAATTTTGTTTTAACAGTTAATATTTCATAATTAATTTCATCAACAATTGTATTTGCCAATATATTAATTAAAAATCCTAAATTTATTTTTTCATTATTTGAAGTTAAATATTCAATATTTTCAATTATTTGATATTTACGAGCTAATGAACCTCCAAAATAGCTTGATAAAAGATCTGAAATGGCTTCTTCTCCTAAGGTAAAAAGTTGTTTTTTAAGTTCATCTTTATAACTATTAAAATCTACAGCACTAAAATTTTCATAGCTCACAAGTTCAACTGCAAATAACTTTAAAACAAATACTCTTTTAAACGTTAGCTTACCTTCTCGCTCAGTAAACTTATTATGAATAAATTTAAAATGATTGGTGTTTTCTAACTCTTCAATAGTTAAATTATTCGGCGTTATATCAATTTCTTGAAATATATTTTTTAAAGTTTTATTCATTTTGATATTTTTTAATTTATTTCATCATTAATAATGTATTTACCTACTTTTTAAGGTGCTTAAAACACAATTATTTTTCAGCTTAAATGTAGGCATATTATTTCTTCCTTACAACCTTTTGATCTTTTATAAATTTGAAAAAACACTAATAAATATCATATATTTTAGCTTTAAAATGAACTAATTTCGCAAGTCGAAATATACTTGAAAATGAAGTTTTTTCAAGAACCACTATTAAAGAAACAAGATTATGACGATGACAAAAGAAATCAAAAAACAATGGCTTCAAAATTATAAAACAGCCCCAGATCAGTTAAATAAAATGTCCAAAATAAACGGATTAATTAGTGCTTTCAATGCAAATATTGATGCTGTTATTAAACTATCTGGAAAAGATATAGAAAAACTAATCACTGATTTTAATATTGATCAAAAAGAAATACTTTCAGAAAATATAACAACAATCAATACCAAAGAAGATGTTTTAAGAGGATTGTTAAAATGTTTTACAAATGGTATTGCTGAAGAATGGTTAATTGAAGATGTTGAAATATTTAAATGGCTTCAAAAGAATTTAGGTTACGACAAATTACAAATGGGTGGCCAAGGTGGAATTGTAGCTAATGTTATGGCTGTTTGTGGTGTAAACAATGTTTTTGTACACTGCGCTTCTTTAGGTGAAGAACAAGCGAATTTATTTTTAGATTTACCAAATTTGGTTTCGGTTGATGAAAATGGTACGGTAAATAAAGCTAAAAACATTAAAAGAACGAACGACATTCCATTAATTCACTGGATTATTGAATTTGATAAAGGAGATACAGTTACTATTGATGGAAAAGAATTTACGTGTCCTAAATCGAACCGATTTATTGCAACTTATGATCCTTTAAACTTCAAATTACATATTGACGAAGCATTTGCTAATTGCCTTTCTGATGAGAATATCAATTACGATTATATTATTCTTTCTGGTTACCAAATGTTACAGGAAGAATTATCTGATAAAACGCTGGGAACTGACAGAATTGAAGCTTCAAAAAAGATTCTTGAAAAATGGGTGAATAGTAATAAAAATCACGTTTTACACCTTGAAATGGCTTCTACACAAGATGTTGTTATTAGAAAAAACTTGCTTGATAACTTAGCAACTAAAGTAGATAGTTTAGGTTTTAATGAACGTGAATTAATCGATTTACTTGAAGTTATTGGTGAAGATGATTTAGCTAAAGAATGTATTGAGAATACAAATAGTGTAAATCTATTCAGAGGAATGGAAAAAATATTTGAATACACTAATTGTCCACGCCTTCAATTACATATGTTCGGATTGTATGTTACGCTTCAAGAAAAATCATTTAAAGTTACTCCAAAACAAAACCTTGATGGCATGCAACTTGCTGCTGTAATTGCTGCTGCAAAAGCTGGAACTGGAGCAATTGACGATTATGAAACATTACTTTGGGCAAAAGATTTAGAAGTTTCTGATGTTGGTTTAAATGAATTACAAGATTTATCTAATTTAGTTGAAGCTAATAATGATACTAAAACGTTAATGAAAACTGGAATTGTGAGTAATAACAGATATGATTTAATTGCTGTTCCTACCATTTTAATTGACAAGCCTATAACATTAGTAGGTATGGGAGATACTATTTCTTCTATTTCATTAGTTGGAGCAAGATAACTTGTCAACAAAATATAAAATAATTTGGAGGCTAAAAACGAATCCGTTTTTAGCCTTTTAAATTTTCAACCATTCCTTTAATTTTTACAGCCTTTTCAAAATGGTCAAGTTTATGTGTTTTAATCCACCATTCTGCTACTTCCATTAATAGCTCAGGATTATCATTTTTGTTTGAAAAAAATGCATAGAATGACAATCCTACCTTTGTTCCTTTTTTAGCTATTTTTTCATTGCAAACAGCAATTATTTTTTCTCTTAAAATTGGATTCATAGTGTCATTAATCTTAATGCTTCTCTTCTACTTAATGGATTTAACTCAGTTTTATCAACAAATTCTCTTACCCATTTTGGATTTGTTCTACTGTACTCTCTCAAAACCCAGCCTATTGCTTTATTGATAAAGAACTCTTTTGATCCTAACAATGAATTGATCACGTATTTTAATAAGTTAGTATCTAATCCTTCTTTATATTTTAGTTGAAATAATAATGCACAACGTTGCAACCAAATATTATTGGATTTCAACCATTTTTCAATATACACCTCAATTTCTTCAGGATACATTTTAAAATAAGCTCCCATTAATTTTACAGCAATAAAATCGATGGTATCCCACCAGGATTTATGAGTTACCATATATTCAAAAAGAGACATATCATCCTTTTCTAATTGTTTTACATATTTAAAAACTAATTCCTGAGAGAAGTATTGATAATCGCGTTGTGGTTTTTCCCAAAGTATTTTTACAATTTTATGTAACTCCCTTTTCTCAGGCAAATATTTCTTCACTAAAAATGGCGCCTGAATTTTTCTTCTTTCTGGTGCTTTTAATCCGTAATATTCAAATTGATTTCGCATATATGCTTTTTGCTCTAAGGCAATCTTTACATTTCTATTTTTTTGAAATTCAATTTCTAACGCTTCAATAAATTGTTTCATTTTTACAGTATAAAAGTTTAAAAATAAGATTTATTAATTTGACATTTTCACCTTCTCCTGTTCGCTAATAATGGTGGAGGTTCTCCACTAAACGGATTCCAACGGCTAATACTTTTTGCGCCCATTCCTGAAGCTCTTATCACAGCTCTATCTCCATAACGTTCGCGCATTTTATCCATTGCTT
>Ga0193953_1001140_pt1 | contig 12801 bp, 8 predicted proteins | sample BB_4_MG_FD_140325 | JGI IMG/M metagenome (GOLD analysis project Ga0193953, IMG submission 140325) | Microbial mat bacterial communities from the Broadkill River, Lewes, Delaware, United States - BB_4_MG | ecosystem: Environmental > Aquatic > Freshwater > River > Microbial mats | place: USA... | reverse complement strand
ATTTTATTATTTCTTAATTCTTTTTTTAATTCTATAATTTCAATTTCTTTAAAATGAAAAACACTTGCAGCTAAAGCTGCATCTGCTTTTCCTTCAATAAAAGTATCGGTAAAATGTTGCATATTACCTGCCCCTCCAGATGCTATTATCGGTATATTAACTAAAGAACTTAGCTTAGCTAAAGCTTCATTTGCAAAACCATTTTTTGTACCATCGTGATTCATTGATGTGAATAAAATTTCACCAGCACCTCGTTCTTCAACTTCCTTCGCCCAATCAAATAACTTAATTTCTGTAGGTACTTTTCCTCCTACTAAATGCACAATCCATTCTCCATCAATTTGTTTTGCATCAATTGCTACAACAATACACTGACTTCCAAATTTAGCAGCCAGATCATTGATTAATTGTGGATTTTTAACTGCAGATGAATTTATTGAAACCTTATCAGCTCCAGAATTAAGCAAAATCTCAACATCAGAAACAGATGATATACCACCACCAACTGTAAAAGGAATATTGATTGCTTCAGCAACCTCTAAAACCAATTCAGCCAAGGTTTTTCTACGTTGTTCAGTAGCAGTAATATCTAAGAATACCAATTCATCAGCTCCATCTCTTGCATAAATCTCGGCCAATTCTACTGGATCACCTGCATCACGTAAATCGACAAAATTGATGCCTTTCACCGTTCTCCCATTTTTGATATCTAAACAGGGTATGATTCTTTTTGTTAACATAGTTTACATTCTTTCGTTCATTGAGCGCAGTCGAAATGACCACTGTATAAAAGTGGTTTCGACTACGCTCAACCACCTTAATAATTATTCAAAATATAATTTTCTAATTGTTTCATACTAATCTTGTGCTCATAAATGGCTTTTCCAATGATAGTTCCTTCACAACCCATTTCAGCAAGTTTAGGGATTTCATCAAAAGTTGATATTCCACCAGATGCTATTAGTTTAATATTGTTTGTTTCATTTAGAATTTTTTGATACAAATCGAACGAAGGTCCTTGTAACATTCCATCTTTAGAAATGTCTGTACAAATCACATAACTAACTCCATCTTTCTCATAGTCCTGAATAAAAGGAACCAATTCTTTATCCGATTCTTCCAACCAGCCACCAACTGCGACTTTTTCATTATTTGCATCAGCTCCCAAAATTATTTTATCTGCTCCATACTTATTTAACCAAGTTTGAAATATCTCAGGATTTTTAACGGCTATACTTCCACCTGTAATTTGATTAGCCCCAGATTCAAAAGCAATTTTTAAATCTTCGTTTGACTTTAATCCACCACCAAAATCAATAGATAAATTGGTTTTGGATGCTATCGTTTCTAGCACTTTGTAATTTACAATATGACTTGCCTTTGCGCCATCTAAATCCACTAAATGCAAGTATTTTATTCCGTGATCTTCAAACATTTTTGCAACTTCCAAAGGGTTTTCATTATATACCTTTTCGGTAGCATAATCTCCTTTTGAAAGTCGTACACATTTTCCGTTTATGATATCTATTGCTGGTATTATTCTCATTGTATTTTATTTATTGATGGTTTAAAACTGTCATTGCGAAGCAAATTTTTTAACATAAGATTACTTCGTCGATACATCTCCTCGTAATGACGATACCTATAATTCTAAAAATTGTTATTTTTTTAATCATCATTGCGAATGAAATGAAGCAATCTCTTACTTTTAATCAGATTACTTCGTCACTATCTCCTCGTAATGACGTTACCTATAATTCTAAAAATTGTTATTTTTTTTAATCGTCATTGAGAATGAAATGAAGCAATCTCTTTCTTTTAATCAGATTTCTTCGTCACTATCTCTCCTCGTAATGGCGTTCTTTTATATTTCTAAAAATTGTTAATTTCTTTAATCGTCATTGCGAATGAAATGAAGCCATCTCTTACTTTTAAACAGATTACTTCGTAGCTATCTCAACTCGAAATGACGTTCCTTTATAATTCTAAAAAATTCTTTAATAATTGCTCCCCTGCTGTACTACTTTTTTCAGGATGAAATTGAACTCCATAAAAGTTATTCTTTTGTAAAGCTGATGCATATTTAACCCCATAATTTGTGGTTGCAATAACCTCAACATTTAAAGGAGCATAATAACTATGCACTAAATACATAAATTCCTTTTCCTTAATATCTTTAAATAAATCTGATTTCAAATTCTCAATTTGATTCCAACCAATTTGAGGAACCTTTACGGTGTTCTTAAACTTTACAACATCAACATCAAAAATTCCCAATCCAGTTGTATCACCTTCCTCACAATAATTACACATTAATTGCATTCCTAAACAAATACCTAAAACAGGTTTTTTTAAAGTAGGTATTATTTTATCTAAACCAGTTGATTTAAGTTTTGCCATTGCACTACTCGCCTCTCCAACTCCAGGAAAAATCACTTTATCAGCATTTTGTATCTCTTCTATATTATCTGTCAATATAGCTTCATATCCTAAACGCTGAATGGCAAATTTTATGGATTGTATGTTTCCTGCTCCGTAATTTATTATTACAACGCCCCCTCTTAATCCCCCAAAGGGAGAAATTTCATTCAGTTTATCTAAATCTGTCATATTCATAATTTCTATTCCCCCTTTGGGGGTTAGGGGGCTTATAGCATTCCTTTGGTTGAAGGTAAAATCATTTTTTCCGGATCTCTTTTTACCGCTGCTTTTATTGCTTTTGCAAAGGCTTTAAAAATTCCTTCAATTTTGTGGTGTTCATTAGTTCCTTCAGCTTTAATATTTAAATTACATTTTGCTCCATCTGTAAAAGATTTAAACAAGTGATAAAACATCTCTGTAGGCATTTTTCCAATCATTTCTCGTTTAAAATCAGCTTCCCAAACCAACCAGTTTCTTCCTCCAAAATCTATTGCAACTTGCGCTAAACAATCATCCATTGGTAAACAAAAGCCATAGCGTTCAATTCCAAGTTTATTTCCCAATGCTTTTGCAAAAACTTCTCCCAGAGCAATCATGGTATCTTCAATAGTATGGTGTTCATCTACCTCAAGATCTCCTTTCACTTTAATAATTAAATCCATATTTCCGTGACGTGCAATTTGGTCTAACATATGATCAAAAAACTCAATTCCAGTTGAAATATCACTTTTACCGGTTCCATCTAAATTTAAATTGATGAATATTTTAGTTTCATTGGTATTTCTGGTTAATTCAGCAGTTCTATTTTCTAATTTTAAAAACTCGTAAATTTGCTGCCAATCACTACTTTCAAGAGCAATCACAGTATCCAATTCATCTCTTTTTACAGTTATTTCTCCAGTTCCTAAATTGGTATTATCATTAATATAAATCCCTTTAGCTCCTAAATTTTTTGCCAATTCTATATCGGTCAAACGATCTCCAATAACAAATGAATTTTCTAAATCATATTCATCTGAAAAATATTCAGTTAGCAATCCTGTTCCTGGCTTACGTGTATTTGCATTTTCGTGAGGAAAAGTACGATCTAAAAATACATTATCAAAAATAACACCTTCATTTTCAAATGATTTCATAATAAAATTATGAACAGGCCAAAAAGTTTCTTCAGGAAAAACTTCAGTACCTAAACCATCCTGATTGGTAATCATTACCAATTCATAATCCAGTTCCTGAGCGATTTTACCTAAATATGTAAATGCTTTAGGATAAAAAATCATTTTTTCAAATGCATCTATTTGTTCATCGGCAGTTTCTTTTATCATTGTGCCATCACGATCAATAAATAATACTTTTTTTCTCATTTTATATTTCTTTTAATGCATTTATCAATTTTATATTCTCCTTTTCAGCACCAACTGTGAATCGCAAAGTGTTTTCGCAAAGTGGCTGAGTAGTTCTATTTCTAATTACAATTCCTTTATCAATTAGTTGGGTATAACGTTTGTTAGCATCATCAACCTTTACTAAAACAAAATTAGCATCTGTTGCATATACTTTTTTAATAAAAGAGATAGCACTCAATTTATCAATTAATTTACTTCTTTCTACAAGAATTTTTTCAATTTCATTTTGAATCTCTTGTCTTTTAAAAATTCTGTCAATTGCCTTTTGCTGTGTTAACTCATTAACATTGTATGGAGGCTTAATTTTATTTAAAATTGTTATAATTTCTTCCGAAGCATAGCATATTCCTAAACGTATTCCTGCCATTCCATAGGCTTTTGACAAAGTTTGTGTTATTATCAGATTTGGAAATTCCTTTAATCTTTCCAACCAGCTTTTTTCAGAAGAAAAATCGATATAGGCCTCATCAATTACAACCAATCCTTGAAATGAATTCAATAATAATTCTACATTTTCCTTAGAAAAGGAATTCCCTGTAGGATTGTTAGGCGAACATAAAAATAACAATTTTGAATTTTCATTAGTAACCTTTAAAACAGAATTTACATCGGGTTGAAAATCTGGCGTTAACAACACTTCCTTTTCTTCAATATTATTAATATTTGCCAATACTTTATACATTCCATATGTAGGTGGAAGCGTTATAATATTATCAACTTTAGGTTCACAAAAAGCTCTGAAAATTAAATCCAGTACTTCATCGCTCCCATTTCCCAATAAAATTTGATTGATGTTAATTCCTTTTAGCTTTGATAATTCTTTCTTTACAGAAATTTGCTGAGGATCTGGATATCTATTTACTCCATTATCAAACGGATTCTCATTGGCATCTAAAAATACCATAGCACTGTTTAAATTCTTAAATTCATCTCTTGCCGAAGAATAAGGTTTTAATGTCTTAATATTTTCTCTAACCAATTTATCAATAACTCCCATTTTTATAAATTTAGGCTTTTTAAACGTAATGTTACTGCATTCTTGTGAGCATCAAGCCCTTCTGTTTCTGCTAAAATCTCTATTGCACTGCCAATATTCTGAATTCCTTTTTCAGAAATTTTCTGAAATGTTATTGATTTTAAAAACGAATCTAAATTTACACCAGAATATGCTTTTGAATACCCATTAGTTGGTAAGGTATGATTGGTACCTGAAGCATAATCTCCAGCACTTTCAGGAGTATAATCCCCAATAAATACGGAACCTGCATTCTCAATACCATCTACATAAAAATCGGTATCCTTAGTACAAATAATAAAGTGTTCAGGACCATATTCGTTTATTAAATCAAGTGCTATTTCTTTTGTTTCAACAAAAATTAATTTAGAATTTTCAATGGCTTGTGTTGCTATTTTCACTCTTGATAATTTCTCAATTTGAGTTTCAATTTCTTTTTCAACCGCTTCCAATTTAGACATTGAAGTTGATACCAATATCACCTGGCTATCTGTTCCGTGTTCGGCCTGACTTAATAAATCCGAAGCAACAAAACTGGCATTTGAAGTTTCATCAGCAACCACTAACAGTTCACTTGGACCGGCTGGCATATCAATAGCCACTCCATATTTCGTAGCCAATTGTTTTGCAACCGTTACAAACTGATTTCCTGGTCCAAATATTTTATAAACCTGTGGAATTGATTCTGTCCCAAACGTTAAACCTGCAATTGCCTGAATTCCTCCAACCTTCAATATTTTAGAAACTCCACATAATTGGGCTGCATATATAATTGCCGGATTAATTTCACCCCTTTTATTTGGAGGTGTAGCTAAAATTATTTCTTTGCAACCAGCTATTTTAGCTGGAATTGCTAACATTAATACCGATGAAAACAAAGGAGCAGTTCCACCTGGTATATACAATCCTACATTTTGTATTGGACGTTTCTCTTGCCAGCATTCAACTCCTTCAACAGTTTCAACATACACTTTAGCTGTTTTTTGAGCTGAATGAAATTTTTCAATATTAGACTTCGCTAAATTTATTGCTGACTTTAATTCCGTCGAAACTTCTTTATCTGCTTGAACAAATTCATTTTCTGAAATGTAAAACTCATCTAAACTTGCACCATCAAAAATAGAAGTATATCGCTTAACCGCGTCATCTCCATTACTTTTTACATCGTCAAAAATAGAAAGTACAGTTTCTTCAATACTTTCCACTGTTTGAGAAGGTCTTTGCAATAATTTATTCCAATCTGATTTTGGTGGATTGCTAATTTTTTTCATTTTCAAAATTTTATAAAACCATTTTTTCAATAGGAACTACCAATAGTCCTTCGGCACCTAAAGCTTTTAATTCATCAATTACCTTCCAAAAGGAATCCTTTTCAATCACTGTGTGAATTGAACTCCACCCTTCTTCTGCTAATGGCAAAACTGTTGGACTTCTCATTCCTGGAAGAATTTTGGTGATTGCCTCTATTTTAGTATTAGGAGCATTCAATAAAATATATTTTGATCTGCGACCTTTTAAAACCGCCTGAATTCGAAATTGTAATTTATTTAATATATCCTGATTATCTTCTGAAATATTTGGTGAAACTGCCAAAACAGCTTCGCTTACCAACATCTTTTCAACCTCCTTTAAATTGTTTTTAAATAAAGTACTTCCACTAGAAACAATATCACAAATTGCATCTGCCAATCCAATATTCGGAGCTATTTCAACAGATCCGTTAATCAAGTGAATGTCTGGAGTTATATTAAATTTACTAAAATAGTTTTTAACGGTGTTTGGATAGGAGGTTGCAATACGCATACCATCTAAATCTTGAATGCTTTTGTAATTGGTTTCTTTTGGAACAGCCAATGAAACTCTACATTTAGAAAAACCTAAACGCTCAGCAATATTGATATCTTCACCTTTTTCAATCAACACATTTTCACCAATTATAGCGATATCTACTACTCCATCTCTAAGATATTGAGGAATATCTCCATTTCGTAAATACAATACTTCTAATGGGAAATTACTTGCCTGTGCTTTTAACTGATCTTTTCCATTATCAATTGAAATACCACAATCTTTTAAAAGCTTCAATGAATCTTGGTTTAACCTACCTGATTTTTGAACTGCTATCTTAATTTTACTCATTTTTTATTTTTATGTGTTTAAGTAAATCTAAAATGAGCATAAAAAAACCCGTCTGATTTACTCAAACGGGTTTCTAATATATTCTAATTTTTATTCAATACATTTTCTGCTCGCCTAAGTGCTAGTATGAAAATGATGATGACGTATTTGAATAAAGTTCATTGTTCTAATTTATGTGGCAAATATATGCAATTGCATTTTACAATTCCAATCACTTTGTAAAAATTTAACATTTAACCAATTATTTGTTAAATAGTTAACATATGATAATTGTTAAAAACTCATTTAATAACTGTATTAATTATTTAAAAACTAAATTCTTTGTTTCTAATAATTTGGTTAAATTTGCACTTTCTAACAATACACTAAACTAAAATCGAAATATGATTCAATTCTTTGGAAACAAAAACAGTAAAGTATTTGCTGTGCAAACGTCAAAAGAACTTTCTAAGGAAGCAGTTCAAAAATTAAACTGGCTTTTTGGAAATCAAGAAAAACTATCTGAGGCATCAATTGATGCTTTTTTTATTGGTCCTCGTGCCGCAATGATTACTCCTTGGAGTACAAACGCTGTTGAGATTACGCAAAATATGGCTATTGAAGGAATTCTTAGAATTGAAGAATTTACGGCTTCAAATGAAAAAGAAGATTTCGATCCAATGATATTCCAAAAATACGCTGCTTTAAATCAGGAAATTTTTAAAATTGATATTGAGCCAGAAGCTATTTTAGACATTGAAGATATAGCTGCTTTTAATCAACAGGAAGGACTTGCTTTAAACGATGAGGAAGTTGATTACTTAAATAATTTAAGTACTAAAATTGGAAGAAAGTTAACAGATTCAGAAGTTTTCGGATTTTCACAAGTAAATTCAGAGCACTGTCGTCATAAAATTTTCAATGGAACTTTTGTTATTGATGGCGAAGAAATGCCTTCTTCATTATTTAAATTAATTAAAGAAACATCAAAACAAAATCACAACGGAATTGTTTCAGCCTATAAAGACAATGTTGCTTTTGTTGAAGGTCCAACGGTAGAGCAATTTGCTCCTAAATCAGCCGATAAACCAGATTTTTATGAGAAAAAAGATTATAAATCGGTTATTTCATTAAAAGCAGAAACACATAACTTCCCAACAACTGTAGAACCATTTAATGGAGCAGCTACAGGTTCTGGAGGAGAAATTAGAGACCGTTTGGCTGGAGGAAAAGGTTCTTTACCTTTAGCTGGAACTGCTGTTTATATGACTTCTTATTCTCGTTTAAATGAAAATCGTCCTTGGGAACATGGAATGAAAGAAAGAGAATGGTTATACCAAACTCCTATGGATATTTTAATCAAAGCATCTAACGGAGCATCAGATTTTGGAAATAAATTCGGTCAGCCTTTAATTACTGGTTCTGTATTAACTTTTGAACACGAAGAAGAAGCAAGAAAACTTGGGTTTGATAAAGTGATTATGCAAGCTGGTGGTATTGGATACGGAAAAGCTGATCAGGCAATAAAAGATACACCAAAAGCAAATGATAAAATTGTATTGCTTGGTGGTGATAACTATAGAATTGGAATGGGTGGAGCTGCTGTATCATCAGCAGATACTGGAGAATTTGCAAGTGGTATTGAGTTAAATGCCGTGCAACGTTCCAACCCTGAAATGCAAAAAAGAGCTGCCAATGCCATTCGTGGTATGGTGGAAAGTGATATAAATCCAATTGTTTCTATTCACGATCACGGTGCTGGTGGACATTTAAATTGTTTGTCTGAACTTGTTGAAGAAACTGGAGGTCTTATCAATCTAGATAAATTACCTGTTGGTGATCCTACCCTTTCTGCAAAAGAAATTATTGGTAATGAATCTCAGGAAAGAATGGGATTGGTTATCGGTAAAGAAGATATTGATACCTTACACAGAGTTGCAGATAGAGAACGTTCTCCTTTCTATGAAGTTGGTGATGTTACAAATAACGATCGTTTTACTTTTAAATCTGAAACTACTGGTGCTAAACCAATGGATTTTGAATTAAGCGATATGTTTGGTAGTTCTCCAAAAACTATAATGACAGATAAAACTGTAGTAAGAAATTACAATGAAATTTCTTACAATCAAGATGATATTTACAATTACGTAAAACAAGTTTTAAGTTTAGAAGCTGTTGCTTGTAAAGATTGGTTAACAAATAAAGTTGACCGTTGTGTTGGTGGAAAAGTTGCCAAACAACAATGCGCAGGTCCATTGCAATTACCTTTAAACAATGTGGGTGTAATGGCTTTAGATTATAATGGAAAAGAAGGTGTTGCAACTTCTATAGGACATGCTCCTGTTAGTGCAATTATTGATCCTGCTGCAGGTAGTAAAAATGCCATTGCTGAAGCTTTAACTAATATAATTTGGGCGCCACTTGAAAAGAATTTAGAATCAGTTTCATTGTCAGCAAACTGGATGTGGCCTTGTAAAAATGAAGGAGAAGATGCTCGTTTATACAAAGCTGTAAAAGCTGTTTCTGAATTTTCTATTGATTTAGGAATTAATGTTCCAACTGGTAAAGATTCATTGTCAATGAAGCAAAAATATCCAAATGAAGAAGTAATTTCTCCTGGTACGGTTGTAATTTCAGCTGCTGGACATTGTAATGATATAACTAAAGTAGTTGAGCCTGTTTTACAAAAAAGCGGAATGAACAAAATCTACTATATCAACTTATCAAACGATTCGTTTAAATTAGGAGGTTCATCATTTGCGCAAGTTCAAAACAAAATTGGTTCTGAAACACCAACTATTAAAGATGCTGCTAAATTTAAAAACGCATTTAATACTGTTCAAAATTTAATTAAAGATGGTAGATTATTAGCTGGTCATGATATTTCTGCCGGTGGTATGATTACTACTTTACTTGAAATGTGTTTTTCTCAGGAAATGTTAGGATTGAATATTGATATTTCTAATTTAGGTGAAGCCGATACAATTAAAGCTTTATTTGCAGAGAATAGTGGTATTATTTTCCAAAGTAACGATCACAGTGTAGCTGCTACTTTAAAAGAAAATAATGTTGACTTCTTTGAATTAGGTAATGCTGTTAGAAGTGAAAATGTAACTATCACAAATAATGGAAATGTATTAGAGTTTAACATTCCTGAATTACGTGATGTTTGGTATGAGACTTCTTACTTATTAGATCAAAAACAATGTGCAAATAATAAAGCACAAGACAGGTTCGATAATTATAAAAATCAACCTTTAAAATATACTTTACCAAATCACTTTACAGGAAAACTTCCTGTGATTGATGCTTCTAAACCAAGACCAAAAGCAGCTATTATACGTGAAAAAGGAAGTAATTCTGAACGTGAAATGGCAAACGCTATGTACTTAGCTGGTTTTGATGTAAAAGATGTGCATATGACCGATTTAATTACTGGTCGTGAAACATTAGAAGATATTCAGTTCATTGGTGCTGTTGGAGGTTTCTCTAACTCAGATGTACTTGGTTCAGCCAAAGGATGGGCAGGTGCTTTCTTATACAATGAAAAAGCAAATACAGCTTTGAAGAATTTCTTTGACAGAAAAGACACTTTATCTGTAGGGATTTGTAACGGTTGTCAGTTATTTATGGAATTAGAAGTAATTAATCCAGAACATAAAGTTCACGGTAAAATGTTGCATAACGATTCTCATAAACACGAAAGTAACTTTACCTCTGTAACTATTGAAGAAAACAACTCGGTAATGTTATCAACTTTAGCTGGTAGTACATTAGGAGTTTGGATTTCTCACGGTGAAGGTAAATTTAACTTACCAATGGAAGAGAAAGATTATAATATTGTAGCAAAATATGGTTATGAAGGATATCCTTCAAATCCAAATGGTTCGGATTATAATACTGCAATGATGAGTTCAAAAGATGGTCGTCATTTAGTAATGATGCCACATATTGAACGTTCAATTTTCCAATGGAACTGGGCAAATTATCCGGTAAACAGGAATGATGAAGTTTCTCCTTGGGCTGAAGCCTTTGTAAACGCAAGAAAATGGATTGAAGAAAACAATTAAAGTTGTTTTAAAAATAATTATAAAAAAACTCCTTCAGAAATGAAGGAGTTTTTATTTTATGAAAAATTATATTTTTTACTTAAACCTATAAACTGCTACAACAGCAGCATGATCGCTTGGCCATTCAGAATCAGTATACCCTTTCACATATGAATTAACACATTTAACAGCTCCTTTATAATAAATATAATCAATACGTTCTTGTAAAGAATCATGAAATCTAGGAGACCAAGTCAGTCCTAAACTATTATATGGTATAGGTGCCATTTCACGAAATGAATCCTTAAACCCTTCTTTAGCCATAGATTTACTAACAGGCCATTCAATAACGTAATTATGATGAAAAGTCTTCATGTTTTCTCCCCAATCTAAATGAGAGGCACTATTGAAATCTCCTCCTATTATCAACGGTCTATCCATTCCTGTAATTCCGGCTTCATATAAACTCCCCAATATATCTTTAATCTCTTTTCCACGGGTTTTATTTTCTTCTTCTAAAAATTTTTCAACTGTTTCTACAGGATAAAATTTAGACACGTCAGGTAAATAATGAATCCATAAAGAAAAAACATCTAATAATTGTTCTCCCATTTTTACCTGAACACCTCCAAACCGAAATGATTCATATAAAGGATACGTATCAACAATTGGATATTTTGAATGAACAGATAAATTTGAACTTCTATAATAAAACAAAGTTCCTAAAGCATCCGATATTGCTGGACCTGAACCATAAGTTTCTTGCATACAAATTAGATCTGCCCCTGAAGTTTCCATCGCTTCAATGGCTTGCTGAATTCCTAATTCAACACCATTATGCCTAGCTCCATGCCATATATTCCAACTCATTACGGTAAATTTCTCTGGCTTTTCACCTTTATAAAAGACACTTTGATCTATCCTTTCAAATTCTCCTTTTTTAATTTTAAATTTAGAATTTTCACTTACGAGCCCTATGGAAGCTATTATTTCTTTGTTTAATTTTAAATCGCTTAAACTGTAAATTGCTACATGTTTTTTATCAAAATACAACCATGCTGTTTTTTTATCTAAGAAAAATGAAATTCCTATTTCATGCCAATCTCCGTCATTAATTCGTTGTTTTTTTGACGGTAAATAATCAAGTCTACTTTTACCATCACCAATATTCCAACCCCATGCACCGTTTGGTTGCATAAATATTGACCACCCTTTCTTTTTTCCAGATTCAAGTGTTTTCCCCATATTTGAGGTGCTAATTAAATCAATAACTGGAGCAGTATCCCAATCCTTATTTGCATAAATTGATGGAAATTTATTGGAAGTACTTGTCGTTTTAATTTTAAAATTTAAGCTGTATTCTTGTGCATTTAAATCGAATCGCAGAGCACATGAAAATAGCCCTATTAAAAACAATATTTTAATTTTATTCATCTTATAATTATTATATTCCTAATTGATATTACCAAATCTTAATCTTAAAGGTTTAAAAAAGTTCTAAAGGCTCTTCTCAAAATTCAAAATCATATTTTTCAATTTCAAAACAATATTTGGAAATTGATTTGCTAAGTTTATTTCCTCTCTCACATCATTGTCTAGATTATACAAGGATATTGGAAAATCACCATTAGATTCAAAATCCCAACCTATAGATTTTGAAATATGTAATTTCCACTTCCCAAAGCGAACTGCCTCAATTTCTCCATTTCTAGCAAAATAATAAAATGGTCTTTCTTCAATTGTATTAACTAATGGATTTAGTAAATGATTACTTATGTCAAGACCATCCAAT
>Ga0193953_1001139_pt1 | contig 12807 bp, 14 predicted proteins | sample BB_4_MG_FD_140325 | JGI IMG/M metagenome (GOLD analysis project Ga0193953, IMG submission 140325) | Microbial mat bacterial communities from the Broadkill River, Lewes, Delaware, United States - BB_4_MG | ecosystem: Environmental > Aquatic > Freshwater > River > Microbial mats | place: USA... | reverse complement strand
CCATGTACTAGGAGTTTCTTCTTTGGCCGCGGGACATAAAACACTAGTTCCTAAGGTAATCGCTGAACTCGAAAAATTAGGACGTGGAGATATTATGGTTATTGCGGGTGGCGTAATCCCTCAACAAGATTATGATTTTCTATATGATGCAGGGGTCTTTGGAGTCTTTGGGCCAGGAACAAAAATCTCAAAAGCAGCTCAAGATATTTTATCATTATTAATAAAGAGTTTTGAATAGAAAAAAATAATAACTTTGGTTAAACAATTTGTTTCGGCACAGTATTTGAATTTAACTTGAAAAAAGAAAAACAATGAAAAATATCCTTACATTATTATCATTTATGTATTTGTCGACGTTAGCATTTGGTCAAGCACCAAACTATGACGACTTAAAAATACTTTATGCAGATGCGAATTATGAGAAGCTTGCTAAGGTAGCTGCTTCCTACACGGAAAAAGACAAGACCAAAAAGGATATCTTGCCATACATTTGGCTATCTAAAGGGCTTTATAAAATTTCTTTATCTGGAAATCCAGACCCTAATTTCAAAAACGCATATAAAGATGCGATTAAGTACCTTTCGAAAGGGATTAAATACGACTTAAAATATAACGATGGTGCGACTATTGAAGAGCACAAAGAGTTTTTGGATAAGTTCCAATTGAGTCTTCAAGAAATCATTGATAATGAAATGACTTCAGGTAACGTTAAACGAGCGTACAGTTGGGCAATTAAATATCAAAAGATCACGATGAATCCTGTTGGATCTAAATTCATCATGGGAGCATGTAAATTTGAAGACCAGGATAAACCAAGCGCAAGAACATTTTGGCAAGAAGGAGAAACTCTTCTAGCAGAAATAACTTCAATCGAAGGTTTTAGTGAAGCTGATAAAATCATGTTGAGAAACGGAATTCTTGCCTCTGCTGAATCAATGATTAAAGGTAGACAAAATGATAATGCAAGAGCATTGTTGAATAAGGCTGCTCAGTGGTTTGAAGAGGACGAAGTTTGGCAAGAACGTTACGATGCTATTGTAAACGGATAAAAAGCATTACATATAGAATTTAAAAGCACTTCAATGAAGTGCTTTTTTTATACCCGCTCCTTTTCAACATTCTTAATTGGATAACATCGTTCTTATAACTACAATCACCTGTAATATCTGACTACATTTGAAGACATGAAGAGGTTTCTCCCATATCTTAAAAACAAATTCGTCTTGGCTACCACGATATTCTTCGTGTATACATTGTTTTTAGATGAGAACGACATATTTACCATTTTTTCTCAAACGAGAAAACTGAATAAACTAGAGCTGAAAAAGTCAGAGGTTAATTCAAACCTAATCGAAACAAGAGAAACATTGAATCAATTAAAATATTCTTCCGAAGTTGAACGATATGCGAGAGAGAAGAAATATTTCAAAAAAGATGATGAAGATGTTTTCGTGATTTTTTCTGAGTAACTACAAATTCCCAATCCCTATCTCTTCCTTCTGTTCGAAGAATTGACTCTTGTAGTAGTCAACAATTCTGATTTTGTTAAAGTAAAACAAAGCGATTTGTTTGTAGCTAAATCCAGAATTTGCCATTCCCATTGCTCCTTCTTGACAAAGTCCTACTCCATGTCCAAACCCTCTCCCATTCAACACAACCTCATCTCCCTCAAGGTGAGTACTGAAATAAGTCGACTTAAGTTTAAATTCCTTTCGTAGATCTCTTAGCGGAACTCCTAAAGAAGGATGGATATAAAATGCTTTCCGATCTTCTTGATCAAAATTATATATAAGATTACCATACTTTGCTTCGGTTACCCCATATTCGTTTCTTAAAAAGGAAGACCAGGCACTTTTAGGAATTCGTTTCGTCCAGGTAGCTTGCCTTGTATGAATGCAAAATGTATCCTTAAAAGTAGATAAATATGGCACTGAATTATTCCAAACGTAAGAAGCGTCACACGTTTGGCCGCCACAATTTGCAGCAAAATAGGTGGTCACCAACTCCTTATTAAAATCAATAATTACCTCTCCAGAAGTTGCTTCAACCGCAGTTCGAATTCCAGGAGTGTGTTTCAATTTATCATGATATGCTTGACAATGAACACGGTCACAAAGCTCAAATCCTTCCTTAATATGACGACGCTTATTTTTCAGTGCATAAGTTCTACTCATCAACGCCTGAACTTTATAATATTCCATATGCCTTCCTCCTCCACCTTCAGACTCAACAACACCAGATATGTAGTTATTCATATCTACCACATTCACAATTTGAAGGACACCTTTAATCACTCTAACCTCAAAGGCATCTTCATATGATCGCTTTTTTACTACAGGAACTTTCGGTGATAAAACCAATGAAGAATTTGATTTTTGCGGAAGAAATAAAACCTTAGAAACTGTATATGATTCTAACCCCCCGACATGAATAACCACTTTCGAACCAGAAACGCTTAATTCAAGCATCCTTCCAGATACCAGTGAGGAAACTATTGATGTGTCGCCAAAAACATCATAACTCCCAGACTCACTCTGCATCGCTATACGCTTCACCTTATACCCGGTAAGCACACCAATGCGCATTTGCTGTCCAAATAGGAGCAAACTTTGAAAAAGCACGAAGATGAATACGATGATTCTCACAAGGTTAAAATTACAATTCGTTTAGGCTTTGATTAACCTATTAACGAATAGTTTTCAACAAGGATTGTGCAACTTTTTTACTGGCACCTCCTCCACCTAGAATTTTCTCTAATGATTTGTAATCTGCATTGATCTGATTTCTTCGGTCTGCATTGTTAATTAATTGGTCTACTTCGGCACGAATCATTGAAGGATTACACTCTTTTTGAATTAATTCCTTTACAACTTCGCGATTCATGATTAGATTAACCAATGAAATGTAATCCACTTTAATTAAACGCTTTGCAATTCGATATGAAATCTCAGATCCTTTATAACAAACGACCTCTGGAACTTTAAATAAGGCAGTTTCCAACGTTGCCGTACCGGAAGTCACTACTGCCACACTTGAATTCGCTAACAATCGATAGGTCTCATTAAAAATAATTGTAATTGAGGGATCAATTGAAGCATAAAACTCCGGAGTTAATGTTGGTGCTCCAGCCACTACAATTTGATGCGAAGGAAACGCTTTCAACGCTTCAACCATTATTGGTAGCTTAACAGAAACTTCTTGTTTTCTACTACCTGGTAAAACAGCAATAATTGGACGATCATCCATATTATTAGCCTTTAAAAATTCGGATTTATTCTCGCTAAAATCAAACTTTGATATCTCATCTAACAACGGATGACCAACGTACTCAACATTAAAATCAAATTTTTGATAAAAATCCTTTTCAAATGGTAAAATCACAAACATATGATCCACCACTTTTTTAATCTTGTGAACACGGTTTTGTTTCCAAGCCCAAACTTGAGGAGAAATGTAATAGTAAACTTTAATCCCTTTCGATTTTGCCCATTCAGCAATACGTAGATTAAAACCAGGGTAATCGACCAAGACTATTGCGTCAGGTTGATAAGATTCTATGTCAGCCTTACACACCTTAATATTACCTAGAATTGTTCTGAGATTCATGATTACCTCGATGAACCCCATAAATGCCAAATCGCGAATATGCTTTACCAAGCCATTTTTTTGAATTGCTTGCATTTTATCTCCTCCCCAGAATCTAAAATCAACATTTGGATTTTCATCTAGAATTGCTGACATCATGTTACTGGCGTGAAGATCACCAGATGGTTCCCCCGCAATTATGTATATTTTTTCAGCCTTCATTAGCCTAGAAAAACTTTATATAAATGATATAAGGAGCATAAACTAAGGAACCTAGAATAATTCCCATTGCAAAATTAAAACGCTCTTTGTTCAGGAATAAATAGAACCAACCTAAGTTTGCAATGATAGAAATTGTAATCATTTTAATACGATATGGATTATTGTAGGTAAACTTCGACCATAATTGCTCAAAATAATAATCTTGCGTCCATCCTATAACCAATAATACCAACGGTAAAATAACAAGTGGAGTAATTATCCCCAATAACAACCCTTTGGTGTGATCCATTGACCATTTTCTCAAATTCATAAATTCCAGTTTTCTAATTCTTTAATCGCTTTATATGCCGTCATGTCAAATTGAGTTGGAACAATAGTAGGGTGTCCTTTTTCAATCCAATACAAATCTGAATCGTCTGTTTTGTCTTGTTCTAAAAATTCACCTGTCAACCAATAATATGGTTTCCCGAACTGATCTTCTCTCTTATCGAACCGATCCTCCCAAAAGGCATGGGCCTGTCTACAAATTTTAATTTCTTTTAGTTCGCCAATTGAAACATCCGGAATATTCACGTTTAAACATATACGATCCATCATTCCATTCTTCAATACTTGTTCTACAACATTCTTAACAACTGATTTAGCCGATGTAAAATCTGCATCACTATCGTAAGCACAAAGTGAAAATCCAACTGAAGGGATTCCCTCCATAGCACCTTCCACAGCAGCCGACATGGTACCAGAATATAACACATTCGATGACGTATTTGCCCCGTGATTGATTCCGGAAACCACTAAATCTGGTTTTCTATGTAAGACCTCATAAACGCCTAGCTTTACACAATCAACAGGTGTTCCAGTGCATGAAAAAGCAAGCGTATCTCCAAATAATCGCGAAGGATTCAATCGTAGAGGTTCGTTAATCGTTATGGCATGTCCCATTCCTGACTGTGCAGAATCCGGTGCAATTACCACGACATCTCCAAATTCTTTCACGGCTTCATGTAAGGATAAAATTCCTTTAGAAGAAATCCCATCGTCATTTGTAACTAATATCAAGGGTCTTTTTGGACTCATACATCTATTTAATTAAGAACAATGCGAAAGTAACTAAAGTTATCTTAATCTTTCCGCATAAATGACGAGTAATCTAAATGAATTAATTATTTTTGGCACGTAGTTAAATGCCTGATTGCATACTGATTTCACCGCGAATGACAACAACAGATTTAATCCAAATTGCGACACGAATTACTCAAGCTAATATTGAGCTTATAAACTCATCTGTCAAAAAGATGTCCGAAGCGCAGTTAAACTGGAAACCATCAGCCACTTCTTGGAGTGTAAATGAGGTCTTATCGCACTTGAACGAATACGGTAAATACTACCACCCTGTTATCCTTCGTAAAATTGAAAATACGCGTTTCACCTCAACAAAGGAAGCGTTTTTAAGTTCTCCCTTAGGAAGGTCTGCTTGGAAAGCGATGAAATTAGGAAACGCCAGAAACATCAAACGAAAATTCAAAGCTCAGAAAGACTACAATCCAACAATAGACCCAAGTTTATTAGATGGTGAACAAGTCAATGTTTTTGAGAATCAACAAAAGGATCTTTTATCCATCATTGAAAAATCGACAACGGTTAATCTTAGACGTGTTAAAATTCCGATATCAATCTCTAAAGTTGTTCGATTACGACTTGGTGATGCCTTATTGTTTGTTGTGTATCACAACGAACGCCATATGCAACAGATAATCAATTTACAAAACAGTCCTAACTTCCCCGCCCAATAATGAATTCGTTTAACGCCTATTGTAAGGTTAGTATTTCACCTGTTCGATCTGAACCAAAAGATCAGAGTGAAATCGTTACGCAATTACTCTTTGGCGAATTAATTTCTGTTCATGAAATCAATGAACCTTGGGCTAAAATAACAACTGTCGCGGATGGATATGAAGGAATCATTGATTTTAAACATTTTCAAAAACTTACTGATGAAGAAACTAGAAGATGGTCAGATGGACTGGACATATTAAAAGTGAGAGAATGTGAACTAGACACCCCATGGGGACTTCAACGAATTTGTCGAGGATCTTATATTCCATCGAATGAAGTTGAATTCAATATAGGGGATGATCACTTTCACCTACTGAATTGTATCGAAGTTTCATTGAAGTCACCTTGGGATTACGCCCTAGATTATTTGAACACCCCCTATCTTTGGGGTGGTAAATCGCCTTTTGGAATAGATTGTTCGGGAATAACACAAATAATTTACCGTATATTTAGTATTAATCTTCCAAGGGATGCTTCTGACCAAGTACATGTTGGGAACGATGTTGATTTCACTGAAATTATTTCTGGCGACTTAGCCTTTTTCGAAAATAAATCAGGGAAAATTACGCATGTTGGAATATGCAATGGCAAAGGAGAAATTATCCATGCAGCCGGTCATGTAAGAAAAGATAAAATTACGAGTACAGGAATAATCAATGCTGAATCAGGATATCTGACTCATAAACTAACTTGTATTAAACGCGTTATTTAGTATCAACCAAGCTAAAGTGTTTAATCTAAAACTAAAAACTAAACGATGAAAATATTAATTACTGGAGGTGCAGGCTTCATTGGAAGTAACTTAGCAAAACGACTAGTAGACGACGGACATAAAGTTGTAGTATTGGATTCTTTATTGAGAGGAAATAAGCTTGATAAAGGAACTTTTGATAAAATTGATTTTATCAAGGGAGATGTTAGAAATTCTGACACTGTATTGCAAGCATCTAAAGGATGTGATATAATCTTTCATTTTGCCGCTGTGTTAGGTGTTGATATTGTTGCTGATAATCCAGTTGAAACAATGGATGTTGAAGTGATTGGAACGCGCAATGTAGTTTACGCTGCAGAAGCAAATAACATTAAGAAAATCATGTATGCATCAACAAGCGGAATCTATGGTCATTCTGCTATTGAAAACGCACTTACGGAAGAAGTATTGGTTGACCCAAGAACCTCTTACGCGATGGCAAAACGATACAATGAAATTTATCTTGCTTCTCATTATGAAGAAAAAGGTTTAAATGTTATTTCTCTTCGGTTTTTCAACGTTTATGGTTGGAATCAAGATACAAGAATGGTTATTCCTTTGTTTTTTGAGCAAGCTACTAATGACAAAAAGATTACTGTCTTTGGAACAGGTAAACAAACAAGAGATTTCACTTACATAGATGATACAATTGAAGCATGTGTCCGATTGATGAACATTAACGGTTGTCATATTGTAAACATCGCGAATGAGGCGGAATGGTGCATCGATGACGTTGCCGAACAAATCAAAGAAATTACGAAATCAAAATCCGAAATTTCATTCATTGAAGCTCCAAAAAAACGTTATGACTATGAAGTAGAACGTCGTGTTGGTAGCTCTGATAAACTATTAAAATTAACTTCTTATAAGCCTGACACAACGTTAGGTGAAGGTCTACAAAAAATATATAAACGCAATTTTTAATCTTGTTATGTCTAAAGACACACAAATTTTCAATTTAATTGACGCAGAGAAAGAACGTCAATTACACGGACTAGAGTTAATCGCCTCAGAAAACTTCGTTAGTAATGGAGTTATGGAATCAATGGGCAGTGTACTTACAAATAAGTATGCTGAAGGATTACCGGGAAAAAGGTATTATGGAGGATGTGAAATAGTGGATCAAATTGAATCGCTGGCTATTGAACGTTTATGTAAATTATTTGGTGCTGAATGGGCAAATGTTCAGCCACACTCTGGAGCGCAAGCCAATGCAGCTGTTTTATTAGCATGCTTAAATCCTGGAGATAAAATCTTAGGATTTGATTTATCTCATGGTGGACACTTAACACACGGGTCTCCGGTGAACTTTTCTGGAAAACTTTATGAACCTCATTTTTATGGTGTAAATAAAGAGACGGGAACAGTAGACTATGATATGATGGAAGAAGTTGCAAAAAAAGAACTTCCTAAATTGATTATTTGTGGAGCATCTGCATACAGTAGAGATTGGGATTATGCTCGTATTCGTAAAATTGCAGATGAAGTTGGAGCATTGATTTTAGCTGATATTTCTCACCCAGCAGGATTAATTGCAACAGGACTTTTAAGTAATCCGCTAGAACATTGCCATATCGTTACAACAACAACTCACAAAACACTACGCGGACCAAGAGGTGGTGTGATCATGCTTGGGAAAAACTTTGATAACCCTTTTGGGTTGAAATGGAAAAATGGTAATCCTAAATCAATGGCTGCTTTATTAGATGCTGCTGTATTCCCAGGTACACAAGGTGGACCTTTAGAGCACGTTATTGCGGCAAAAGCAGTAGCGTTTGGTGAAGCCTTGACAGATGATTATAAAAATTACATGAAGCAGGTACAAAAAAATGCTTCTGTAATGGCGGATGAATTTGTTAAAAGAGGATACTCAATAATTTCTGGAGGAACTGATAACCACTCCATGTTAATTGATTTACGCTCAAAAGGCGTTACAGGAAAGGATGCTGAAAACACGTTGGTTAAAGCTGATATTACTGTAAATAAAAACATGGTTCCTTTTGATACTGAATCTCCGTTTGTTACATCAGGTATTCGTGTTGGAACTCCTGCACTTACTACGCGTGGAGTAAAAGAAAATGAAATGGCTCACATTGTTGATTTAATTGATAAGGTGATAACGAATATTGATAACGAATCAATTATAGCCGAAGTAAAGACTGAAGTGAACAAATTAATGGGGCATCGTCCATTGTTTACTTGGGAATAAATCTATTTTATTATAAATAAAAAAGCCTTGGTAAAAATACCAAGGCTTTTTTTTATTCTTAAAGAAATTAAATCTTCTAGTTTTTCAAAACACTCAAACCATTATCCAATGAACCGGTCAAATCCTTTAAAGAAGTACGCTGTAATAAGCTTCGTAAGTCATCTCGAACCTCTTTAAACTGAAAATGTAATGGACAAGGCTTCTTTTCATTACAACGCGAAAGCCCCAAACCACAAGAACTGTATATTCCATCTCCATCAATCACATTAACTACCTTTTCAAGATTAACAGTTAACATAGACTCTTGAGAAATAATAAAGCCGCCATGAGGGCCTTTTACTGAATCTACGATGTTTGCCTTAACCAGTTTCTGTAATATTTTAGCAGTAAAAGCCGAAGGTGAATCAATTGCTTCTGAGATTTCAGTAAGATTAACACGCTCTCCTTCCATCGATTTTGATGTAATGAAGATTAAAGAACGAATCCCGTATTCACACGCTTTGGAAAACATAAAATTGATATCTAGTTTAAACTAAAATCAAAGATACGAAAGTCACAAGAAAAACAAGTCACAAGAATTCTTAATAAACATGATATGTATCATGTATTCGGACAGTTTTATCCGTTATATTTGTAACAGTAATAAAGGACAAATTTATCCGATTATCAACTAACATAACATAAACTTAAATAGTACAAGATGAAAACAATTCAACGATTAGCATTATTCCTTACGATAGGAATGTTCGTAAGTTGTGGAGAAAACACAGACAACAAAACAGAAAGTGCAAAAAGCAGTGAGCCTGCAGCTGTTGAAGAAACAGAAGTATTAGAACCAGCTTCTACCCGGATCACATTAGATAATAAAGGGGTTGGTAAAATTAAATCTATCGAACTTGGTGAAACGATTGATGCGGCAATGGCAGAAAGAGGATCTGAGCTTTTCAATACAAATTGTTCAGCTTGTCACAAAACAGACAAGCGATTTATCGGACCAAATCCAACTGGAATATTGGAAAGAAGAAGTCCTGAATGGATTATGAATATGATTTTAGACCCAAAATTAATGGTTGAAGAGGATCAATGTGCCAAAGATTTACTTGTTGAGTTTAATGGTGCAGCAATGGCAAATCAAAACATGTCAGAAGAACAAGCTAGAGAGATATTAGAATTCTTCAGAACACTTAAATAAACTTATTATGAAACGCTATTCAATTTTTAATTGGCTGACAATTCTATTTGTCGCATTCGCAGTAAGTAGTTGTACTGACGAGAATACAGAAGAGACTACTGTAAGTAACACGAATATTGAACAAGAAAGCGATAGTCAACAAGGACAAGCTTTTATTGAAGATGAAAGTTCGACTCCAAATGTATTACAAATTGCTATTGGTTCACCTGATCACACCACTTTAGTGGCTGCGGTTCAGGCTGCTGAATTAGAAAATGCTTTGGTAAATGCAGGACCATTAATGGTATTTGCTCCTACTAACGCCGCATTTGATGCCTTACCAGCAGGAACCGTGGAAGATTTATTAAAACCTGAAAATAAGGAGAAACTTGCTTCAATTTTAAAACACCATGTAACAGCGGGGAATTATGACAAATCATTCTTAAAGAATTTTAAAAAATTAGGACAGGCAGACGATACTAACACTACGGTGGAAGTAGATGGAGATGATGTTTATGTTGGTGGTGCTAGAATCATTGCTAGTATAAAAGCGGGGAATGGAATTGTACATGTAGTAGACAGAGTAATATTACCAACAACAAAATAATTTAATCAAAAAAATTAGAACTTATGAAAAAAATACAATTTAAACTTTTGTCTCTTTTCGGGATTATAATGCTTCTTGCAAGTTGTGGAAATAATGGTGAATCATCTAAAGGAGCTTTAAATTCTAGCGCAGCTGAAAAAGTATATGTTGCACCAGGCGAGAAAGATGAATTCTATGCGTTTATGTCAGGTGGATATAGCGGAAACATTACGGTTTATGGTCTTCCTTCAGGAAGAATGTTTAAGGAAATTCCAGTTTTTTCTCAATTTCCTACAAGTGGCTACGGGTATTCAGAAGAAACCAAACCTATGCTGGAAACATCACATGGTTTTGTTCCTTGGGATGATGCTCATCACCCAGACATCTCTCAAACAAATGGAGAACTTGACGGACGTTGGATCTTTATTAACGGTAACAATACACCTAGAATTGCTCGTGTAAGTCTTAGTACATTCGAAACTGAGGAAATTATTGAGGTACCAAATAGTGCTGGTAACCATAGTTCTTCTTTTGTAACTGAAAATACGGAGTATGTTGTTGCAGGTACACGATTCTCGGTTCCTGTACCTCAAAGAGACATGTCAATTAATGAGTATAAGAGTAATTTTAAAGGAGCACTGTCTTTTATTAGCGTTGACCCAGAACATGGACATATGGATATCAAGTTTCAATTGTTGATGCCTGGATTTAATTATGATTTATCTCACCCTGGTAGAGGGAAATCTCATGGTTGGTTCTTCTTTACTACATATAACACAGAGGAAGCAAGTACATTATTAGAAGTAAATGCTTCTCAAAATGATAAAGATTTCATCGCTGCGGTTAACTGGAAAGTAATTGAAGAATATGTTAATAATGGTGGTGGTACAAAAATGCCTGCAGATTATGCGCATAATGTTTATGATGAATCTACTCACACTGGTACCACAACAATGAAGAAAGAAGTTCTTACGGTTGACCCTTTAAAAGTTCCGGGTGCTGTCTACTTCTTGCCGACACCAAAATCTCCTCATGGATGTGATGTAGACCCAACAGGTCAGTACATTATTGGTAATGGTAAATTATCAGCTGATTTAACTGTGCATTCGTTTGATAAAATGATAAAAGCAATTGAAGGTAAAAAGTTTGATGGTGAAGCATATGGAATTCCAATCTTGAAGTTTGAAGATGTATTAGCTGGAACTGTTAAAAGTGGTGGATTAGGTCCATTGCATACTGAATTTGATGGTAAAGGGAATGCATATACGACTTTCTTTATCTCTTCAGAAGTTGTTAAATGGAAACTTGGAACATGGGAAGTTATAGACAGAAAACCAACATATTATTCTGTTGGTCACCTTATGATTCCAGGAGGAAACTCTGCGAAACCATTTGGGAAATACGTTGTTGCTATGAACAAGATTACAAAAGATAGATACTTACCAACTGGACCAGAGATGGAGCATTCGGCGCAGATTTATGATATTTCTGGTGAAAAAATGGAACTTTTATATGACTTCCCTACTCATGGTGAACCTCATTATGCTGCTGGTTGTCCTGCAAGCTTACTGGCTCCTAAGTCGAAAAAACTTTACCGACTGGATGAAAACAAACATAAATATGCCATTACAAGTCCAGATAAAGCAAAAGTAGTTCGCGAAGGAAACGAAGTTCATATATACATGTCAACTATACGTAGCCATTTTACTCCTGATAATATTGAAGGTGTTAAAATTGGTGATAAAGTTTACTTCCACATTACAAATCACGAGCAAGATTTCGATGTTCCTCATGGTTTCTCAATGATTGGACAAAACACATCTGAACTATTAATTATGCCAGGGCAAACAAAAACTTCTATTTGGGAGCCTAAAAAAGTTGGAGTATGGCCATTTTATTGTACCGATTTCTGTAGTGCCTTGCACCAAGAAATGCAAGGGTATGTTCGAGTGTCTCCTGCTAATTCTAGTATTCCGATTAGTTGGTCTTTGGGTGATTAAAGTCCTTAAAAAATAATAAGAAACAGGCAGTGCTAAAAGCACTGCCTGTTTTACAAAGAACTTTAATTCAAAGCCGTTTCAACACTTAATTACAAAAACAGAATTATGAAAAAGGCGAGTATCTTAATGATTGTTGGTGCCTTATTACTTACAGGACTATTTGTATTTCCACTTTGGAACATTATGCTTGGAGCACCGCAATACCCAGAACCTTTAGGGATGGATATTTACATCAACGGGATTCAAGGAATGAGTGAGTTTGACATTCAAAACATTGATGGCTTAAATCATTATATTGGAATGAAAACTTTACCCAAATCTGAAGATATGTGGGAATTTAGCGTATTTCCCCTCGTAATTGGTACGATGGCAGCACTGGGAGCAATTATAGGTTTCTTAGGCTTATTTGGGAAATTAAATCATCGCTGGTTTTTAGGTTGGTTTATT
>Ga0193953_1001138_pt1 | contig 12808 bp, 11 predicted proteins | sample BB_4_MG_FD_140325 | JGI IMG/M metagenome (GOLD analysis project Ga0193953, IMG submission 140325) | Microbial mat bacterial communities from the Broadkill River, Lewes, Delaware, United States - BB_4_MG | ecosystem: Environmental > Aquatic > Freshwater > River > Microbial mats | place: USA... | reverse complement strand
GGTTCCAACATTTTAGCACTTCCGCAAATCATTCCAACTCTCCAACCCGGCATATTGTGCGATTTGCTTAATGAATTAAGCTCCAAACAACAATCTTTTGCTCCTTCAATGCTCATGATACTCATAGGTTCATCGTTCAAAATGAAGCTGTAAGGATTATCATTTACAATTAGGATGTTGTGCTTTTTACCAAAGGCTACAATTCTTTCCAATAATTCTCTGCTAGCTCTCGCTCCGGTTGGCATGTGTGGATAATTGATCCACATCATTTTTACCTTACTCAGGTCTCTTTGTTCCAAAGCTTCCAGATCTGGTTGCCATTTTTGCTCTTCATTTAAAGAGTAAGTAACAATTTTACCACCCAACAAATTGGTCACAGACTTATAAGTCGGGTAGGATGGATCAGGAATTAATATTTCGTCGCCTTCGTTTAAATATGCCAATGAAGTGATCATGATACCTTCCTTCGAGCCCATTAATGGCAAAACTTCATTTGCAGGATTGATTTCCACATCGAAATACGTCTTGTACCATTTTGAAAAACCTTCACGTAAGGCTGGAATTCCCTGATAACTTTGATATCCGTGACTCTTTGGATGAACACATGCTTCTTTTAATGAGTTCCATGTATCTTCCGAAGGAGATAGATCCGGATCACCTATTCCCAGATTGAGAACTTTTACTTCCCCCTCGTTAAGGCGCGCTATTTCTTTCAGCTTAACTGAGAAATAGTACTCCTTAACTCCCTGGGTTCTGTTTGCGGGTTGAATCATTTTATTTTTTTGTTAAAAATTTTGGTTTCGGTTGTGGTTAATATCAAAAAAAAATCCTGCTCGTTATGGGCAGGATTTTTATACTTTTCTACTTGAGTTTAGGTATAAGGCATCCCGCCCGATTTGTGTAAAACCAGAAATAATAAAAATAAAATCGGTATGCGAATGCTGTACTGCTCATAGTGTTTTTTATATAAAAAAAAGGTCTTACCTGTTTGGCAAGACCTTTTGATTTATTTTGTTCGTTTCCTTACATATCAATTCTTGCCGTTATCTGTTTGGATAAAAGTAAAACCAGAAATAATAAAAGTTAGAAATGTATGTAGTTACTGTATTCATCGCTGTTTTGTGCGTTAATTCTGTTCCAAATGTATGAATTATTTCTTAACCAGCAAATTTCTTTTTTGATCTTAATGTAATGTTAACGTTTGAGAAGTTTTTATTTAGAATCTGAATTCTCAGTTGGCATGGGGCTTAAGAGGGTGTTCGGAATATTTATAAAAAAATAATTAGAGTAGGTGCTAATCTGAGATGGTAGGATGGTAAAAATGCTATTTTCAAAAAATATACCCCTTATTAGATCAGGTGCTCTTTGTTTTTTACAATGCATACCTGAAAGCCATAATTAAATGATTTTACAAAAAAATAACATTGCCTTGAATGCACAGTAAAATAGATGCATTGAGCTAAGTTTAATTCAGATGAAATGGTAGGTTTTGCAAAATTGGGTTTGGAAATTGGAAAAATTATTCATTAGATTTGTAAAGACAAAAACGGAAAATAATGTTTGGATTAAATAGCAAATATTGGTGGCACATCTGTAATCTCTCAAATAACATGAGCAGAAGTGTCCTCCGTACGTGCAAAATTTAGTTCGAAAATACATAAAGAACTAGCAAGCGGTCTACTGAAACTCAGTAGACCGCTTTTTTTATACCATATTTTGAAAATAACTATTAGCCATGATAAAATTTAAATACCTGAAAAAAGAACTTCTTGCGGATGTCATCACACCGGTGAGTATGTATCTGAAATTACGAGATCGATTTCCAGGAGCAATTCTTCTGGAAAGCTCTGATTACCATAGCCCCGAAAATGCAAGTTCATTTATTGCTCTCGATCCAATTGCTAGCATTCAGCTAAAAGATGGAATACTTACAGAGGAAATCTTTGGGGATAAAACAAATATCGAAGCGATAGGCAAAGGCAAACGATTTGTTTCGGACAGATTGAAAAACTTTGTAAATCAATTTGATTTGGAAGACAAGGAAAAGGTCTCCAAAGCCAATGCTCTTTTTGGTTATACTACCTATGATTCTGTTCCCTATTTTGAAGATTTAAAGTTCAATACGGAGAAAAAACAGTCAGGTATTCCACAAATGCGTTATGCACTGTATCGCTTCATCATTGAGGTGAACCACTTCAACAATACCTTGAAGATTATTGAGTTGGTTACTAATGGGGAAGAGCCGCGTATTCGTGAAGTTTCGGATTTGTTGAGAAATAGAAATTTACCTGCTTTTACTTTCGATTTGGAAGGTGAGGAGCATTCGAATATGGATGATAAATCGTATATGGAAATGGTGAGCAAAGGCAAACAGCATTGCAGAAGAGGAGATGTATTTCAAATTGTTTTGTCTCGTCAATTTTCTCAGAACTATAAAGGTGATGATTTTAACTTGTATCGTGCTTTGCGATCAGTAAATCCATCGCCTTATTTGTTTTATTTCGATTATGGTTCTTACCGAATTATGGGTTCATCTCCTGAGGCTCAGATTGAAATCAAAAATCAGAAAGCCTATATTCATCCTATTGCCGGGACTTTTAAACGTACGGGAGACTCAGTAAAAGATGCACAATTGGCACAAGAATTATTGAATGATGAAAAAGAGCAAAGCGAACACGTTATGTTGGTGGATTTGGCTCGAAATGATTTAAGCAGAGATGCACAAAATATTAAAGTGGAGACCTTTAAAGAGGTACAATACTTTTCACATGTGATCCACCTGGTATCAAAGGTGTCAGGCGAATTGCCAGCAGATTATAATCCATTCCAATTGATGGGAGATACTTTCCCGGCAGGAACCTTATCGGGAGCACCCAAATACCGCGCAATGGAGTTGATAGACAAATACGAACCAACTGCTCGTGGTTTTTATGGTGGTTGTATTGGAGCCATGGGTTTTAACGGAGAAGTGAACCAAGCCATCATGATCAGAAGTTTCATGAGCAAGGACAATACACTTTACTATCAGGCTGGAGCAGGTGTGGTTGAAAAATCGAACGAAGAGAGTGAGTTAAACGAAGTGAGTAACAAACTGGCTGCATTGCGCAAGGCAATGGAATTGGCACAAAACATTTAAGCTATGAAGATATTGGTATTAGATAATTACGATTCGTTTACCTACAATTTGGTCGAATATCTGCGTAAGCTTGGAGCTGAAGATATTGATGTGTTTCGAAATAGAGAGATTGAATTGAGCGAAGTTGCGAAATATGATAAAATCTTGCTGTCACCCGGACCTGGAATTCCGGATGAAGCAGGTGTGTTGAAAGATGTGATTCGCGAATATGCAGCAACGAAATCGATACTGGGTGTGTGTCTGGGAGAACAAGCTATTGCCGAAGTTTTTGGAGGTAGCATAGAGAATTTGAGCCAGGTTTATCACGGAGTGAGTACTTCGGTGTATAGAACAGAATCGGATAAGGGAGTATTGGAAGGAATTGATACTGAATTTAAAGCAGGTAGATATCATTCCTGGAATGTGGTGGAAAAAGACTTACCAGCCTGCTTAGAGGTTACTTGTCGTGATTCGGAGGGAGCAATTATGGGAATTCGTCATAAAGAATTAGATGTAGAAGGCGTGCAGTTTCACCCTGAATCGGTATTAACCCCAGATGGAATGAAGATGCTTGAGAATTGGATGAAAAAGTAAGCTTCAAGCTCCAAATCTCAAGCTTCAAGTTTTTTAGTCTTATATCTCAAATCTCATATCTAAAAATCTAGAATTAAAATGAAAAATATATTACAACATCTATTCGAACACAAAACTTTAAAAAGAGAAGAAGCCAAGGAAGTGCTGATTCAAATTGCTCAGGGAGAATTTAACGAATTTCAAACCACATCTTTTCTAACTGTTTTCATGATGAGAAGTATTACGGTTGATGAATTAACAGGATTTAGAGAGGCTTTGCTTGAACTGTGTATTCCGGTAGATCTTTCGGAATACAATGGTGTGGATTTGTGTGGAACCGGAGGTGATGGAAAAAACACCTTCAACATTTCAACACTAGCATCATTTGTTGTGGCAGGAGCAGGAGAGATGGTGACTAAGCATGGTAATTATGGAGTTTCTTCATTTTGTGGATCATCCAATGTAATTGAGTATTTGGGTTATCAGTTCAAGAGCAAGGAAGAAGATTTGAAGCGGGATTTAGACAAGTCGGGAATTTGCTTTTTACATGCACCTTTATTCAATCCTGCCATGAAAAACATTGCACCAATTCGTCGCGATTTGGGTGTGAGGACCTTCTTTAACATGTTGGGACCTTTGGTAAATCCATCAAAACCAAAACATCAGATTGTTGGCGTATTTGATTTGGAGCTAGCCAGATTATATCAGTACCTTTTACAAAAGACTGATTCAAAATATACTATTATTCACGGAATTGATGGTTACGATGAGGTTTCTTTGACCGATAAGGTAAAGTTGATTGGAAATGGTATGGAAGAGTTGCTCGAACCTGAAGATTTGGGAAAAAGAAAATTACAGCCAGAGGAATTGTATGGTGGAGAAACGGTTGCTGAAGCGGCGAAAATCTTTACGGATATCCTGAAGGGGAATGGTAGTGAAGCTCAGAATGCTGTGGTGACCAGAAATGCAGGATTAGCCATTCATTGTTTGCATCCAGAGATCAGTCGCGAAGATGCTATTGATAGAGCTGTTGAATCCTTGGATTCGGGAAGTGCCTATCAGGTTTTAAAGAATTTGACAAATTAGAAGAGATGAGTAGTAAGCCAAATATATTAGATCGAATTGTGCAGCGTAAGCTGGCTGAAGTGGCAGTGGAGAAGATGGAAAATCCTATTTTTCAGTTGATGACGGAGCCAAACTTCAAACGCAAATGCTATTCTGCAAAGAAATCGATTACTCAAAAAGGAGCATCAGGTGTGATAGCCGAATTCAAGCGTCAATCGCCATCAAAGGGTGTGATTAATGGATTTTCGAAACCAGAGGATGTAGTGGAGAAATATCAGGCAGCTGGTGCATCAATGGTTTCGGTTTTGACTGATGAGAGTTTTTTTGGTGCGAAGTCGCAAGATTTTAGCACTGCAAGAAATGAATTGAACATTCCATTGCTGAGAAAAGAATTCATTGTAGATCCTTATCAGATTTACCAAACAAAAGCCATGGGAGCCGATGTGATATTGTTAATTGCTGCCATTTTAAGTCCGCAACGATGCAAGGATTTTGCTTTTATAGCTAAAGAATTGGGCATGGAAGTTCTCTTGGAATTACATGATGAATCGGAGTTGGATCATGTCAATAAGTTTGTCGATTTGGTTGGAATCAACAATCGAAATTTAAAGGATTTTACCGTAGATACTGAAAAATCGATTCAGTTGGCAGCAAAATTACCCGAAGATATGATTCGAGTAGCAGAAAGTGGATTGAGCAGTGCCAAAATCGTAAAAGAAATGAGAAATAAAGGTTTCCATGCATTTTTAATGGGCGAACATTTTATGAAACAGGAATCACCTGGTGATGCCTGCACCGAATTCATCAAACAAATTTCGTAGGGACATGCCACGGCGTGTCCTTAATAAAACGACATGTCCGTAAAAAATAATAGGATATTTTAAATGTATTGAACAAGGACACGACATGTCGTGTCCATACAAAGCGAAAAAAATGAAAATTAAAGTTTGTGGTTTAAAATACAAGAAGAACATTCAGGAGTTGTCGCAATTGCCAATCGATTATGCAGGCTTTATATTTTATCCGAAATCACCGAGATATGTTGGCACTGAATTCAATACAGAGAGTGCAAGTGCATTGCCAAAGTCCGTTCATAAAGTTGGGGTGTTTGTGAATACGGAATTGGATGAATTGCTACAAATAGGAGAGCAGTATCAGCTGGATGCCATACAACTACACGGTAATGAAACCCCTAAATTTTGTAAGCAAGTAAAAAGTGCAGGTTTTGAGGTGATTAAAGCATTTCAGGTGGATGAGAACTTTCAGTTTGAGAACTTGAAAACATATGAAGAGGGCTGCAATTATTTCTTGTTTGATACTAAGACAAAAAATTACGGAGGTAGTGGGCGAAAATTCAATTGGAATATTTTAAAGAATTACAAAGGGAAGACCCAATTTTTCCTGAGTGGTGGAATCGGTGCACAGGACAATGAACGAATCAATAAATTCACTCACGATAAGTTATATGCCTTAGATGTGAACTCAGGTTTTGAGCTGGAACCTGCCGTAAAGAATGCCGATCAGATTGAGATGTTTGTAGAGAAATTAGAAAATTTAGAGATGAGTAAAAACAAATATGCGGTTGACGAGAGAGGATATTACGGAGAGTTTGGTGGAGCTTACATTCCCGAATTGTTGAGAGCCAATGTTGATGAATTACAAGAGAATTACCTGAAGATTTTAAACTCGGAGCAGTTTAAAAAGGACTACAGTCGACTGCTTGATAATTATGTGGGACGACCAACTCCATTGACTAAAGCAGGGAACTTGTCAAAACGATATGGAACAAATATCTACCTGAAGCGAGAAGATTTAACCCATACCGGGGCACATAAAATCAACAATACCATTGGGCAAATCTTGCTGGCTAAATACATGGGTAAGAAACGTATTATTGCGGAAACAGGTGCAGGACAGCACGGTGTTGCAACCGCTACGGTTTGTGCCCTCTTTAACCTGGAATGCATTGTCTATATGGGTGCTTTAGATGTGGAACGTCAGGCACCAAATGTGGCACGCATGAAAATGCTGGGTGCGAAGGTAGTTCCTGCAATTTCGGGCAATCAAACCCTGAAAGATGCTACTAACGAAGCCATTCGTGACTGGATTGCCAATCCGGAATCCTTTTACCTGATTGGTTCCGTGGTGGGTCCGCATCCATATCCTGATTTGGTAACTCGTTTGCAATCCATTATATCCGAAGAAATTCGCGAGCAATTGGAAAAAGAGAATGGTAATTCGAATCCCAACTATGTGATTGCCTGCGTAGGCGGTGGAAGCAATGCTGCCGGGGCATTTTATCATTATCTGGATGAGAAAGATGTGAAGCTGGTTGCTGTTGAGGCTTCAGGAATGGGAGTGGAGAGTGGTGAAACAGCTGCTACAATTACCATAGGCGATGTGGGCTTTATCCACGGAAGTAAAACCATGCTGATGCAGGATGACGACGGACAAATTACCGAACCTTACTCCATTTCTGCAGGTCTGGATTATCCGGGAGTAGGTCCTTTACATGCTCATTTGGCGGTATCAGGAAGAGCTGAATTTTTATCTGCGACAGATAAGGAAGCGCTGGATGCTGCAAAAGTATTGGCAGAAACAGAAGGAATTATTCCCGCATTGGAGTCAGCACACGCATTGGCAGTTCTTGAAAAAATGGAATTCAAACCCGACGATGTGGTGGTGCTCAACCTATCCGGGCGAGGTGATAAGGATATGGAAACCTATATGAAAGTATTCAATGATTAATTACGAATTAATAATTACGATTTACAAGACCATCTGTATTGTATGGTTCTCCCCTTTTAGGGGAGATGCCGATAGGCAGAGGGGTGTTTGATAAATCTATTCCGAAGGCTTTCGGTACCTAGAAAGAGGTTTAAAAAACACATGTCAAAAGTCCCCTTTAGGGGTTTGGGGTATAAGAGAAGTTGATAGTCTTATATCTCATATCTAAAATCTATTAATCTAAAAGAATGAACAGAATCGATCAACTATTTCAAAATAAACAAAAGGATATTCTCTCCATTTATTATCCTGCAGGATATCCCAACTTAAACGATACATTACCAAACCTTCAGCTTTTGCAAGATAAGGGAGTGGATTTGGTGGAAATTGGCATTCCTTTCTCTGATCCTTTGGCTGATGGACCAGTGATACAGTTGGCAGCAAAACAAGCCTTGGACAATGGCATGAATTTGAAGCTCTTGTTTGAGCAGTTAAAAGATGCCCGTAAGACAATTACAATGCCTTTGATATTAATGGGCTACTGGAACACTGTCTACAAATTTGGAGTGGATGCCTTTTTGGAGCAATGCCAAAAGGTAGGAATCGATGGAGTTATTTTACCCGATCTGCCTTTGGAAGAATACGAGGAAGATTACAAAGCCAAATTCGAAGCTGCAGGTGTGCACAACATTCTGTTGGTAACACCTCAAACTACCGAGAAACGCTTGTCTAAAATTGAAGAGGCTGCCTCAGGTTTCTTGTACATGGTCTCAACTGCTGCTACTACTGGTGGAGCCGTAAAGCAAACTAAAGAGAGGGAAGCTTATTTTCAAAAGGTAGCCAACTTAGATATTCCATCTCTAATTGGTTTTGGCATACACGATAAGGGGAGCTTTCAACATGCTTCACGCTTTGCCAATGGTGCTATTATTGGTACGGCTTTTATTAAAGCATTGGAGCAGGGGAATGCTGCGGACTTTATTGATGCATTGTTTTAAGAAATGAAGAAAGCCACCGAGAGGTGGCTTTTGTTTAATAAGTTTATATTGAGCAATAGTTTTTTCGGTTAGTTGAAACATTTCTACGTTTAGCTAAACCTCTTTTTAAATGTTAGTTCCAAATAACCAATTAATAAAAACAGAGAACCGTAGGCAACACTTAAATAGGAGACTTTGTTCATCAATGTAAATGTTTCGGTTTGTAGTGCTTTCGACGCAAATAAAAGATGAGTGAAGGGTACGTAAGCAGCATGTTCCCATCTGAATAAAATGGCACCCGCTACAAAGCCAACTATACCCAAAGCAAGAGGTAAAACCATATTTTTCCAACGGTAGGATGCCCAAAATTGAATGCCAACCCAGGCGATTGATGTTATGCCACTCATTAGTAAAACATTGATTAAGGTGGATAAAACCTCAGGTTTATAGATGAACATCTCTGGGTAAATAAAAGTTAGAAGACTGGCAAACAGATAGTAAAATATACCGAATGAGATCAGGCTAAGGAGAACTATTGAAGAAGTCATAAGTACCTTACTCAGATAGATAGCGCCTCGATGCAGAGGGAGAGTATAAATCTGTTTCCAGGCATTGGCATCGTATTCAATCCTACTTATTAACGAGGTAATTAGAACAATAAATAGAGGAAAAAAAAGAGCCAAACCCGTTTTTGTAAGTTGATTGAGCATTACAATCCAACCATTGTCGGCATCGCCTATTATTTGATTGGCTCTAAAGAGTAAGATGGTGAAAAATAATGCAACCAAAAATAGGGGTGCGCCAAGTGCAATAAATAAAACTTTTGAATTCTTAAACTTTAATAAATCGGCTCTGTAACTTCTGCTTATATCTAATAATATATTTTTCATGTGATTGTATATTTACTTGTCTTAGTGATTGTATTCAGACAGGATTTGTATTTTAATTGGTTGTTTATAATGTTATTGCTTATCTATTTCTGACCAATAATATCCATGAAGACTTCTTCGAGGTTGTCGCGATGGTGAGTTAATTGATACAGATCAATGCCAGATTCAACCACAGCCTTACTAATTTTACTGGCATTACTGTCGGAATTGGGACTGATACGTAATGTATCATCCTGAGTTAGAAATACTGTATATCCAATATTAACAAGCGTTTTAAGCGTTTTCTTATTATTCGACGTTCGAATAATAAGGTTCGATTCACTTTGATGTTGGAGTTGATCAATAGAACCTTGAAATGCAATTTGCTTGTTGTGAATGACAGCTATGTGTGTTACTGTTTTCTCCAACTCCGATAGCAAGTGTGAGGATACAAAAATGGTTTTACCATGTTCTTTGCAAAGACGTTGCATTAGCATTCTCATATCATGAATTCCCGAAGGATCGAGACCATTGGTTGGCTCATCTAAAATCAACAGGTCTGGATCATTAAGCAAAACCATTGCGATGCTTAAACGCTGGCGCATTCCTAAGGAATATTCTTTTACTTTACGATTTTTATCAGCAAGTAAATCAGTAATGGTCAGCACTTCATCTATTCTTGAATAGGCTAATCCCAAATATCTACAAGTCACCTTTAAATTGTCGTAGCCCGATAAATGTTGGTAAACCGATGGCTCTTCGATAAGAGCGCCAACACGCGATAGAATATTGATTCTATCTGTGGTGATATCCTTTCCAAATATGGACACTTTACCTTGCGATACTTTTAACAGACTAAGCAGAATCCGTATAGTCGTTGTTTTACCAGCTCCGTTTGCACCAATAAAACCATAAATACTATTTTTAGGTACTTGTATAGATACATTGTTCAGTACTTCTTTGTTTTTATAGCTATAGCTAAGTTCTTTAGTTTCTATTAAATATTCCATTGAAGATGATTTGTTGGTTATTTCTTATGCAAGTATATCTTCTTAAAAAATCATCTAAAAAAGCGATATACTAATAGCTGAAAATTGTCGACAAAATAGGTGTTGCCAGTTGGTAGATTAAAAAAGGGAGTTGGTAGATTTGACCTGATCATATCATGATAATATGATAGCAAATGTTAGCTTTGTTACTGGTAAACAGAAATATTTAATAAAACAGTAGTAGGCTAGAAGAATGAATATCATTAAACGGAATAAGAATGAAATATTGGTCCATATTATTGTGTGGATAGCTATTTTAATGGTGATGATAGTACCTTACCTCTTACTTGATGAGAAAAGAAGCATTACCTATTATTGGGATGTGAAAAAGATCATAAGCTTTAGCTTTACTTTATTCCAGATCTACTTCTATTATATTTTTATTATGAATGTCGCTTTGCGAAAGCGAAGTTTTAAACTCTTTGTAGTTTATTCCAGTTTGGCATTAGTCACATTAATGATTCTTAAAGTTCCTATTGCCTATTTATTCGAATATCTTTTTAATGATTCCATTATACTATTTAAGAACATTAGCGAGATAAAGTTTTCAGATTTTGCACTCTTAACATTTTTTAAAACCGGTTTGTTCGCTTTTATCGGTGTGATTACCCGGTTTATTGTAGAATGGTTCCGAAGTGAGAAACAGAAAGATGCACTAAAACATCAGAATTTTGTAAGTGAAATGGCACTGCTGCGACAGCAAATTAATCCTCATTTTTTATTTAACACACTCAATAACATCTACTCATTGGCTTATAAAAAGTCAGATAATACGGCTGATTCTATTCTTAAATTATCGGGAATTATGCGATATATGCTCTATGAAAGCAATACCGATTTTGTAGATTGCAAAGATGAGATCAATTACCTGAACAGTTATATTGAACTTGAATTGCTCAGAATGGTTAACAAAGACCTGATTAATTATAAGGTAAGTGGCGACTACGACAGTTTAAAAATTGCACCCATGCTATTTGTGCCATTTGTCGAAAATGCTTTTAAGCACTCAGCTAGTCAACAGCCTATCGATATTGATATTAACTTCACTTCAGAAACTATCAGTTTAAAGGTTAGCAATAAGTTATCCGAAAAGTACAAATCGGTTGATTCATGTGGGGGTATAGGTTTAAACAATGTGCAACGCCGACTCGATTTAATTTACCCTGATAAGCACAAATTAAACATCGAAAAAAGCGATACCGATTACAGTGTGGAGTTAAAAATTGAAAATGTTTGATAATATGAACAAAATAAGAGCAATAGCAATTGATGATGAACCTCTTGCACTGGATATTATTAAGGATTATTCCGATAAGATTGAATCTTTAGAACTCGAACAAACTTTTGAAACAGCTATTGAAGCTCTTAAGTATATGAAAGACAATTGTGTTGATCTGATTATTACAGATATTCAAATGCCTGATTTAAATGGAATAGATTTTCTGAAAATTCTCAACAAGGAACCCTTTGTTATTTTTACAACAGCTTACGATAAATATGCCATTCATGGATACGAATTTAAAACCATGGATTACCTGCTTAAACCATTCGGTTTCGATCAGTTTTACAAAGCCGTAAACAAAATTTTAGAAATGTATCAGGATAGACATGTAATAACAGAACTTCCTGTAAAGGAGAGTGCCAATAATTTCTTCTTTGTGAAATCGGAGCATAAAATTGTGAAGATTAAGACCGATTCTGTGCTGTATATTGAAGGGTTAAAAGATTATCTTAAAATTGTAACAAAAGAGGGGCACATTTTAACACTAATGAGTTTTAGGAATATATTAGAATTACTGCCTCAAAAACAGTTTTTTCGCGTTCACCGATCTTTTATTGTGAGCATGAATAGCATAGATTGTATCGAGAAAAACAGAATTAGAATTGATGACAAATACATCCCAATAGGTGATACCTATAAAGAAGAGTTCTTTCAACAAATTCATGTGTAAATCACTTTATAAAAGTACTAGAGCAGGGGAATACTGCCGATTATTTGGATCGATTTAGATAAGAAAAAATGGAAGTTATTCAAGCTTGCAGTTTTTTCAATATTAGTTTAAACATGTCTAGCATCTTCAAAATGTTTGACATGTGATACCGCAAATTCCGTCTCCCTAGTGCATTACCTTTGCTTTATTTGAAATTTGTATTCATTGTCGAAACAAGAATAAAATGGATTCTTATTCTGTTTTGCAAAGGGTTCCAGCTTTTTCACTATTTCTTCTTGTTCCATAATTGTTATTTCTTTCCAAGGGATAGCAATTTGTTTTTAACCCAAATTACAACCTAAAAAGTGTAAACGATGTGCCTTTAACTTTGTAAACGATGTCCCTTTACCATACCAAACTTGCAGGTAACGGATGGCGCTATGTAACGTAGGCGCCTTAGTTGATTTATGTTTCAATTTTAATAAAAAGGCAAGGTAGCTAT
>Ga0193953_1001137_pt1 | contig 12825 bp, 4 predicted proteins | sample BB_4_MG_FD_140325 | JGI IMG/M metagenome (GOLD analysis project Ga0193953, IMG submission 140325) | Microbial mat bacterial communities from the Broadkill River, Lewes, Delaware, United States - BB_4_MG | ecosystem: Environmental > Aquatic > Freshwater > River > Microbial mats | place: USA... | reverse complement strand
GAAATGAAAAATGGGATTATATTCCAGATGATACATTTATGAAAAAATTACAAGATGGTAGAAAAAATATTTTATTTGTAGGTAGAATTTCTCCGAATAAATGTCAACAAGACTTGATAAAACTTTATGAATATTATCAAAGTATTTATGGAGATTGTCGATTGATTTTAGCTGGTGGATATGATGTAAATGATAAGTATTACCAAAAAATATCTTCTTTAATTAACTCTTCAAATTATTCTGAAAATATATTTTTGACAGGACATATTTCTTATGAACAACTTTTTGCATGTTTTATGACAGCAGATATTTATATATCTATGAGTGAACATGAAGGATTTGGAGTTCCTTTGGTAGAATCAATGTGGTTTGATTTACCAGTCATATCATATAAATCTAGTGCAAAACCTGAAGTTTTAGGTGAAGCGGGATTAATTTTTGATGATAAAAGTGATTTAAAATCTCTTAGTGCATTAGTTAGAATTATTTTTAAAAATAGACAAGGAATTAAAGATAAAATTATAGATGCTCAAAGAGTAAGAAGAGAAAATTTTACAAATCTAGATGAAACTTATACGAAAATGATATTTCAATAAATCTTACCTTAGCGGTAAGATTTTTATTACTTAAATATAATAATAACTAAATAATTAATAAAAATATAAAAAAGAAGAAAATGAGTCATTTGTGAGTCATTTTCTTGATATAATAACATTAAAATTATTTAAAAGGAAAAAAATGCTTAAAAAGTTGGTTGTAAGCTTATTGTTTACATTAATTTTGTTTAATTCTCTATATGCAGAACAAACGCCAGAAGGTTTTGTTGAAAGACTTTATCAAAATGTGTTAAATAGGAATTCTGATCCTTCAGGTTTATCTTATTGGATTGATAGATTAAATAATGAGTCTGGTGCAGTTGTTGCTTCAGGTTTCTTTAATTCAGATGAATTAACAAATATGAATTTATCTGATGTTCAATATCTTGAGATGTTATATTCAACTCTTTTTAATAGAGATGCAGACCAAAATGGAATTCTTTATTGGATAGATAGAATGAATGATGGTATCACAAGAGAAAGAATTCAAAATGGATTTTATAATTCTACAGAGTTTTCTAATTTAGCTGATTCTTTTGGTGTTACAGCAATTAGAGATGAAGATCAATTGGTTGGCGTTAATGATTTTGTTACAAGATTCTATGAATTGGTTCTTGGAAGAACACCTGATTCTGGAGGTTTAAATGATTGGGTTACTCAATTAAATAGTGGAACAAGATCAGGAACAGATATTGCTAATGGATTCTTTAACTCTGCAGAATTCAATAATAGAGATGTATCAGATAGTGAATTTATTGAAATTTTATATAATGCATTTTTTAATAGACCTGCTGATCAAGGAGGTTATAATGACTGGATGAGTCAATTACAAGATGGAGCTACAAGACAAAATATAATTGATGGATTTAGTAATTCACAAGAGTTTATAAACTTAGCTAATGAATATGGAATTTCAGCTACTTTAGAAACAGGTATTTTACTTGGTAGTGTATTGGATTATTCTACGAGAAATGCATTAGAAGGAATTAGTGTTTCTTTATATGATGCAGCTTCAAATTTAGCTGGAACTACTACAACTGATGCAAATGGTTACTATGCATTTGATACATTAAACGAGGGAGTATATACAATTAACTTTAGTAGTAGTGATTATTTAGATGCAACTGGTAGTTTTGATGTTTTAGCAAATACAAACAATGTATTTTCACAAGTTTTAATGCCACAAATTTCTGCAGAGTTGACTCAAGGAGCTATATATGGTTACATTATAGATGCTTTTAGTGGTAGTTCTGTTGATGGGGTGACTGTTAGTATTTATGAAGGTTTAAATATTACAACTGGAAATATTGTAATGTCAACAACAACATTTTCTGGATATTATCTTCTAGATGCATTAGATGCAGGATATTATACAATTGTTTTATCTAAAAATGATTATATTACCGCAAGTTATCCTATAACAATTGGAGGAAATAATTATACTCAAAATAGTGACTTTACTATTTCACCAACATTAGCTGATGATGAAATTAGAGTTGTATTAACTTGGGGATCAAGTCCATCAGATTTAGACTCTCATATGGCATATCTTGAAAATGATACTAGAATTTATCATACTTATTACTCTAATAAATCTAATGGTAATTTAGGAGACAATTATATTAGATTAGATACAGATGATATATTTTATTATGGTCCAGAGACTATTACTGTTACAAATATGTCTTTAACTGGAGATTATAAATATTATGTACATGATTTTAGTTCTTATAATATTAGTTCTTCTCAAGTATTATCAAACTCAGGTGCTTCAATTAAAGTTTATTTTGGAAACAATACTTACACATTTAATGTTCCTACTAGTCAAGGAACAATTTGGAAAGTATTTGAAATAAATAATGGTGTACTTAATCCTTGTACTAGTGAATGTATATTTAATGTAGATTCTTGGAATGTTGAATCTTCATCTCAATTTGGAGCTAGAAGTTTAACTCCAAACAATACTTCAGATTCTTTTGAATCTCAATTATTTAAAAACCTTCCATCAAAGTAAAATTTAAATAAAATTAGACTTTTAGTCTAATTTTATTATGGAGTTATTATGAAGATAATTATTTTTACTGCTTTTTTAAATTTATTTTTATTTGCAGACTTTCTACCTTTCTCTTCTTTTATTGATATTAAAAATAATAAAACTATTGTTGATTTAGAGTTTAATAATATTGAACAAAGAAAACAAATCGATTTAATAATTGATTCTAATAATACTATTACTTTTAGTATTGATAAATATATAAAAAGAGAAGATGGATTTAAACTTACAGGTAAAGACTTGAATACAAACTCTTCTTTATTACTAACTATGAAAAAAGGTTATTTATATGGAAATATTACTATTTCAGATATTTCCTATATTATTTCTCCTTTTGAAAACAATTACTATCAAATAATAAAAGATGATAAATCACGAGTTTCAAAAATTGATTCAAAAGGAGTAAAAAATCCAAATAAAAAAACTTCTTATTTAAATAAATCAGTCAAACAAAAAAATTTTATTATTTCAAATTCTAATCAATTAGTTGAAATTGACTTGTTAATACTTTATACTCAAGAAATGAAAGATTTTTATGGAGATTCTTTAGAAAGTTTAATTCAGAATTATGTAGATTTATCAAATGAAGTGTTAGAAAATTCTTTAGTGAATGTAAAACTTAATTTAAAAAAAATTAGTTTATATGATAATTTCTATGCAAAAGAATTTTATACAATTGAAACTGCACTAAATCAAATTACTTATGATTCAAATGTAAAAGCTTTAAAACGTATGTACGATATTGATATGATTTCACTATTTAGAAAATATGATGGATATTCCTCTTCATGTGGATTAGGCTATATATTAAATGAATTGTCTGAATATAGTGCTAGTTATTCCTATACTGTTGTTGAAATTAGTACTACTGATTCTATCCCTTATTATTGTAGTAATACAACTTTTATGCATGAATTGGGTCATAACTTTGGTTGTGATCATGATAGGAACCACTCTAGTTTAGATGGACTTTATTCCTATTCATATGGATATGATATTTCTAATGAATTTGCAACTATTATGAGTTATGATTCTCCTACAATTAATTATTTTTCTAATCCTAATATCCAATATAATGGTAATTATATAGGTCTTCCTGAAGGACTAGATAATTCTGCTGATTGTTCTAGAACTATAAATAATTCAAAAGTTCTAATATCTAATCATAAATTACCAGAAGATTTAGAAATAGAAGATTCTTCAAATAATAATGGAATAAGTGGAATTTTATCAAGTGATTTAGATAGAGACTTATTTAGCTTTTCCTTATCTGGTTTTATTAATTTTCAATTTAATTTAAGTGGTTATTTTTTAAATATATATGATGAAGACCAGAAATTAGTTTATTCTTCTGATCGTGATTTCAGACAATATTTTAATGAAGATACTATCTACTATTTAGTTGTATCTTCTTCTTCTGATAATGGTTTAGAATTTTATAGTGGTAGTGAATTTTCTTATGATATTACAATAAGTTCATCTTTTAATAATAAAGTTGTAAATTTAACAGATAAAACAGCGTTTATAGAAAGGTTCTACCAAAATATTCTAAATCGAACAGCAGATACAGGTGGAATGAATACGTGGTTAAATACAATCCAAAATGAATCAGCAACGAAAGTAGCCCTAGGATTTTTTAATTCACAAGAATTTGTAAACCTGAATTTATCAAATGAAGAATTTGTAGATATTCTTTATCAAACACTATTTGATAGACAAGCAGACTCAGGTGGAAGAACATATTGGATAAATAAATTAAATGCAAATACTTCAAAAGATGAAGTAATGTACGGATTCTTTAATGGAACAGAATTTAAAAATCTTTCTGACTCTTATGGAGTAACAGCAATAAGAGATGAAGATCAATTAAACTATAACCCATATGGAACAAGTGGAGTAAATGGATATGTAAATAGGTTTTATACACTAGTATTAAATAGAACACCAGATGATTCAGGATTTAATGATTGGACAACACAATTAAACGCAGGAACAAAAGGTGGAGGAGATATAGCAAAAGGGTTTTTTAATTCTCAAGAATACCTAAATAGAAATTTAGATAACTCAACTTTCTTAGATATCTGTTATCAAGCTTTCTTTGATAGAGAAGCAGATAGTGGAGGAAAATCTAATTGGACAACACTTTTAAATCAAGGTGGAACTAAAGAACAAGTCCTTGATGGATTTATAGATTCACAAGAGTTTATAAACTTAGCAAATACTTTTGGAATAGCTAATAGATTAGAAAATTAAATCTAATAAATAAACTACACCAAAAGGTGTAGTTTTCTTACTTAAATATAAAAATAACTATACTAAAATTAAGTTAAATAACTATATTATAATTGATAAATAAATTATTTTAAAAAAAATAATAAATATGGTGGTTTAATTATGAAAGAGTTATTTAGGATAATAATATTTACTGTTTTTTTCTCTGTTTTATCAATTGCAGAAGATAGTTATGAACCAAATAATAATTTTGAGAATGCAAAATTATTAGATTATGGTACTTATAATTTAGAGGCAGTAGATAATGCTGATATATTTAAAGTAAATATACAACCAGGTATGTTGTATTTAAAAATGACTCCTGATGGAGCTAAAGATTTAAATATGACATTATATAACAGTGATTATACTGTTATACAAACAAATTATTCTTCTGGAATAGAAAGTTTCCAAAAACATATTGATACTGAAGGTACTTATTTTATAAAAGTAGAACCTACTCATTATTCAAACTATACTACATATGAATTAGAAATCTCAAATAATTATTATGAAGCAAGTGATGATAGTAATGATTTTGTATCAAGTGGAAATGATATTATTACAAATGCAGTTGATTTAGGAACTATTCCTTATACATTAACATCTCAAAAATCTTATGATGATGATTGGTATAAAGTAACAGTACCCGCTGGAACTTTTACAGCCAATTTAAACTTTGATGTAAATAATGGTGATATAAAATTTGAGATTTATAATTCTTCTTTTGTAAGAATTGCTGATTCTGTGAATACCGCAGCTTCTAGTAGTGGTAGAGAATTGATTATACCAAATACTCAAGAATCTATTTATTATATAAGTGTATTTTCTCAAACTGGAAATTCTTATTCTTTAGATTTACAAGTTCCAAATAATTCTGATGATGCTTATGAAGATAATGAGTCTTTTGATACTGCTCATAGTATTATAGCTGGAAGTCATAGCTTAACTGCTTTAGATGATGATTGGTTTAAGATATATCTTAATCCAGGTTTAATAAATATAGAGATGATTCCTGCTGATACTATTGATTTAAATATGGATTTAAGAAATTCTAGTAATCAAGTAGTAAAAGCAAATTATGCTTCAGGAACTGAAACTATAAATTATCACGTGTATGAAAGTGGATATTATTACATTAAGGTTTATCCTACTGGTGTACCTAATACAACTTATACTTTAAATATCAATACAAATATTGATATTTCTGGAGATGACTCAAGTGATGATACAAGTAATGACAATATCAATTCAGCAACTGTTTTATCTACGAGTGAAGTTTTAAATCAAAAGGCTTATGAAGAGGATTGGTTTAAAGTTGATGTTCCAGTTGGTAATTTGAAAATTGATCTAGAATTTACTTACTCATCATCTAATGATGATATAAAACTTGAAGTTTATAATTCTAGTTTCATAAGAGTTAATGACTCCGTTAATGAAATACCAACTTCTAGTGGAAGAAGTATAGAAATGGAAGTTACTGAAAGTCAAACTTATTATATCGCAGTGTTTGATGAAAACCAAAGGGGAAATCAATATAACTTAAAACTAACAAATGTGACTAAATGGGCTAAATTATTAAACTATGGTCCTATTAGAGATGCTTCTATTTCACTATATGATATAGATGGAGATGGAGAAAAAGAGATATTTGTAGGAACAAGTAAAGGTTTAGATTCAAACTTAAATGAAATAAGACCGGCTGGTTTAATCTGTCTTGAGCCAAATGGTGATGTAAAATGGGAGAAACAATTTCCTGCAATGTCTACGGTTGATTCTCAAACAAATATCTTATACAACACTACTTCAGTAAGTTCTTCACCAGTTTTTGGTGACGTGAATAATGATGGTGAAATTGATATTGTAGTTGGTGTTGGTGGAGATATAAACGGTGAAGCAGGAGAGTATGTAGTTGGGCAGCCTGGTGATAAAGGTGGAATTTATGCTTTAGATAAAAATGGTAATACTCTTTGGTATCATCAAAGTAATGATACTATTGGTGGCACTCAGAATGTAGGTGATGACAGACCTGATGGTGTTTTTGGCTCAGCTGTAATTTTTGATATTGATAAAGATGGAAAAAAAGAAGTTATTTACGGTGGATGGGATCAATATGTATGGGTATTAGATGGTGAAACAGGTGTAGTTCAACCTAATTGGCCAGTGCATATACTAGATACGATATGGGCTACACCACTTGTAACTGATATAAATCAAGATGGAATTTTTGATATATTAATGAGTGCAGATATCACTGAAAATAGTGATGCCGGAACTCAAACAGGAGGAATATTTCATATCTTAGATTCAAATGCAAACCAAAATATAAGTGGATTTGATGAATATATAGGAAACTCAAACTATACTACATTAAAAGGTAAATATGAAGAACAAACTTTATGGAGTAGTCCAAGTGTAAGCGATATAGATAATGATGGTTATTTAGAAATTATATATGGTACAGGAAATTTTTTCCACGATACTAGAGGTTCATATATAAAAGTTTGGAATCATGATGGTACTGAAAAATTCAAATTAGATACACAAGGTAGAACTTTTTCTAGTCCTTTAGTTGCAGATTTAGATAATAATGGTTATAAAGAGATTATAGCTACAACTTTAGATGGTTATTTATATGTTTGGAATTATAATGGTAGTGTAAAGTTTGCTATTCAGACTTCGTCATTTAAATCTACTCAAGTGGAACCTATATTTAGTTCACCTATTGCTATTGATATTAATAATGATGGTAATATGGAAATACTGTATGCACAAGGTACTCAAGTAACTATAGTAGATAAAGATGGGAATCAATTAAATGATACTACAAAAAGAGATTTTGTATTTGAATCATATAAAGGTTCAGTTGCAGTTGATGATATTGATAATGATGGATATTTAGATATTCTAAGTGGTGGTACTAATAGTGATAAAACACAAGCTATGGTTTATAGATGGCAATATGGTGATATAGGAAATATCCAAAACCCAAGAAGTGCAAAGAATCAAGAACAAGTTTCAAGTGTAAACGTTGAGAATTTTGTTAAAAGATTTTATCAAGAAGTTTTAAATAGAACAGCAGATAGTGGTGGACTTACATACTGGATGGATAAGTTAATAACAGGATTATTACCTGCTTCTGAAATAGCAAATGGTTTTATTAACTCTCAAGAATTTTTAAATAGAACTTTAGATAATGAAGCATTTGTAAATGTATTATATTCTGCATTTTTTAATAGAACAGCAGATAGTGGAGGATTATCTACATGGTTAAATGAATTATCAGGTGGAACTACAAGGCAGACTGTATTAAATGGATTTATTAATTCACAAGAGTTTATAAACTTAGCTAATTCATATGGTATATTAGCTACTAAACCAGATAGAGAATTAACTGTAATTGAACAGTTTGTTAAAAGATTTTATGAACAGTGTTTATTAAGAGAACCTGATGATGCAGGTTTACAAGACTGGTCAACTCAATTAAAAGAGAGTACAAAAACAGGTTCAGATGTTGCATTTGGATTTGTGTTTAGTCAAGAGTTTATAAATAGAAGTTTATCAAATGAAGACTTTTTAACTGTGTTATATAAAGCATTTTTCAATAGAGATCCAGATAGTGGTGGATATAATGACTGGCTTATTAAATTACAAAACAATGAATATACAAGAGAACAAGTATTAAATGGTTTTCTAGGTGCTACAGAATTTTATAATCTTTGTAATGATTATGGAATAACTCCTCAATAAAAATTTTACTATTAAAACTTTAAGCCACACCAGATGGTGTGCTTAAAGTTTTAGTGGTAATTTAAAATATTATTTATATTTTTTTGCTATAATTTTTTAATTTTAAAATAAAAAGGGAACAAATAAAAATGATACTGAAAATGCTTTTAACAATATCAATATTCCTAAGTATCTGTCAACAGAATATAAGTGCAGGAGAAATTGAACAAAAAGCATTTATCGAAAGGTTTTACCAAAATATTTTAGGAAGAGAATCAGATGAAACTGGAATGAATACTTGGTTACAGAGAATTCAAACGAATTCTGCAACAGATCTAGCATTAGGATTTTTTAGATCTGCAGAATTCGCCAATTTAGGATTAGCAAATGAAGAATTTATAGATATTTTATATCAAACACTTTTTAATAGAGTAGCCGATGACAATGGTAAATTAAATTGGTTAAATAAATTAAATCAAGGTAGAAGTAAAGAAAGTATTATGTTTGGTTTTTTTAACTCTCCTGAGTTTAAGGAGTTATCAGATTCATTTGGAGTAAATGCTATAGAACCTAGAATCGATAAAGCTTCATTAGAAGGAATAGAATCATATGTGGATAGATTTTATCGATTAGTTCTAAAAAGAGAATATGATGAAGCTGGATTTCATGATTGGGTAATTAACTTAAGAACACAAATAAAAAGTCCAGAAGAGATAGCTAAAGGTTTTTTATCTTCTAGAGAATATATTAATCAAAATGAAGATAATAATGCATTCCTTGAAACATGTTATCAGGCGTTATTTGGTAGAAATTCTGATGAGATAGGAAAAACATATTGGTTAAATAAGTTAAATAACCAAGGTTTTACAAGAGAACAAGTATTAAACGGTTTTTTATCTTCTAAAGAGTTTACTAATCTTGTAGAGAGTTTTAATTTAAATGAACTATCAAATATACTTTCTTTTTATGTAAAAGATTCTAGAAGTTTTTTAACTCAATTTAATCCTAAAGAATTGATTAGCTATACATCTGATATCATTGTAAAAGAAAATATTGCATATGTTTCAGACTTAGTAAATGGTTTGTTGATTTTAGACGTTTCAAATACTAATAATCCAATATTAATAGATAGTTATACTTTGCAAGGTAACACAAAAAAACTTTTATTGTCAAATGATAATAATCGTTTATATGTTTTGAATGATTACTATGGTTTAATAATATTCGACATTTCAAATCTATCTTCAATTACTCAACTATCAAATTATCAAATTCAAATAGGAAATCATTGTTCAATGGTAATGTCAGATGATAATACTAAACTTTTTCTAGCAAATTATCAGTTTACATATCAAGATGGTTTCATGATTTTTGATGTTAGCTCTTCATCTCCTAATTTAATAGGTTCTTATCACGGAAATTTTCATGATGTAAAATTATCTGCTAATAATGACATTGCTTACCTTACTGAGCCTGATTATGGGTTACATATTCTTGATATTAGTATCCCAGGAAATCCAAAACTTGTAAATGTAGGTTACAATACTAATAATTTTTTGCTTAGTTTGGAACTATCTAAAGATAAGACTAAAGCTTACGTAATTGAAGATGAAGTAGGTCTTAGAGTATTAGATATTACCTCTCATTTTTTTAAAGTTATTGGAACTTATCCTCTAAAGTATTCTACTGCAAATATTGCTCTATCTGATGATGAATCAAAAGTTTTCTTATCTAATACTTATAACGACAGTATAATATCTTTAAATATAACAGATCCACAAAATATTACTCTTTTAGATACTCAATATGTTCCTGATAAAGTTAATAAGATTATTATTTCTGAAGATCAAAATAAACTTTTTCTCGCAGATAGTCTTTATGGAATGGTATCCATTGATCTAAAAAATCCTCCTAATAACTCAATATTAGCATCTTTTAAAAAAGACGGATTTAAGTATTCAAAAATTATTTTTAATAAAAGTAAAACAAAAGCTTTTTTACTTGATCTTTCAAAGGGATTGACTGTACTAGATATAAGTGAAATGAATAATATAAAAGAAATCGCTTCTTTTTTAGATATTAGTTTTAGTAATACTGGTTATCCGACTAGTGATTTTACTTTATCTTTTGATGAAAAAAAAGGCTACTTACTTTCTTATGATGGGTTAATAATTTTAGATATCTCTGATTTATCAAATATAACTCAAATTGGACACTATAGAGAGATTAATCATGGATCAAATATTATAGTTTCTAAAAATAATAGATTTATTTTTAAAGATCCATTCAAAATTTATATCTTCGAAATCGATGATATGGATAATATTAATGTATCATCATATGATATTAGAGGAGTAGAAGATATTAAATTATCAAATGATGAAAGTAAGATTTATTTTACAGCAGGTTATGATGGTTTAACCATTTTAGATATTTCTGTTCTTTCAGATATAAAAGTTATTAATACCTTTAATACATACGGTTATGCTTCAAACTTTGAATTATCAAAAGATATGTCAAAAATTTATATTTCAAATGGATATAAAGGGGTATTGACTTTAGATATTTCTGATTTAGAGGATATAGAAATTTTAAATACTTATCCAGCAAGTGAATATGTATATGATATAACATTATCAAATAATGAAGAGAAAATTTATATTTCAGATATTAATAATGCTATAAAAGTAGTTGATATAAAAGATATTTCAAATTTTAAATATATATTTAAACATAATTTAAATGGTGATGTAGAAAGTTTTAATTTATCTTTAGATGATAGTAAAGCATTAATTCTTGACAACAATGAATTCCTTGTTAAAGATTTAACTATAGATACTTTTTATTTTAAAAAAAACTTTGATATAGAGAATATTATTTTGTCTATTAATAAAGATATTGATTTAATTACTTTGGATATTCAGGCGGATAATAATGATATTATTAATGTTGGTACATACTATAAATCTAGTGTGGAAGAAATTACAATTCCGCTTTCGTCTATTCCTGAGAAAATAGGTCAAACTATAATTAATGTTAGAATTAATGATGGTTTAAATAAAGTAGAAAGAAAAATCTATATTAATGTAATTGAGTAGTATTTGATTTATTATTTTGATATATCATACTTTAAAAATTATTGTTATATAATTATACTTTAAAAAAAGGTAAAGGTTATCATGAAAAGAGCAATCGTAACAGGGATCACAGGACAAGATGGAGCATATTTAGCAGAGTTACTGTTAAATAAAGGATATGAAGTATATGGAACATATAGAAGAACAGCATCTGTTAATTTTTGGAGAATAGAAGAATTAGGAATTGAAAAGAATCCAAATTTACACTTAGTAGAATATGATTTAACAGATCAAGCAAATTCAATTCATATGGTACAAAAGATACAACCTGCTGAGATTTATAACCTAGCTGCACAAAGTTTTGTTGGTGTATCTTTTGATCAACCACTAGCAACTGCACATATTACAGGTCTTGGTTGTGTCCATTTATTAGAAGCTATTAGAATAGTAAACCCTAAAATTAGATTTTATCAAGCAAGTACTTCTGAAATGTTTGGATTAGTACAAGAAATACCACAAACAGAAAAAACACCACTTTATCCAAGAAGCCCATATGGTGTAGCAAAATTATATGCACACTGGATGGTAATAAACTATAGAGAATCTTATAATATCTTTGGATGTAGTGGAATTTTATTTAACCATGAATCACCTTTAAGAGGAAGAGAGTTCGTAACAAGAAAAATCACAGATTCAGTTGCAAAAATAAAATTAGGTAAATTAGATTGCCTAGAACTTGGTAATATGGATGCAAAAAGAGACTGGGGATTTGCAAAAGATTATGTTGAAGGTATGTATTTAATGTTACAAGCTGATAAACCAGATACATATGTACTTGCAACAAATAGAACAGAAACAGTAAGAGATTTTGTAACAATGGCATTTAAAGCTGCAGGAATAGAATTAGAATTCCAAGGTAAAGATGAAGAAGAAGTTGCTATAAATAAAGTAACAGGAGAGACAGTAGTAAGAGTAAATCCTAAATTTTATAGGCCAGCAGAAGTAGATTTATTAATAGGGAATCCACAAAAAGCTAAAGATGAGTTAGGATGGGAGCCAAAATGTACATTAGAAGAGTTATGTGCAATGATGGTAAAAG
>Ga0193953_1001135_pt1 | contig 12865 bp, 10 predicted proteins | sample BB_4_MG_FD_140325 | JGI IMG/M metagenome (GOLD analysis project Ga0193953, IMG submission 140325) | Microbial mat bacterial communities from the Broadkill River, Lewes, Delaware, United States - BB_4_MG | ecosystem: Environmental > Aquatic > Freshwater > River > Microbial mats | place: USA... | reverse complement strand
TCATAGTAGAAGGATATATGGATGTTGTAGCATTAGCATCTAAAGGCTACGAAAATGTAGTTGCAAGTTTAGGAACTGCATTTACTAGTGACCAAGCAAAATTAGTTAAAAGATATTCTGAAGAGTCAATACTATGTTATGATTCTGATAGCGCAGGAAGAAAAGCTACATTGAGAGCTTTTGATGTTTTTAAACAAATAGGTGCAGATTCAAAAGCACTATGGTATACATCTGCAAAAGATCCAGATGAATTGTTAAAAAAATCTGGCAAGAAAGTTTTTGATGAATTAGTAAAAAAACCTTTAAGTTATATCGAGTATTATGTATATTATTTAAAGACAATTTACAATTTAGATAGACCTGATCAAAAGATAATGTATCTAAAGCAAGTGCTTAAATTTTTAAAAAATAAGGTTGAACCTTTAGAAAGAGAAGCTTACATTGAATGGATTGCTCAAGAAACCAATATTTCTAAAACAACTTTATTGGATAAATTAGATGATAAAAAAATATCTAGCAAGAAAGTTTATTTTGATAATAATAGAATTAAAGCGCCTAGGACAAATAAAATATCTATATTGGATATAGAATTATCATTTATTGAATTAATTTTATTATATAAAGATAAAGATGAGTTATTAGAAGATTGTATCTTAAATGTTAAGTGGTCAAATGAAAAACTAAAAGATATTTGTTTGGGTATTTATAATAATAAGGACAAAGATAGATTTCTTTTAATGCTAAAAGATTATGAGAACAACAATAGAATAGAAATACCTAAACAAAAAGAAGAATTACAGGTAGTAATGTATGATTGTGCATATAAATTGTTGGATAAAAATATAAACGATTTAAAAGAATGTGCAAAAAATGATAATCAAGATGGAATAATGATTTTAAGAATTGAAAACTTAGCTAGAGATATTAAGAAAAAGAATCAAAATACTAAAAATGAACATAATAAGAAATTATCTAATATACAACAAAAAAAAGAACAAGTAAAATTAAAAATTGAACATTTGAAACAATTGGATGTATTAATAAGAACATTTGGAAGGAGTGATTTGCTTGGCTGCGAAACCAGAGAAGAATAAAGCTCAAGTATTATCAAAATTAAATAAACTTATTGAATTAGGAAATAAAAAAGGTATGTTATCTTATAAGGAAATTGCAGATTCTTTACAGGGAATTGAATTAACTTCAGATCAGGCCGATGACATTTATCAGAGTTTAGAAGATTTGGGTATTAGAATTGAAGGAAAGGTTATTGATTTAGCTGCCGATGATTCTGAAGAAGTTGAAATTGCAGATGATACTGCTGTATTAAAGGGTGTATCTGTAGATGATCCTGTTAGAATGTATTTAAAAGAAATTGGAAAGGTTTCGTTGCTTTCTGGACCAGAAGAAATAGAATTGGCAAAAAGAATGGAAGCTGGAGATGAAGAAGCAAAAAGAAAATTAGCTGAAGCAAATTTAAGATTGGTTGTAAGTATTGCTAAAAGATATGTTGGACGTGGAATGCAATTTTTAGATCTTATTCAAGAAGGTAATATGGGTTTAATAAAGGCAGTTGAAAAGTTTGATTATACTAAAGGTTATAAGTTTAGTACGTATGCTACTTGGTGGATTAGACAGGCTATAACTAGATCTATTGCAGATCAAGCTAGAACTATAAGAATTCCAGTTCATATGGTTGAAACTATTAATAAATTAATTAGAGTATCTAGACAATTACTTCAAGAATTAGGAAGAGAACCATTACCTGAAGAAATTGCTAAAGAAATGGGAATGGAAGAAGATAAAGTAAGAGAAATTATTAAAATATCTCAAGAACCTGTATCGTTAGAAACTCCAATTGGAGAAGAAGAGGATAGTCATTTAGGCGATTTTATTCCTGATTATGATGTACAAGCTCCTGCAGAAGCAGCTACATTTACAATGTTAAAAGAACAATTGATAGATGTATTAAGCACGCTTACACCTAGAGAACAAAAAGTTTTAAGATTAAGATTTGGATTGGATGATGGAAGATCAAGAACACTTGAAGAAGTTGGTCGTGAATTTGATGTTACAAGAGAGCGTATTCGCCAAATAGAAGCAAAAGCACTTAGAAAATTGAGACATCCTAGTAGAAGTAAAAAATTAAAAGATTTCTTAGAATAATTATAAATAATAAGAGCCTAATGCGGATATAATCGTAAAAATGGCTCTTTTTTAAAGATATTAATTTTAAGAAAAGAGGAATTAGTGTGAAATTAAGTAGTAGATTAGAAAAAGTTGCAAAATATATTAATAATAATTCGGTTATTGCAGATGTAGGTACAGATCATGCATATTTACCAATATCATTAGTTAAAAACAAGGTTATTAAAAAGGCTATTGCAAGTGATGTTGGAGAAGGTCCATTGATGATGGCTCAAAAAATGGTTGATAAATATAAAATGAATGACAATATTGATTTAAGATTGGGGAATGGCTTAAATGTATTAAATGTTGGAGAGGTTGACACTGTGATTATTGCTGGAATGGGAGGCAATTTAATTGCAGAACTTTTAGAAGACGGAAAAGAAATTGCAAAATCTATAGAAACCTTTATTTTTCAACCTATGCAGTATTCAGAAGTGTTAAGAGAATATCTTTACAACAATGGATACAATATCATAGAAGAATCATTGGCAAAAGAAGGGAAAAAATATTATCAAATTATTAAAGCTGTACATGGAGAAAAAATATTAGAAGATCCAATGTATTTATTTGTTGGGAAAGAATTATTTATAAATAAGGATAAACTATTAAAAGAATATTTGAAAGTTCAATTAGATAAAAAATTAAATATATTGAACAAAATTGGAAATGCTAGTAATGGGAATGAAAAAATTATTGGGAAATTAGAAAAAGAGATAGAATGGTATCGAAATAAAATTAGCGTGTTATAAATATCCATATCTAAATAGTAGAAAAACAAAAAAATTATTAGATTTAATTTAATAATTTTTTTTACTTTTTTAAAAATGACCATTGTTCATTTTTAAAAAAAGTGCTAGAATGGTTTTAGATATAAAGGAGGGTTTGGGATGAGCAAATTGAAAACAAAATTCACAAAAAAAGTCATGGAAGAAGGGATAAGGTATATAGAGAAAAATCCTGTAGACAATTTTGAAAAACTTATCAATTGGTCAGAAAAATTAATGGTAAGAGATGATTTTAAGTCAAAACATGATTGGTTTAAAAAGACATGGAAAGAAGATGATAATAATTGGAAAATATTTATTGAAAGAGTTTTAACTGAGTTACATCCCAATGTAAGAACTAAATTTTTAAATAATTACATATGCAACTCAGGATTGTATGGAATGCCTAAAGCAGAAGAAATAAGAAATAAATACGATATAAATGTTCCGTGGGCAATTCTTATGGATTTGACAACACTTTGTAATTTAAAATGTACAGGTTGTTGGGCAGCAGAATATGATAAAAAGGTTTCAATGGAAGATGAAACATTAGATAGAATTATTAGTGAGGGAAAAGAACTTGGAATATATATGTATATCTATTCTGGTGGAGAACCTCTTATGAGAAAAAATAGTATTATTAAATTAGCTAAAAAACATTCAGATTGTATGTTTTTGGCATTTTCAAATGCTACATTGGTAGATGAGGAATTTGCTCAAAAGCTTCAAAATGTTGGGAATGTTATGCTTGCATTATCAATAGAGGGAAAAGGTGAAGCTACCGATATGCGTAGAGGCAAGGGCGTATATGATAAAGTTATTAATGCCATGGATATACTAAAAAAATATGGAATTGGTTTTGGATTTAGTACTTGTTATCATCACTACAATTATAAAGAAGTGATTGATGAAGAATATATTAGAATGTTAATTGATAAAGGTTCTATGTTTGGTTGGTATTTTACATATATTCCAATCGGAAAAGATGCATCAGTAGATTTATTGGCTAAACCTAGCGAAAGGGAATATATATATAATGAGCTAAGAAGAGTTAGAAATGAAAACCCTATATTTCTAATGGATTTTTGGAATGATGGTGAATATGTTGATGGATGTATAGCTGGAGGAAGGAGATATTTTCATATAAATGCAAATGGAGATGTTGAACCTTGTGCATTTATTCACTATTCAAATGTAAATATAAAAGATGTGTCTTTGTTAGAAGCGTTAAAATGTCCGTTGTTTAAGGCATATAGAAATAATCAACCATTTAATAAAAATATGTTAAGACCTTGCCCTTTATTGGATAATCCAGAAAAACTTAGAGAAATGGTAAATAAAACAAATGCTTATTCAACACAACCAATTGATGAGGAGTCAGTTGAAGATTTAACAGATAAAACTAATGTGATATCAGAACAATGGGCAAAAACAGCAGATGTTTTATGGGATAAAAGTGAGAATAAAAAGAAGAAAAATAAAAAATGTAGTTAACTAAAATAATAAAAATAGATTAGTTTAAATTATTTTACTCTTTATAATAAAAACCCACGCAATTGCGCGGGTTTTTATTATAAAGAGTAAGTCTATAAGCCGAGTTCTGTATTAAATAATCATCTATCTAGGACAATAGTTACCTATTGTCTCAAGCGACCTACCACCGGAACAGCAACGGGCAATCGCCTTTTAAGTTCCTACTTGGTCTTGCTTCAGATGGGGTTTACATAGCAGATTAGTCGCCTAATCTCTGGTGTGCTCTTACCACGCCTTTCCACCCTTACCTATAAAAATAGGCGGTATATCTCTGTTGCACTAGCCTTAGGGTCACCCCCACTGGGCGTTACCCAGCATCCTGCCCTACGAAGCTCGGACTTTCCTCATAATAATGCGATTATCTGGCTTACTCTTTATTATTAAACAACTAGATAAGTATATCAGATTATGATATAAAAAAGAAGTAATATTTCGATAATGCAAATAAATAATTAAAAAAATGTTTGTTTTTATAGATAATTGGGCAAGAAAATGATAAGATAAATTGGGAGATTATTAAAGGTACTTTTTAATAAGCGTTTTAGAAACTATATCAATTTTGACTATAGTTTTTTAATTCATATCAAAACATGATAAAAGGAGAGTGAATTATGGGAAAATATGTATATTCTTTTGAAGAAGGGAATAAGAGCATGAAAAACCTCCTTGGAGGTAAAGGTGCAAATCTTGCAGAAATGAGTCAGATTGGGGTGCCTGTACCACCGGGGTTCACAGTAACAACTGAAATGTGTACAAAATATTATGAAGATGGGAAAACTATTTCTAAAGATGTGGAAGATGAAATATTTGAACATGTTCGTAAATTAGAGCAGAAGATTGGTAAAAAATTTGGCGACAATAAAGATCCACTTTTGGTTTCAGTAAGATCAGGTGCTAGAATTTCTATGCCAGGTATGATGGATACTGTGTTAAACTTAGGATTAAATGACGAAGCTGTTGAAGGATTAGCGACTCTAACTAATAATCCTAGAATGGCATATGATAGCTATCGTAGATTTTTAATGATGTTTAGTGATGTTGTTTTAGAAATCAACAAAACAAATTTTGAAAAAGTTTTTGATGAATGTAAAAAATCAGCAGGTGTAAATGAAGATACAGAATTAACTGCAGATCATTTAAAATCGTTAATTCCTGAGTACAAAGCAATTGTTAAAAGAGAAAAAAATATTGATTTTCCTCAAGATCCAGCAAAACAATTAATGATGGCTATTGAAGCAGTATTTGGTTCTTGGGATAATGAAAGAGCTGTAATTTACCGTAATTTAAATGAAATTCCTCATGATATTGGAACAGCAGTAAATGTTCAAGCTATGGTATTTGGTAATGCAGGAGATACTTCAGGAACTGGAGTTGCATTTACTAGAAATCCAGCTACTGGCGAGAATTGTATGTTTGGTGAATATTTAATGAACGCACAAGGTGAAGATGTTGTTGCTGGAGTTAGAACACCATTTCCAATTTCTCACTTAGAAGAAGAAAATAAAGAAGTTTATGATGAATTCATTGCTATTTCTGAAAAATTAGAAAATCATTATAAAGATATGCAAGATATGGAATTTACTATTGAAAATGGTAAACTATATTTCTTACAAACTAGAACAGGTAAAAGAACTGCAGAAGCCGCTGTAACTATAGCCGTAGATATGGTTGAAGAAGGATTGATTGACAAAGAAGAAGCTTTAATGAGAGTTGAACCTAATCAGATTAATCAACTACTTCATCCAGCATTTATTAAAGAAGAGTTAGAAAAAGCAAATGTTATTGCTGAAGGATTACCTGCTTCACCTGGAGCTGCTACTGGTATGGCGTACTTTACATCTGAAGCCGCAGCAGAAGCTAATAAAGATGGGAAAAAAGTTATTTTAGTTCGTGCTGAAACATCTCCTGAAGATATTGAAGGAATGGTAAGTGCTGAAGGAATTTTAACAGCAAGAGGTGGAATGACTTCACATGCAGCTGTTGTTGCACGTGGAATGGGTAAATGCTGTGTAGCAGGTTGTGGTGAAATAAAAGTTGATGAAGATGCAAAGAAATTTGTAATTGGTGAATTAGTTGTTGAAGAAGGTGCTTTTGTTTCTTTAGATGGAAGTACTGGAAAAGTTTATTTAGGAGAAATTAAAACTCAAGCACCTGAATTATCAGGTAAATTTGCTAAAATTATGGAATGGGCAGATGAAATAAGAACTCTTAATGTACGTACAAATGCTGATACTCCAAGAGATGCAAAACAAGCGGTAGAATTTGGAGCTGAAGGTATTGGATTATGCCGTACTGAGCATATGTTCTTTGAAGGGGAGCGTATATTTAACTTTAGACAAATGATTGTTGCAAAATCTAAAGAAGATAGAGAAAAAGCGTTAGAAAAATTATTCCCTTATCAAAAAGATGATTTTGTTGGAATTTATAAAGCAATGGAAACAAGACCTGTTACAGTAAGATTACTTGATCCACCATTGCATGAATTCTTACCTCACAAAGATGAAGAAATCAAAGAAGTTGCAGATGCACTTAATTTAACTTTTGATGAATTAAAAGCAACTGTAGAAGATTTGAAAGAATTTAATCCAATGTTAGGTCATAGAGGTTGTCGTTTAGGAGTGACTTATCCAGAAATATATGGAATGCAAGTTAGAGCTATTATTACAGCAGCTATTGAAGTGTCAAAGGAAACTAATGTTAATGTTGTACCTGAAATAATGATTCCATTAGTGGGTCATAAAAATGAAATGGAAAGAATGAGACAATTAGTTGTTGATACTGCAGATGCGGTAATTAAAAATAATGGAATTGATTTAGAATATAAAGTTGGAACAATGATTGAGATTCCAAGAGCTGCTGTTACAGCTAATGAAGTAGCTGAATATGCTGAGTTCTTCTCATTTGGAACAAATGATTTAACTCAAATGACATTTGGTTTTTCAAGAGATGATGCTGGAAGATTTATTGCTGATTATAAAGATCAAGGATTATTTGAAAAAGATCCTTTCCAAGCTATTGATCAAGATGGTGTTGGTGCATTAATGAAAATGGCTGTAAAATTAGGTAAAGAAACAAGACCAGATATTAAATTGGGTATTTGTGGAGAGCACGGTGGAGAGCCAAGTTCAATTGAATTCTGTCATAGAATTGGTTTGAATTATGTTTCTTGTTCACCATTTAGAGTGCCAATTGCTAGATTAGCAGCAGCTAGAGCAGTGATAATTAATAAGTAAATTGTAATTATTAACCCCGAGTTTTGAATTATCAAAACTCGGGGTTTTATTTGTTTCTATTTATTTAGTTCTGCTTCATATTCTTCAATAATTTTTAAAATTTCAATAAAGTTTTCATTATTTGGTTTTTTGCTTAAACCATTTTCGAAATATTTCTTTGCTTCAAAAACTTTATTTTCACTAATTAAATCTAAACCTTTGTCCCAATCATATTTGTAACTATTTTTGTAGGATGGAACGGCTAATAAACTAAAAATAAATGGAATTGAAATTAGTAAAATTTGAAATGGTATGCGCTTTTTACTTAATATTTTTTCGTTAAAAATTCCTAAAGACCAAGCAACTATATAGCCACCAATTAATCCAAATAAATGCGCTGAATTGTCAATGTTTTGAGCAATAAATCCGTAAATTAAATTAAATCCTATCAATACTAACATATCTTTCCCATAAATTCTTTTATATACTTTTGGATTAATGGTAAAAAGATAAAGATGTGCACCTAAAAGACCAAAAATAGCTCCTGAAGCGCCAACGCCTATAGATGAATTAAATATAAAACTTCCAATTGAACCAATTAATCCGGATATAAGATATAATAAAATGAATTTTTTAGGACCAAAAATCATTTCTAAATCTTTACCAAATGCATTAAGAGCAACCATATTAAATAGAATATGCATTAGATTTGCATGTAAAAACATTGTTGTGAATAATCGATAATATTCGCCTTCAACAATTGCATAATTATATTTAGCACCAAAGGTTAGGAGTGTGTCAATTGATAGTTTGGGATCAGAAATAATCATAATAATGAATAAAATTGCATTAATTAAAATTAAAATATGAGTAACGCTATTAATTTTTTTTATTTTATTTAACATTTAGACCTCCTTATAAGAAATATAGTAGAAGTATATCATAGCGTAATTAAAATATAAATAAAATAAATATTGACAAATAAAACAAAAAACATTATTATATAACCAAACAGTTATATAACTACTTGGTTATAAGGAGGTTTAAATGTTTGATCCTATTGATTATTTAAAAATAATGGCTGATGAAACAAGATTAAGAATCATGATATTGTTGTATAAGGAGGAATTGTGTGTTTGCGAATTAGTTGGAATATTAAAAATGTCACAGCCAAATATATCTAAGCATTTAAAAAAATTAAGAGAATTGGATTGTGTATGTGACTCAAAGAAAGAAAATTATGTTAAATATAAAATTAATAAAGACAATAAATATTTAATAGATATTTTAAAGTTAACATACAATAAGTGCCATACTATTGAGCCATATAAAAGGGATTTAGAAGGTATCATAATGTCAGATGAATTTTTATCAAAATGTATAGGTAGGAGGAAAAATGATTAATGAAATTATTTTTTGAGTTTATTAATAATAATGTGTTAAAGATGGAGTGGTTATCAAATTTGATATATCATCTAGTTGAAGATGTTTTTAATTTATCTATGGATAGCAATATAGGTGGGAGTTTACATTTTTTTATCTATGATTCGATAAAAATATTTATTTTATTAACGGTTTTAATTTTTGGAATATCATATATTCAGAGCTTTTTTCCACCTGAGAGAACAAAAAAAATATTAGGACCTATAAAAGGAGTAAAGGGAAATATTTTAGGGGCACTTATGGGAACTATTACACCTTTTTGTAGTTGTTCAAGTATACCAATTTTTATAGGATTTACATCTGCTGGATTACCAGTTGGAATTACTTTTTCATTCCTAATTTCTTCTCCATTAGTTGATTTAGCATCATTACTAATCTTAATGTCATTTTTTGGAGCTAAAATTGCTATTGCATATGTAATAGTTGGATTAATTATTGCAGTTATGGGCGGAACTATAATAGACAAATTAAAAATGCAGAAATATGTTGAATCTTATGTTTTAGATATGGAAGTTGGAGAAGGAGAAGTGCCTAATCTAAGTAAAAAGGATAGAGTTTTATATTCGAGAGATCAGGTAATTGAAATAATTAAAAGAGTATGGTTATATATTTTTATTGGAGTTGGAATTGGGGCATTGATACACAACTGGATTCCAGTTGATATAATTCAAGTAATATTAGGACAAAAGAATGCATTTTCTGTAATAATTGCTTCGTTTGTTGGAATTCCGATGTATGCAGATATATTTGGAACTCTTCCAATAGCAGAAGCGTTGTTTTCAAAAGGCGTTCAAATTGGAACAGTTCTTTCTTTTATGATGTCAGTTACAGCATTATCGTTGCCTTCAATGATTATGTTGAGTAAAGTAGTAAAACCGAAATTATTGATGTTATTTATTAGTATTGTGGCTTTAGGGATAATTATTATGGGTTATTTATTTAATTTATTTTCATATATTCTTATATAATATTAGGAGGTTTATAATGAGTATTAAAATTTTAGGTTCAGGATGTTCAAAATGTAATAAGCTAGAGAAGTTGGTTAAGGAAATACTAAAAGATAATAATTTGAATGAAGATGTTCAAAAAATTGAGACATTGAAAGAAATAATGAGTTATGGAGTTATGACAACCCCGGCACTAGTAATAGATGATAAAGTTATTTTTTCGGGAAAAATTCCAAGTAAAAAGGAATTAATTAAAATATTAGTTAAATAAATATATTTATATAAAATCAACTTTTTATCTATACTAGATAGGAAGTTGATTTTATTATATTATATAGATAATATATTAAATGAGGTATAAAAATGATTGTATTTCAAAGAATTTTAAGTATTTTTTTTATGATTTTAGTAGGAGTAATAGCAAGAAAAAGAAAAATATTTGACGAAAATGCCAGTGGGGTATTAACTAATTTAGTTTTTAAAATATGTTTACCGGCGCTTATGATAATTAGTGTAAAGGATAGATTAGATTTAGAGTTTATTAAAAGTAGTTTTGTTTATATTATAATTATATGGATTGTTATGCTTATTTTATTTAATGTTGTTTATTTTATACTTAAAAAAAGAGTAAATAAAAAACGTGCTGTTTTATATTCTAGTATGGCGATATTTTCAAATACAGTTTTCTTAGGGTTTCCGGTTATTAATGCAGTATTTGGTGAAAAAGGGATGCCATATGCAGTTATATATTATTTTGCAAATACAACATTGGTGTGGACTTTTTTGGTTTACAAATTTCAAAATATTTCAAATGATAAAAATAAGTTTGAAATCAATATTTCTTTTTTAAAAAAAATATTTACAGCTCCATTAATAGGTTTTTTTATTGGAATCTTTATTTCGATATTAGATATAAATATTATACCTATTGTAGAAGATAGTTTATTATATCTATCAAAAGTGGTTACACCAGTATCTATGATAATAATTGGTATTTTATTGGCTGAGATAAATATAAAAAAAATTAGAAAGGATAGCTGTTTGTTATTGTGTTTGTTTATTAAATCGATTATTATGCCTTGTTTTTTATATTTAATTTTAAGGACTTTAAATATAGAGGCAGAGGGAGTAAAAGTATTAATAATGCAAGCTTCAATGCCTGTAATGGCACAATGTGCAATATTAGCAAAGAAATATAATGTTGTACCTGATGAAGCATCAATAGGAGTTAGTATTTCTACAATTACAGGATTAATAACAATACCTATTTTATCATTATTGTTTTAATAAAGAGGTGAGAAAATGGAAAAAAATATAGTGGTATTTGATTCGGGGTATGGTGGATTAAGTGTATTAAATACATTGTCTAAAATACTTCCAAATGAGCAATTTATATATTATTGTGATACTAAAAATGTTCCATATGGTGAAAAAAAACAAGAAGAAATTTTAAAATTAACAGAAAATGCATTATTAAAAATAGGCATTTGTAATATAAAAGCTTTTGTTATTGGATGTAATACAGCAACAAGTGCAGCGGCTGATTATTTAAGAAATAAATATAAAGTACCTATCGTAGGAATAGAACCAGCTATAAAACCCGCGGCAACTAAAACTAAAGGTAAAATAGTAGTGTTAGCAACCAATTTTACCTTAAAAGAAAAGAAATTTAATTTGCTTGTAAATAATTTGAGAATAGAAGATAGAATCATAAAAGTGCCGGCACCAGAATTAGTAGAATATGTTGAAAGTGGTGAATGGAATAAAAAAGTAATAAGAAATCTTTTAGATAACTATTTTAAGGGTATTGATTTTAATGAAGTAGGTAGTATTGTTTTAGGGTGTACACATTATGTTTTTTTAAAAGAAGATATTCGGGCGTATGTTAATGGTAAAATTTCTATATATGACGGAAATATTGGGCTGGCAGATCATGTAAAGAACGATATTTTGCTTAATAATAGAAATTTAAATAATAAATTACGGGAAATAAAATTTATATCAACAGATAATAGTTTAAAAGTATATAATAAGGCAAAAAAAATATTTGGAACAATTAATACTAATATTTTAGTCAGAGGGGGTTACTATGATTAATAGATTAGAAGAATGTATTAAAAAAAGCAATAATATAGTTTTTTTTGGAGGCGCAGGCGTATCTACTGAAAGTGGAATACCTGATTTTAGATCTAATGATGGTATCTATAAAAAATATAATGAAGATGTAGAATATTTATTAAGTGTAGATTGCTTGCTTAATAGTCCATCTAAATTTTATGATTTTTATTGGAATAATATGATATATTTAGAGGCAAAACCAAATAAAGCTCATAGAATTCTAAATGCGTTAGAAAAAGAGAATAAATTAAATGCTATTATTACTCAAAATATAGATGGATTACATCAAAAAGCTGGATCAAAAAAAGTTTTAGAGTTACATGGAAATATTAATAAGAATTATTGTATGAAATGTGGTAAAAAATTTGAGTTAATGAGTTTATATAATAATAAAGAAGTTCCAATATGTGATAAATGTGGGGCACTTATTAGACCTGATGTTGTTTTATATGGTGAATCTTTAGATGAAAATGTAATTTTAGAAAGCATTAAGGCTATTCAAAAGGCAGATTTATTAATTGTGGGGGGAACATCACTTGTTGTTTATCCAGCAGCGGGATTGATAGATTATTATGATGGGGAAGAATTAATATATATAAATAAAAATGCTGGTAATATTAAAAATAGAAAAGTTATAAAAATAGAAGAACCAATAGCAGAG
>Ga0193953_1001133_pt1 | contig 12867 bp, 15 predicted proteins | sample BB_4_MG_FD_140325 | JGI IMG/M metagenome (GOLD analysis project Ga0193953, IMG submission 140325) | Microbial mat bacterial communities from the Broadkill River, Lewes, Delaware, United States - BB_4_MG | ecosystem: Environmental > Aquatic > Freshwater > River > Microbial mats | place: USA... | reverse complement strand
TTTGCGGCTTTTAAAAGCTCAATTATAGCAATTCTAGTTTCATTTGGTACTGTTTTGACCATACCAAAATCTAGCAAGATAAGTTTACCTTCTTTTGTAACTAAAAGATTTCCAGGGTGTGGGTCTGCATGAAAATATCCATTAATAAGCATCTGATTAGTATAAAAGTTTACTAAAGTAGAGATAACATGTTTAAAATCAATATCATACTTTAAAATAGAATCTTTATCATCAAATCTAAATCCCTCTTCAAAACTCATAACTATAGCTTCATCACAACAATATTGACTGTAAGGTATAGGAAACTTTATATCACTCTCTTTATATATTGTGCTAAATTTTGTGAGATTGTTTAGTTCGTTTGTTAAACTTATCTCCTCTTTTATCATTTTAGAAAACTCAACTATAACTGCTTCGATTGAGTTTTTTGTATAGTGTGAAAAAAGAGGTCTAAATATTTTATTTAAAAATGTGATAATAGAAATATCTGCATAGACTTGCTCTTTTATACCAACTCTACGTAGTTTAACTGCTACTTTTGTATTGTCTTTTAAGTATCCTACATGAACTTGTCCTATAGATGCAGATGCTACAGGCGTATTATCAAATTCTTTAAATGGACTATTTGGAAAACTTCTTTGAAATACAGAATCAAAATCTTTTTTTTCCATAGAGGGAAGTTGGTCATGTAAGTTTTTAAGTTCATTAAGATATTCTTCAGAGAAAAAATCAGCTCTTGTAGCTAAAACCTGAGCTAGTTTTATGAAACTAGCACCTAAAGTGATAGATGCATTTTTAAGCTTTTTAGGAGGAAGAGGTTTAAGATATAAAAAACTCTTTTTTTTCTTTATAACTAAAAAAATAGTTAATAAAAAAGTAAATATGGTATAAACTCTTAATGGCTTATAATATCGTAAGTTTTTTAAAAAATTTTTTATTTTTTTAATTCCTCTTTTAACTTTTCTAAATCCTCTTTAGTTGCAATTCCAAGTTCATCAATAATCTCTTTAAGTATTGTTTTGAGATTATCTTTTATTTTATCATCTTCTGCTTTTCCTTTTTTTTCAAGAGATTCTAAAAAGCTTTTGGCATCATCTTTTTTGATTTTCCCTTTCTCTTCTAGCTTTGTGAGTTCCTCTTCAACTTTCTCTTTTAAAACAGCAGCAACACCAACGCCTGTAAATAATAATTCTTTTAACATTTAAAATCCTATTTTTTATTTATTGTAATCTATTCTTATAGTTTTTAGTAGTTAATAAATGTTAGTTAGTGGTTTTTTTACTTTCAAGTAATGCTTTTGTTTGTTTGTGTCTATAATCAAACATATTTTTTATATCAAGTTCAATAAAAGGGGAAACTATTTTGCCCAATACACCATAAGGCAATTCATATTCAATGAGATCTTTTAGTTGCGTTAAATTCCCTTTTTTAGTAAATATATGCTGGTGTTTCCAGTGTTTAAATGGTGATTTAACTGCTACATCGATTAGGATATTTGGTTTTTCAAGTTTTTCTATTTTAACTTCCCAATATGTTGGGATAAAAAATTTTGTTGTTTTAATTTTTACTATTTTCCCTTCAATTGTTTTGGTATCTTCATTTAAAAGCTCCACTTTTATATTTGGTGGAGTTATTTTTGTTATATTATTTGAATCTAAGTGAAAATCAAAAAGCTCTTCCAAAGTACAGTTTATAAATGTTGTTTTTTCTATTGTTTTCATTTCTATCCCTGTTGTTTAATTATATAATTTATTTATTATTCAAGTACAAATATAGATATTTTAAAATATTTGTACTTGGTTTCGTCCATTATGTTTAGCTTTGTATAAAGCTGTATCAGCATTTGTAAATATGCTTGATTTAGTCATGTCTTGAGAAAACTCAGCGATACCAAAACTTGCAGTTATATTGATAGATTCGAAGGTTGCATTGGCAATTTCTACTCTTAATTTTTCTGCTAAGATATTACAATGTTCTTTATTATTTTGTACAATAATAGCAAACTCTTCTCCTCCCCACCTAAATAGTAAATCATCTGTTCTTATATTGTCTTTTATCAGCTTAGCAAACTGTCTTAAGATATAATCTCCTATATTATGCCCATATACATCATTTATTTTTTTAAAAAAATCTATGTCTATTAATATCAAAGAGAAAACTTTTTTTCTATTTTGATAATCTTCTATATATTCTATTATAACCTCTTCAAACTTTTTCTTATTATATGTTTCTGTAAGTGAATCAATATATACTTGTGATTCTAAATTTTTTTGTTTATTTATCTGTTTTGTTATATCAGTACTTGTACTTACATAAAAAATTGGATTTCCTTCACTATCTTTAATCGTAGTAATATGCTTTTTATCATAAAACAATGTTCCATCTTTTGTCCTACTTATAAAAATATCGCTAAATGTACCTGTTTTTAATATACTATCCCACATTTTTTGATAAAATATTTCATTTTGCATTCCAGATTTTAAAATCCTTGAATGTTTTCCAATAAGTTCATCTTTGGAATAACCAAGTTTCTTGTTAAAAGCATCATTGAGATATATAATATTTCCCTCTAAATCAGTTACTAATATTAAGTTTTTACTGGTATTAACTATAGAGTTTAATAGCTTTTCATGTTCTATTTGTATAGTTCTTTCAATAGTTTTTTGAAATGAGATATATGCTATAGTATTTCCCTCTCTATTTTTCAGTGGAGATATTGACCATTTAACAATATAACTGCTATTGTCTTTTTTATAGTTAATACTTTGTCCTACAAAATGATTCCCTTTAAGTAGCTCCGTTTTTAATTCTTTGAGAACTTTTTGATTTGAATCTTCTCCTTGAAAAATTTTAGGGCTCACCCCTAATAATTCCTCTTTTGTATACCCAGTAGTACTACAAAATGCCCTATTAGCATAGATGATTTTTAAACCATCTTCCCATGTTGTATTTGTAATGAGAATTGGTTCTACTGAGTGTTCAAAAATACTTATTAAAGAGCTAGCCTCTGTATTGTTGAGAATATCTTCTATTTGATTCATGAAATTTTTCTTATAGGTTCTGCTGCAGGTTTTACAGATAAAACTGATTGAAAATTAAAATCTTTTTTTAAAATAAATTTTTCATTACATTTTGTACATGACATTGCATATCCTTTATTTTACTTCTTATATTTTAGCTAAATAAATATTTTTGTAAAGTTTATTGAATTTAGTGGAATAATTTTACTATATCTTTTTCAATTTGCTCAGGTGTAGTTGAGGGAGCATATCTTTTTATTATATTACCATTTTTATCTATTAAAAACTTTGTAAAATTCCATTTTATTATATCTGTTCCCATAAAACCTTGAGAGTTGCTTTTTAAATACTTATAAAGCTCATGTGTATTTTCACCATTTACATCTATTTTACTAAACATATCAAATTTTACACCAAAAGTTAAACTACAAAACTCTTTTATTTCATCTTCTGTTCCTGGTTCTTGTGCTAAAAATTGATTACAAGGAAATCCTAATACTGCTAAGCCTTTATCTACATAGCTTTCATGAAGCTTTTCAAGCCCCTCGTACTGTCCTGTAAATCCACACTTACTAGCTACATTTACTATGAGCATCACTTTATTTTTATACTTTTCTAAGGTGAACTCATTTCCATCTATATCTTTTACTTTTATATTATATAGACTCATACTCTGACCTCCTAGTAATATATTTATTACTAATACTATTGTAACGATTATTTTCAAAATACCACTCCTTCTTTTATGGCTCTAACCTATGAATATCCCAACTACTATTCTTTTGTAAAGTGTACTCAAATCTATCATGAAGTCTATCTTTGCCACCTTGCCAAAATTCAAAAAGTGTAGGTCTTATAATATATCCACCCCATTTATCTGGAAAGGGAATCTCCCCTTTTGCAAACTTTTTTCTCATCTGGTCAAACTTTTGCTCTAGTATACTTCTTGAAGTAACAACTTCACTTTGGTGAGATATCCAAGCTCCTATTTGACTTCCTCTTGGACGACTCAAAAAATATTTTAATGATTCAGTTTTACTTATCTCTTCTATATTTCCCTCAATACGAAGTTGTCGTTCTAGTCCAAGCCATGCAAAATGTGCTGCAACAGAATCATTTTGTGCTATTTGTTGTGATTTTTTACTGCCATAGTTTGAAAAAAATACAAAACCACTCTCATCATACCTTTTAAGTAATACTGTTCTTTGAGATGGTTTTAAGTCAGTTCCTACAGTTGCTAGTGTAAAAGCATTTGGTTCAATAAGTTTTGCTTCAACTGCTTGATTAAACCACAATTCAAATTGTCCAAACGGATTGTGATTTAAATCCTCTCGATGAAGTCCTTTAGTTGTATATTCTTGTCTCATTGTTGTTAAATCTGTCATCTTATTTCCTTATCACCAAGGACCTTGAAACCTATCTGGTTTATGGTCACATTTTTTGATATGTTTTGTAACTCTTCCATGAACCCTTTTTCTCCATCTTTCATAACCCTTTTTGCTTATAAGTTTTCTCATTTTGTTTTTTACTTGGTTTTCCGTTAAACCATATTGTGCATATATTATATCAAAGGGGAGTCTATCTTGCCAAGCCATTTCAATTAAACGGTTTTCATCAAACTCTTCAAAAGTCAAATCTCTTTGTTGTATAGGTTTTACTTTCTCTTTTCTTTTGTAGTTCATCTCTTTCTCTTTTGTTTTACTTAAAATCCACAGTAATTCTTTACTTGGACTACCAACAAGCGCATAGTTATAATTACTCTACAATAAAATTTTGCAGATTTGTTTTCCCATAAAGTATCTCTGGATTTGTATCTTTTATTTTTTTTGCTACAACTCCCATAAGCGTTTTTACACCATTAGTTTTTTCAGGATCCGTTAGAGGAAGAAGTCTTACTGTTACAGCTTCCCCTTTACTTGAAAGTTGTATAAAAAAGTTTTGTGGTTTTCCATTTTCTATGGCAATACTTTCAAGAAGTGCAGAAGTTTGTTGCGTATTTATATATTTATCTGTTATTTTTAAGATACCTTTTTCTACTTTTTGTACCATTGGTTCTATCGCATCGTAACATTTTTGTACACTTTTTGCTTTTTCTAATACTATATGTGGCATATTTTCCCTTTATTGTTTTATGTAGGTTGATTCTGTTGTTTATATTCTTCTTATAGGTTCAGCTGTAGGTTTTGCAAAATAGTATCCTTGAGCTAAATCAACTCCAATACTTTTAATTGTTTCAAGCTCATAAGCTGTTTCAATACCTTCTGCTAATACTGTGATATTATGCTCACGTGCAAGATTATAAAGTGCTTTATATACTGACTGTTTGAGTTCATTTTTATCTATACCACTTATGATATTTCTATCTATTTTGATAATGTCAGGTTTAAGTTCTATAAGCATATTTAAACTAGAATACCCCTCACCAACATCATCTAAAGCTATTTTAAATCCTTTTGCTCTATAGTATTCTAGTATATCTTTTAAATGTTTCTGATTTTTTACAAGTTCTGTTTCAACCACTTCAAATACTATTTGTGATGGGTCAAACTCTAGTTGTTTTGCCCATTTTACAGTTGAGTTTAAACAAAATTCAGGGTCATAAATAGACGTTGGAATGAAGTTGATAAATACTTTTTGGTGAACTTTTTTTGTAGCTGCAGTTTTTAACGCACTTTCTCTACAAAGTCTATCCAGTTTAAAGTTAAAGTCATTTTGTTTTGATTTTTTAAAGAGTTCATCTGGATACATTAAACTTCCATTTTCTTTTACACCTCTGGCGAGTGTTTCGTATCCATAAATTTGATTATCATTCATATCAACAATAGGTTGAAAATGTACAGTGAGAGATTCGTTATTTACTATATCAAAAAAATCTTTGTCATCATAGAGATTGATATATCTTTGAAGAGGTTTCGCTGATAAAATTGATTGGAAGTTAAATTGCTTTTCATCATCAGAGATAAATACTTTTATACTATCTTTTTCAAGTTCATTAAAAGTGTTTTTAAGAGCATCCAAATTTTCACGAAAAAATTCTTCTACATTATTAGTTCTAATACTAATGAGACCATTAAAATTTTCAGGATTTAATAAAAGTTTATCCAAAAATTGTTCAGATTTTATCATCAATTCTTCAACTTCACTTATAAAAAATATGATACCTTCACTATTTTTTAAGATAAATTTTTCACTACATTTTGTACAAGACATTTTAAACCTTTAGAGTTTTTATTTATTTTATCTATTTTGTTTATTCTTTGGTAGAGATATGATGTAAGTTTAAAATAAAAATAATTGTGAACTAAGTATACTTATTTCAGTTTATAAACTTCTTCTTTCTAAATATTCTCGAAACTCTTTAGCACCATCTTTAGAACTAGTAACAATCTCATCGATACCATGAAAACTTATCTCTAGTTTTGACTGTTCTATACTTTGCATCGATTTTATTTTATCAGTATTGACAATAATCGAACGGTGGATTCTAAAGAAATTTTCATTTTGTAAGAGAGTATTCATATCTCCTATTTTTTTCTTTACATATACATCTGCATCTTTGATTTTAACTATCACTTCATCAAGGTCTGCTTTGATGTAAAATATATCATTAAGTTCTATAAGATATATTTTATTTCCTTTTTTTCCCATGATTTTTTTTGTACTATTTTTGGGATTTGAATCTTTGTATTTTTTCACTTTAGATAAAGCATTTTGTATATTTTCTTGTGTTGTTGGTTTGAGTATATAATCTAACCCTCCAACTTTAAAAGCTTCTATAGCGAACTCTTCAAATGCAGTTTGAAATATAATAAAAGTTTGTGGCTCTAAAGCTAGTATCTGATTTGCCAATTCAAGTCCAGAGATATTTGGCATTTGTATATCTAAAAAAACGACATCATATTTTACTGTTTGAATATGACTCATTGCTTCAGTAGGGTTGTTAAAACTTGTTATATCTGTATAACCTTGTTCTGTTAAAAGTCTTGTAACTCTGCTTGTTGAAAGTTTTTCATCATCTACTACTAGTATTTTCATTATTTTCCTTTTAGTCTTATTTCAAATGTTGTAAGATTATCATCTAGTTTATATTTTAGTGTTCCTATTTTTAAAATATCTAACCTTTTAGAAAGGTTAGATAATCCAGTTCCAAAAACTACAGAAAGTGGTTTGTTTCCATTATTTGACACGGAAATCTTTTTTTCTGTTATATGTATGGTTATAGTTAAGTGTTTTGAATTGTACCCATGTTTTATAGCATTTTCTACCAAAAGTTGAATCGAAAATTTCGGGACTTTTATACAAAGAGGTTCTACATCTTTTGAAATAAAAAGCTCAATTTTATCTTCAAATCTAATATTTTCTATATCTACATAGGTTTGAACCATGGAGAGTTCATCTTCTATATCTATAATGCTAGTTTTATTTATCGCATTTCGTAAAAATTTAGAAAGATTTAGTATAGAGTTTTCCGCTTTTTTTTGATCTATATACACTAACTCACTCATAGAGTTAAGAGCATTAAATAAAAAGTGTGGGTTGAGCTCATTTTCAAGTGTTTTTATTTTCATCTCTAATATCTCATTTTTAATAGACTCATTTTTATATTTCATAGATATAAACTGATGTAAAATTAGTCCAACTAAAAAAGTAAGAAATCCTATAGTTAATGTGATATAAAACCAATATGGTTTAATCATTGTTATAATTTGAGTATCAAAAGTCACAAATGCCATAAAACTTACTAAAAAGCCAAAAGCTCCAGAACAAAAAGAAAAAAAGAAACTAATAAGATACCAAAATTTCTCATCTACTCTAGGTAAAATATAGTTGTTTGATATGGTTATGAGTAGTGAAGCACATAAAGATATAGTGACTGCTGTAATAACACTAAATACTATAGTTGAAACTTGTTGTAAATTTTCATTTAATAGGTACAAAAATAGTGAAATAAAAAAGCCAAAAAAAGCCCCTATGATAATAATATAAATCCAATCAAGACTAGATATTTTCAACTCAACTTTTTGCATTTAATTCCTTATTTAACAAATCTACACCAAGAGCAACGCCTGGCCAACCCTGACCTGCAAACACAGTATCTCCTACATTATATAAGCCTTTAAAAGGTGTATTACAACTAGGGAGTTCTGTGATGTTTTTAAATCCTATGGCTTTGCCTCCACAATTATATCTGTTTATGTATCTATTAAAAGTAAATGATGTTGCACTAAATTTTTTTATAATATTTTCCTCTTTTAACTCGCTAAAATATTCTAAAAATTTATCGATAATAAACTCTTGAGTTTCTTTTTTGGTTTTTTTATAATCATCTAAAACTTTCCAAAAGTTTGCTTTTGTGTGAGTCGAGATAGTCACACTTGTACCTTTTTTACTTAATATCTCATCATCCGGCTTTGAAAATGAGACAAAAAAAGAGTTTGAGATACAGTTGGGTAGAGATTCATCATATATAAACTGATAATGTTCTAAAAAGTCATATTTCTTATCTAAAGTAAGATAAACCACAAAAGCACTTTGGTCACTAAAACTAAAACTATTGTAGTAGTTTTGAATATCTTTATCTTCAAAAAGTTGTGCACTTTGATATATTGAACTATTAAGAACAAGCTGTTTTGTTTTGTATTCATTTAAAGAAGATTGAACAATAAAACCATCTTTTTCTTTTATGATTTTTAAAATCTCCTCTTTTCTTTTTACCTCTATATCTTTTGTGATATCTTCTATTAAACTACCCATCCCTCCATAGGTATAAAAAACATCATGAAAAGGATAAGAAAGACCAAGCGCCATAGATAATAATGAGATATCTTTTGATGTAGTTTGTATAGTAATCAGTAGCTGAGCATCTATAAATTGTTGATACTCTTTTGATATCTCTCCTAAAATTTCTTTAATAAAATTTTGGGCACTTTTAAAAAGTTCAAAACCAAAAGTTTGTACAAGCTCAGAAATAAAAATAGCTGTTTTGACATACTTTTTTAAGCTATATTTCCCATAATATATTTTTTTGAGTTTCCAAAATTTTTCATCTATCTCTTTTATTTTAGTCCAAAAAATTCTATTATTTTTATTTGGATAAGAGTCGTTTATGTTTTCTAAAAAAGTCTCTAAATCTTTTATTCTATCTATGGTTTTATTATTTTGTACTACTCTTATAGCTATATCATTTTTCTCTATGTTTGGTTTTAAACCAAGCGTATCAAAATGTTTTTTTAAAACATGCCCCTCTTCATATCCTACAAGTGAAGTAGCACCAGTATTATAAATATAAGAACCTTTTGTAAAAGTGCTAGCACATCCACCAAGATTTTTATCTTTTTCAAATAAAGCAGTATTTTTGTGGGCATTTAAAGAGGCTAGTAAACTCCCCCCAATGCCACTTCCAATAACAGCTATATCAAATTTTTTCAAAGTATAAACCTTTTAATTTTTATCATTATATATAGTTTTGATATATATTGGTAGAGGTTAAGTGTCAGTTAATCCGCTAATAATTGAGTGTTAAAAGATATTTATACTCTATTATTTTACTATGGATTATTTAGAATTTTTTAATTCTATTATTATATACTTGCAGAAATTTGATATAAAAAGGAAAAGTATGTATAAGGTAAGTTCACCAGTTTTAGCTATATTACTTATGGTTTTTTTGGCATTTTCTTCTTTAAATGCCACACAAGGAAAATTTACAGGAGGTTCTGATCACAGTATACCTGAATGGTTTAAACAAAGTTTTTTAGAGATAAATGAAGATATAGATGAAGCTACAGAAAATAATAAACATCTTATGCTTTTCATGACATTAAAGTTCTGTCCATATTGTACTAAAATGTTAGAAACAAATTTTGTAGAAGGTGCAAAGTTACAGCCATATATTAAAAAGAACTTTGATGTGATTGCAATCGATATTAAAGGGAGTAAAGAGATAGCAGTTAATGAAGATACTACTATGACAGAACGAGAGTATGCACAAGAATTAAAAGTACAATACACTCCAACTATACTTTTTCTTGATAATGATAATAATATAGTAGTAAGAGTTAATGGATACAGATCACCTGAAAACTTTCAATATATTTTAGACTATGTAAAAAACAAAGAGTATCAAAATATGACTCTCACTCAATATGTTGAAAAAGTAAAAAATAAAACTTTTTATACACTCCAAGATAATTCACTATTTAAAGAGATAAAAGATTTGTCAAAAATAAACGGACCACTTGCAGTTATCTTTGAAGATGGAAGTTGTACACAGTGTAACTATCTACATAACACAACTCTAAAAAACAAAGATGTGATAGAGGAGCTTTCAAAAGTAACAGTTGTAAGATATGATGCAACCTCAGATGAGAAAATCATCACACCTGATGGGAAAACTACTACACCAAAACAGTGGGCAAAAGATATGGTACTAGATTATAGACCGGGAATTGTACTCTTTGATAAGAAAAAAGAGATAGTACGAATTGATGCTTTACTTTACAGCTTTCATTTTAAAGAGTTATTTCGCTTTGTGAGTGGTGGGTACTATACTCAGTATCATACATTTTTAGATTATCTAAAACCTAGACAAGCTGAGCTTTTAAAAAAAGGGATTGATATAGATATCTCAGAGAAATAAAGGCAATTATGAAAAAGAAAAAGGGATTGACAGTATCAATCCCTTTTTTAATATATAAATCATTTTATTATTTAAATGCTTTATAAACACCTTGAAAACCAGAAACATCAAAAACTCCTGCAGTGCTATTAAAGTTATCGTAAAAACTTCCTTTGAGCTGACCTATTCCCTGATTATTATCTGTAATAGTATATTCTGAACCGTTACTTGTATAATCACCATCAATGATATCAAATCCTGTACTACCATTGATTTGAGTAGATACTTGAACCTTATTTGATCCAAAATCAAAATCTAAATTAATTGTTGAATTTGATGGATTTATAAGAGAACCTCCTGAGTCGGTCCCCATTATTTGTCCATTATAAATTGCATTATTCGAGCTTGTTAGTCCGCTTAAATCAGTTACAATGTTTTCCCCAGTTATCCAAGCTTTTTCTGCTGTATAGTCACCATTTGAAACCCCAGTACTACTCCAAAAACCCCAATTAAACTTATCATTTATATCAGGAACCTCCATTAGTATTCCTTCACCTAAAGTAGATGTAAGTAACTCTTTGGTTATATAGTTAAATGAAAAACCGGGATCGTTTACAGCGATAGTATAATTTGTACTAAAATTTATCTTATGTACAATAGTTAAAGAATCCTCAATATCTGTAGAGTCAGAAATAGTTGATTCTAACTGCGGTATTTTATTATCATTATTAAGAGAATTATCAAGACTTTCTTTAGCTAAATTTTTGCTATTTTCAATAAATAAATCATTATTAACTTCTTCTGTTGGAGTAAACTCATTTTCTAAAGGCGGTTCTTCAAAGAAGGCATTTTCATCTTGACCTGATTCTTTTTCATTTTGAGAAGCTCCCGAGCCTTCGTTTAATTTTTCTTTTTCTGCAGGAGGAATTTGTCTAGGTTGTGGAAGTGGTTTACCTGGTACTGCAGTGATTTGATATCCCTCTGGGATTTCAACAGTTACACCTGTTGTTGGATCAGTTACAGTAATAGATCCACTTGTACAACTATATGTTTCCGTTCCAGCATTTCCTGATTGTTCATAGGTTGCACCATATCGTGCTTCTACAAAATATATAGTACCTCGAATACCAATTGAGGCAGTTTTTGTTTTTAACTTAAATTTGCTAGGGTTTATTTTACCAATCTGTCCAGTAATAGTTTTAAATATACCTTGAGCAACTTTAAATGAAGCCTTGGTTTGTTCTGGTTTTTTACTATCATAGAAATATTCTTCTATATTAAAAGTAGAATTTTTACCAAGTGAGATAATCGTTTTATCCTTAAAGAGTAACTGAACTCTTCCATTCTTAGTTGTTTTGATATTATCTCTCTCCTGAAGTTCGAATCCAAGAGTGGCAGCTATTATTTTTGACTCTCTTAATATATTAACATCACCACTCAAGGCAGCTATTTTTCCAATACTTGCAAATAATGTTGTAGTAAATATTAAAATTGATAGTAATAAAACTTTCATAAATTATCCTTTTAAAATGTATAAGTGAAACTAAGGTTCACACTTCTTTTTTTGTATGTATAGAGATTGATACTTGAATCATTGTCTATATTTGTAAATTCTAGCATAACTGATTTTGATTGATCAATTTTTTTTAGAATACCTAAAGTGATATTTTTGGTATCATCTTTTCTTTTTTGGATAATTGTGCCTTGCTCTTTGTATCTATTTAATTCTAATTGATATCCTAATGTTACATCATAATATTTTAAAATATTTTTTGTATAAGCAAGTTTATATTTGTATGTGTTTTTATTGATATCAATTCTTGTTCCAAGCTCTTTTCTTTCTCTTACATAAGAAGTAAAGAGGTTTAATTTATCTTTATTTGTTAAAGGTATTAGATAATTAAAATCGAACTCTCTTATATTTGAATGTCTTTGGTTATTAATCTCTTGGATTAATTTCTTCTTTTTATATTTTAAGTCAATTGTTACTAATTGTTTTTGATAAATATTATATTTTGTAGTATTTTTTATTCCATACTGGTATAAGGTTTGATCCCCACCGAGCCAAACGTGATCATAAGTAAAAGAAAATAAATTTTTGTATCTACGATCTGTATACCCAACACCACTTTCTAGTGAGATAAGAAAAATATCGTTATAGTGATAATTTCTTTGTTCTTTCGCATAAGTAACACCAGTACTTTCCCATGAAAGTTTCTCATTTGATTT
>Ga0193953_1001132_pt1 | contig 12870 bp, 9 predicted proteins | sample BB_4_MG_FD_140325 | JGI IMG/M metagenome (GOLD analysis project Ga0193953, IMG submission 140325) | Microbial mat bacterial communities from the Broadkill River, Lewes, Delaware, United States - BB_4_MG | ecosystem: Environmental > Aquatic > Freshwater > River > Microbial mats | place: USA... | reverse complement strand
TTCCAAATTTTTCTATCCTCCGCTTATGCCTGTGGGTCCCAAGCTATGTTACTTATGTCGGTAAAACTGACTAAAAAAATCTCAACACTTAAATGCAATTGCCCTGATTGTAATCGCCTTCACCTGTGCCGTGCTTGTGATCCTTTTGAGGCACTTATCCCTGAATGGATGTCTTTTAATACTGATTACAAACCAAAACGATTGATAAAAAATCAGTCTGTGCATTTGTGTTCCCAAATGATTTATCAATTATTTGGGAATACAAATGGTATAATACAACTATACCGGTTTACAGTCTTTGGAAGAAAATGATTTTTTAAGGAGGGTAATACAGGGAGGTTTATGCCCTCCACAAAAGGGTAAAAAAGATCAAGCCGGCCATTTGGCCGGCTTGACACCTTTATCACCATTATTAACCTAACCTTTGTTAGGAAAGAAAAGAAATTACAATTTGAATGTTTTCAATAATCCGAGTGAAAAATAAACCAAGTTTTTATCCGGATGTATTGTACTGTCTAGTGTTCGCTGATAATTAACGGACGGGCGCAAAGATAGATATTTGTGGTTGTATAAAACTGACAAATGTTGGGAAAAATAGGCCCAGCCCGGATTGATGCCGGCATCAATAGCGCCCCGGTTGTTGCTAATCACCGCTTTATATTCGGTAGCGAAGGATTTGAAGGATTTGTTAAATTTTACTAAAAACTCATGAATGCCAGCAGCGTTAATATCTTTCGTATCGCGGCCTACTTCATGGTAGTAATAATAATCGTAACCCGTTGTCATTTTGAGGCCCATGGATTTCGATAACACTAATGGAAAATGAATTCCCGCATTATATTTCATCCCCTGGTAAAAACTTTGTACGTTGTTCGCATAATTAGGCAGATACCAATAGTTGGCATAGCCGTGGAGATTGATGTTCCATTCCTTTTTGTCTTTAAAAAGGTCATTGTTCTGATCAATGATAATGTTCCACTCATCATTATAGGAAGTTGTCCGATCCCAGGCAGCACTTACCCAACCCATAATGGTAGTACCTGATTTCAATCCATAATATAAGCCTGGTTGAAAGCACCCCAGATCGTTACTTAAGGTACGGCCATGTGCCATATAGTTGGAGGCATGACTTAAATCAACAGTTAATTTCTGTTGTGCTTTTGCGGGCATTAATACACTGACTAATACCAGGGCAAAAAAGATGAATTTCGTTTTCATTTCCAGTTGTTAATTTGCGGCAAAAATAGAGGCGGGGATACTCCAAAACAATGACTTAAACGATTCTTTTTTATGACAAAAATCCTCTTTATAAGGTTTCTTTTGAAAGTGTTAAAAGTCCTTAAAATAGTGGGTTGTAGGCGGTTTTTATAACCCTGTTTTTAGTGAATAGATAAAGGGATTTTTAGATCGAATTTTAATGGTTCACAGAATCTTTCCTATATTTAGGAAATTGATCTGTTAAGTAGAAAGTCATGTGTTTGTTTTGTAGAAAGTTGAGTTTTTTAGTTCCGGGCAGGTTGCTTTTCATGTGTTTTCTTTTTGTTCTTGTGGAGGGGGCTGTTTTTGCACAACAGGAGCCACGTGACGAATTGATTAATCAATTAAAAAATGCCTCGGAGAAAGAAAAGGTAGATATTTATAATGAGTTATCCCGTTTGCACTTATATTCTGATCCACAGCGGGCCATTCAATATGCTCAAAAGGCACTTAATTTAGCCATTCAAACCGGGGATAAAAGAGGGGAAGCCGAAGCATATAATAACCAGGGCATGGGTTACTATTTTGTGAATGATTACGAACAACTGCTCGATTATTATAAAAAATCTTTGTCCGCATATCAGGAGATTGGGGACAATCAAAGTATGTCGACCATTTCATCCACTTATTTCCGCCTGAACCAATCCGAGAAGGCATTGAAGAATTATCGACGCTCGCTAAAGTTAAATATCAAGGAGCAAAACTGGGATAAAGTTATTGAGACGTGCAAGAACATGGCGGATGTGTATAAAAACATTGCTGATTACACACAGGCGTTAAAATTTTATAATCAAGCCCTGGAATTAATTGAAAGTTCTGAATCGGAAGGTAAAGAAGATGAGCAGGTGATTTTGTTGGGTCAGATAGGTGAGATTTGGTTTTTTCAGGAGGAATATGATAAAGCCTTGATTTATTTTCATCGGATGCAGGATATTCTCTTAACGCAACAGGATGAACAGAACCTCTCGGTGCTATTAAGCAACATTGCCAATTCCTATTTTTTTAAAGGTGATCTGGATAAATCCTTTGAAACTTATCAGGAGGCTTTATCCATGCAAATTGCTCAAAATGCCCATTGGGAAGCTTCCATGACATTGATGAACATTGGTTTGATTTACTCTAAACGGAAACAGTATGATCGGGCCATTTTAAGTCATAATAAAAGCATTGAGCTGGCTGATATAATTAAGGCTAATGATCTGTTGCGTGATAATTACATGGCCTTGTCGCAGATTTATGAAGAGCAAAAGCGCTATAAACAAGCTTATGACTATCGTATTCGTTATTCCAATCTTTCCGAATCGATGGTGATGGAGGATAACCTGGCGCAGTTTGTGGATGTACTGGCTTTGCAGGAGTTGGATAAAAAACAACAGGAAAATGAAATATTGCATGCGAAAAATGAAAACTACCTGCTACAGTTGGAAAAGCAAAATTTAGTCCGCTGGCGACTTTCCTTTGGCTTCACCATTTTAATTATTTCCATTCTGGTTTTTATTATTTATTACCGCTATTATCTTAAACGTGAGGAGAATAAAAACCTGGAAAAACGTATTGCGGAAGCTTTAAAGAAGCAGGAGGAACAGCAGCAGATTATCATGCACCAATCCAGTCTGACTTCTCTGGGTGAACTGGCTGCGGGAATCGCACATGAGATTAATCAACCTGTTCAGAATATATCTCTATCGGCCGAAAGTATTAAATATGAGTTGGCAGAAGAGAATATCGATCGAAAGTTTTTAAACATGTCCGTAGAGGAAATTTTTGAAGATATTGTGCGGGTACGCCAAATTGTGGATCACATCCGCATTTTTAGCAGTGGTCAAAAGGACGAAGTGGAAGAAGATTTCTCCGTGACGGAGTGTGTGCAGTCAGCTGTTTCGATTATTGGAAAGCAGTTTGCCAATCATCACATTCACTTGCATCAGGAGTTGCAAAATGAGATGCCCTTGGTACTTGGTAATCCACATAAATTAGAGCAGGTGATTCATAATTTATTATCCAATGCCAGGGATGCAGTGGAAGAGCGAAAAGTGAAAGAAGTAGCATTAGATATGCGCATTGTGGTGCGGACCTTAGTGAAAGATGGAAAAGTAGTACTGGAAGTGGAAGATAATGGCGTGGGTATAGCACCAAACCGGAAAACAGACATTTTTCTTCCGTTTGTCACCAGTAAGCAATTGGGAAAAGGGACGGGCTTAGGTTTGTCTATTTCCTATAGTTTAGTAAAAGAGATGAAGGGGCACATCGAAGTAGAAAGTCAACCAGGTAAAGGGACTAAAATGATCGTTGTATTACCGGTTTCAAATCAAAGATAAAAAAATAGAGAAGAGTATATGAAGGAGCTGAAAGTTTTAATTTTAGATGATGAAACACGGATCACTGAAAAACTAAAATATCATTTAGAGAAGCGTCACTTCTCTGTTTATACAGCCAATACCCCCAATGAAGGATTCTCGATGTTGGAGGAGTATGAGCCGGGTGTTATGATTTTGGATGTGATGCTGCCCGGGATGAATGGTCTGGATATTCTTCGACAGGTGAAAGGTGATTATCCTAACCTGGAGGTGATCATGATCAGTGGGTATGGCGATATGGATATGGTGATTCAGGCCATGCGTGAAGGGGCTTCTGATTTTATCCGGAAACCGTTTCAAATTATGGATATCCAGTTGGCCATTGAGCGTACGGAAAAGTTTCTGAAGATGCAATCGCGTTTGGAGGCAGCTGAAGATCGGGAGGTATTGGTGTCGAAAGAGCTGGAAAGCATGATTGAGAAGGACTTTGTGGGCATTAGTCCCCAGATTAAGCAGGTCTTGAAAATGGCCCTCAAAGCCGCTGAAGATGGGGATGTTAATGTATTGGTGACTGGTGAAAATGGGACGGGGAAAGAGATTATCTCACGGATTATACATTATGGAAGTCCACGAAAGAAACATGTATTTGCGCCTGTGAATAGTTCTGCCATCCCTGAATCGTTATTGGAGAGTGAGTTTTTTGGTCATGTGAAAGGGGCATTTACGGATGCACGTGAGGAGAAAAAGGGCTATTTCGAATTGGCCAATAAAGGGACTTTGTTTTTAGATGAAATTGCCGATATGCCTTATACCCTTCAAGCTAAATTACTACGGGCTATTGAAGAGAATAAGATTAAAAGAGTGGGGAGTAATAAGGAGATTCCGGTAGAGGTGCGGATTATTTCGGCCACCAATAAAAACATAGAACAGTTAATTGATGAGAATAAGTTCCGGATTGATTTGTTCCACCGCATCAATACCATCGAAATAAATATTCCACCATTACGGGAGCGTAAAGAAGATATTCGTCCCATATTAGAGCATTTTGTAACAGGTTTCTCCCGTAAAAAAGGGAAGAAGAAGCCAGCTATCTCTGAGGCTTTGATCCAAAAACTGGAAGGCTATCATTTTCCAGGTAATGTACGTGAATTACGAAATATGGTGGAACGTGCCATGATACTATCTGAAAATGATGTGTTAACGCCGGAGGATTTTTTGTTGCGTGGCGAAGAGGCTTCCAAGATTTCCAAACCTACGGTGAAACTGGAGGGGCTCAATTTGGAGCAGAACGAACGGCTTTTAATTGAGGAAGCCCTTAAAAAAACAGAGATGAATCAAACCAGGGCGGCTGAATTATTAGGCATCAGCCGGGATGCCATGAAACGTAAAATTAAAAAATTTGGCGTGGAGATAATAAAAGAACTGGGAGGAGAGGATTAATCCCGGGCCTAAACTGAATTCGGATAATGGAAAAGGCCCGGGATTACTAACCAAAAGGAAAGTATAAAAAACTAAACAATCGCCTGAGTTGATAATTCGGCTACCGCCTTTTTTAAGGTGGCATTGCCGATTGATGGCGGCGCTAAGGCCGACGGTCCGTTGATGCAACCGCCTTCACAAGCCATTACTTCTACGAATGGTGCTTTAGGTGGTCGGATCGGAAATGTTTTAAGCAGCTTGATGGTTTTCCTGGAGATGCCATCCACTAAAAAGGATTTGAAGCTTTCCGGATCAGCCAATTGTGCTTTGATGGCATCAGTGACGCCACCTGATGCTGCAAATCCCCTGGCTTCAGGAGAAACAACATACGATAGTTGGGCGGATTTTTCATTGGCTACATCTATCCCATAGGCTGCGAAGAAGGAGCCCAGCTCTTCTGCAGTCATTACAAAATCTGCTTTTTTATTGTTGTAAGCTTCTTTTCGTTTGGCCAGACAAGGGCCGATGAAGATCACTTTGCAATCCCCATGCAGCTCACGGGCTTTATCAGCTGTAAAGACCATCGGTGATGGTGTGTGGCTGACATATGGTTTTAGTCCTTTTATATGTTTGTCTGCTAATTCGGTATAGGCCGGACAGCAAGAGGTAGTCATGAAGTTGGCACCTTCCGCCATTTTTTCTTGCCACTCTGCTGTTTCGTGCTGAGCTGTTAAATCCGCACCTTCCGCCACTTCCATGACTGCATCGAAGCCCAATGCTTTGATTGCTGCTAAAATTTGGCCCGATGGTACTTTAAATTGTCCCAATACAGCGGGAGCGACAATGGCAACCGTTTTTTGTTTCAGAACGTGAATAGCATCGTGAATTTGAAGTACTTGTGATTTTTCATTGATGGCACCAAAAGGACAAGCGGTCATGCATTTTCCACAGTGAATACATTTATCGAAATCAATTTCTTCAACGCCATTTTCATTTTTCCGGATGGCTTTCACCGGACAAGATTCTTCGCACGGAACAGGTAAATAAGCAATCGCATGAAACGGACACGCTTTTTGACAAAGGCCACAATTGACACATTTTTGATGATCAATATTTGCTTTGCCATTGAACACTGATATTGCATCCTTGGGGCAATTCACCTGGCAGGAGCGCCCCTCACAGCCTTGACATAAATTACTGACAGTATAGTTTACCTGTACGCATGAGCTACAAGCTTCATCCACTACGGTTAGGTAATGGCCACCTTCCTCTTTCCGGTTGAGCGACTCCTTGGCATAAGTGCTTAAAGGTGTCAGCTCATCCTGTTCGTCACTGATGTTATAACCCAGTAACGCCATTATTTTATATTTGATAACAGCACGGTCTTTATGAACACAGCAACGGATTGGTGAGTTGGTTCTTGGTCGCATCTCCAAAGGAATACGATCAATTTTTTCCAGAAGGGAATTGTTCTTCTGCAACTTCAATATCCGAACCAATAGTTCGCGTTTTGTTATGATGGCATTGTTATAATAGGTCATTATTTATTTAAGGTTTTGGATATACTGAATGATTTTCTGTATGGATGCTTTGGGCATCACTTCATTATTGATCAAAACATAAGGATGTTGACTATCGCCTTCTTTCTCACATAAGCCCAGGCACGAAATACCTTCTACCTTAACCTGGTCTTGCAAGGACTCGGGCAGGTGCTCCCGGATTAAATGCAACTCTGCACCGCCCATGATGTAACACATGGTACCGCAGCATATTTTTATGGTATGGTTGGTTTTAGTCATGATCGTTATAAGTATTCTATTTCAATATTTTTTAAGAATTTCTCTTCTAATAAGGACGCTATCTTTTTAACTACGTTTCGTCTGATCTCTAATTCAACCGGGAGGTTCGGGTCTTGATGGGCATTGTTAACTTTAGTGCCTGCAAGTAGTGTTATTTCATCACAGCTTAACAGTAGTTTCACCATTTTTTCGGCCGGTCCATTTCCCTTCACCTCGTTGGATGGCATTTGCTCCAATACACTCATGACTTTACCCAAAGTTAAAATGCCTTCGGTGATTAAATCAATTCCCTCCATCGTGGCAGTGGGCGGTAAGAAAGGGTCCAGATTATTGATGTCCACTTCCAGAGCTTTGTTCAACTCACGTGAGATGATTTTAGATGTTGTACCTCCACAAATGATTTTCTTTCCTTGAAAATTGGAGATGCGTTCCGCCAATAATCCGTCACACTGTTCATGAAACGGAGGGCCGGTTGCAATCATCAGACGCCGGGGTTCACGGCAATAGATCACGTGACAAGTCGCATCATCTCGGAACGATCCGGCATCATTGGACTGTGCACGATAGGTAATCTTACGGGCCAGTTGATGGGCGGACATATTGGGATTTTGCGCCAGTGTTTGTTTGATGTAGGTTTTCAGGCCTTTGGTCTCCCAGCCAAAGGGAAAGCGGGCAGAGCCAATTCCTGATTGGGTGATACCATCGGACACCATGATCATCCGATCTTCTTTTTCAAGTGTAAAAGATGAATAGTACACCTTTGCTTTTCGTTGATCTGATCCGGAGAGGACTTGCTTGGTTTTGACAGGTGCAAAAAAGTCACCATTTCTGAAAATAAGAAGTTCCGGATTGTCGTATTCCACTACTTTGGTTTCGCCCATGCAATTTATATCCAGTATAGTAAAGGTGGAATAACTAATTTGCCGTTTGGGATCGATGGGTAAAGTATTCATGATGAATTCGGCTGTTCGTTCCAAAGGATCATTTTTGGAAGTGAACTGTAGGGCCATGCTGGTGGTCATAGTTGCCAATACATTGGCTTTTACCCCACTGCCTAAACCATCGGAAAGTACCGTAATTAACCGATCTTCCTCTTTGATCTTGCGCGATGAACAAGCATCCCCACAAACCTTTTGGTTGGCCTTGCTTTCTTTGCAAGTTTCAGCTTCTATGAAAAATCGACGATTATGCATCTTTATGGGCATCCAGGATTGAATTCAACAATGAGTCGGTATAGGAAGCATTTTCGCCCAGCAGAAAAGCAATTTTCTGAACGGTTTCCATGTTCTTCTGAATCACTTCACGTGTTCTTTTCTCCACAATGCCTTTCTGAAATTCGGGTTGATGCAGGTTTTGCATGATACCCGTTACTAATTTGTGTTTCTGAATATTAAAGATGGATAATTGAAAATTGTGTCCATTCTCACGAATGGTTATATCTTTTAACTCTTTACCGGTATGTAAAACAGTTTTAAAGTGCTTCGAAAATTCTCCCAATTTGTCGATTTCAGCGCCTCGCATACCTGGATTTGCTTCGAAACAGATTTCCAGATCTTCACCAAGCATGTGGGCAAAACTGCTGTTCATCTCCACCACTTTGTGTTGATCATCAAGAATGATTACCCCTGATGGAATTTTTTGAAGCAAGATGGCTGCTTTATGGTGAGCGACCATTCGCATGTAGGATACACACATGGCATCTTCGGCATGACCTTCGAGCAGAGCATTGGCAAAGTCGCGACAGGTGTCATAGCCACAACCGCTGCAATTCAACTCATCAGCTATTGAGGTTTTGCCAATGCTAAAGAGTGCATCACGTATCTCTTCGTTGGTGAATGTGGAATGTTTAATGGGTTCAATGTTGAAGAAATCGCGTTCTACATTGAGGGATGGTGTATCCTGTTTTTTACCGGATAAATTTTTCTGTTTACTTTTCAGGCTATTAAGGATGTCAATTGATTTACGGGCCAGACCACATTCTTTAGTGGTGCCCGGACCATTGATACAGCCCCCTTCACATGCCAGAAGCTCTAAGAAGAGAGGCTGATGCGTCTCCAGTGTATCTATTTCGTTCAGCACTTCATTAACTTGTCTTAATCCCGAAAAGCTTAAAAAAGTACCTGTTTTTTGTTGATTGAGTTGTTTAATGGTATCAATCATGCCTCCATCAACGGGATATACGGCACCGTCCCCCGCATCAAAAGGCATGAATTGAGCAATATTAGGAGTATTTAGAGCCTCAATAGTTATTTTTTCTGTTTCGAACCATTTTTTCAGTTCCTTAAAGGTGATAGCTACATCGACCAGTCGACTGTAATCATCTGCTTCTGACTTTTTGGCCACACAGGGGCCGATGAATATGACTCCAATTTCGTCCCCGTACCAATGACGCAGCATTTTTGCATGGGTCAACATGGGGGACATAAATGGTGTGATGGCCATGGTATGTTGTGGATGATATTTCCGGATGAGTTCCACAACCGATGGACAGGCAGACGAGATATAAGCACCAGAAGGTCGTCCCTCCAGGTATTTACCAACTTGTTTGGATACTTCCTGGGCACCCAATGCCGTTTCGGAAACACCTTTAAAGCCTAATGATTGCAGAGCTTGAATGAGCTTTTCAGCATCCACATTTTTAAACTCCGATAAAAAAGAAGGTGCCAAAGAGACGTATACTTCTTTTTTATGTTTGAGCAGCCACTTGGCTCGGCTGATACCGTCGCGGACTTTTTTCGCACCTGTTGGGCAAATGGTGACGCAGTGACCACAATATACACAGAGTGAATCTACTACCGATGCCATGTTGTCCGCAACCTTGATGGCCTTTGTCGGACATTCACGAATGCATTTGTAGCAATCCTTACAGTCGTTGGTTTCTGTGTAAATCGGTCTTAAATTCATTAGTTGTTATTGTTAAAATGATGATCTAAAATGTTATGAATGCTGCTTTGTGTCACTTCTTCATGAACGGTGTCGTCTAACTGAATGACGGGACCTCTGTTGCATGTTTCGTTGCACAAATGCCCCCGGAAATCAATATCTGCATCTAAATCATGCAGTTCGATGAATGATTTGATTGCAGCTAAATTATCTGCATTACCTCTGGAGTAACAAGAACTCCCCAGGCAAATCATAATCCGATGTTTACATTTTGTTGTCATAGCATTTATTTGTGGATCATTATGCAGGATGTGTGCCAAAAAAAGAAAAGTACAGAAAATGAAGTGGTTAATGAGATGGTGTGCGTGTGTGTTATTGGGAATAGAAAGGGTGCTGTCTTAATATAGGACACAAATAACTTGAGCTTTGTCCTAAAAATAGACACTGTACATTTTTAGGACACTCCTCGTGTTGAATAATAGATGCAAGTCTAAAATTTAGCTGCGCTCTGGTGTTTTAAATCCGTATTTTTTTACTTTCAAGTAAAGGGTGTTTCTGCTAATCCCCAGTGTTTCTGCGACTTTAGTCATGTTTGAATTGTGAAAACTGATGGCTTTTTGAATCATCTTTTTCTCCATCTCTTGAAAAGTGATCAGTGGTACTTCTTCAATAGCAGGAGATTGGACAGGTTGTTTAGTGAGGGTGGGTTCTGGTTTCTGGTTAAATTCTTTTTTTAAATTTTCAAAAGAGGCGACTCCATCTAAGTTGACAATTTGTTCAATGGCATTTTCTAATTCGCGGATATTGCCAGGCCAGTTATAATCCAGCAGTTCTTGTAGGGTACTATATCGGAGTTGTGGTACTTTTTTTTGTAACTTCAGACTTTTCTTGTTTAAGAAGAATCGAATGAGGGAGGGGAGGTCTTCTTTGCGTTCGCGCAAGGCTGGAATTTTAATGGGGATGACACTTAGTCGATAGTAAAGATCAAGTCTGAACTGTCCGGTATCGACTTCATCTTTCAGGTTTTTATTGGTGGCTGCAATTAAGCGAACATCCACCGGAATAGTTTTGTCACCGCCAATCCGTGTAATGGCCCCTTCCTGAATGGCTCGAAGCAGTTTGACTTGCATCTCCATTTTCATGTCACCAATTTCATCCAAAAAAAGTGTACCACCATTGGCCAGTTCAAATTTTCCGGGATGACCTCCTTTTTTAGCCCCGGTAAAAGCGCCGTCGTCATAGCCGAATAATTCACTTTCGATGAGGTTTTCGGGGATGGCAGCGCAGTTGATGGCTACGAAACCATTTTCGTGCCGGCTACTGGCGTTATGGATACTTTGGGCAAAGACTTCTTTACCGGTTCCGCTTTCCCCTTCAATTAAAACAGTGGACGGACTGTTGGCAATGGTGCCGGCATAATCTACCAGCTTGCGCATGATCCGACTTTTGGCAATGATATCTGTAAAGGTGTATCGTGCCTGCATGCCGGTATATTTATTTACCAGGTGATATACATTTTCCAGTTCGCGCATGGCAATCACCATTCCGATAAGGTTGGTTTGTTCCTGATCGCGAATGGGTGAAACGTTGACATTATACTTGGTTTTTGTATTGTTGCCGGTGATCACAATCTCTTCATTGATAAATTTCTCACCGGATGCAACGATTTGGTAGATGTTATTCCAGTAGGGGATTAACTTCTTAATGGGAATTTTTAATAATTCCCGCCGACGAATGTTTATGGAGCGGCAAGCATGATCGTTGGCAAATAAAATCTCGCCCTTTGGATTTGTAGCAATCACACCCACTTTAAGCGCATTCATGATGGCAAACGTAAACTGATGGGTGTCATCCATCTTTTTTTGCATCGATGCATCTTTTATTCTGGATTGTATGGCATCATCAATGGCCGATAAAATTAACGCATGCCATTGTAAAGGAACTGCTTGAGGGGCGATTAAGTATAATGAATAAGGAGAGCCTGTCGGGTGTTCGAGTTGGTGCCCTGCCCAGTGAAAGGGAGTGTTTTGTAAGCGAAGAGAACCTTGTTGACTGGTTGTTTCCTGCCATTCGAGATTCGCTGTTAGCGTACTCCAGCGATGGCCTTTCAGGAATTTCTTTTCAATATCAGGTGGACAAAGGGCACTTTTTAACAGCTGCACCACAACACCCTGATAATTGACGACAACCATCGCAAACGCTGTCTCCTCCAGGTTGACGGCCGATTCGGCGATTACTTCCGAAAGGATGCGAATGTCATCTAGGTTTTCTGAATCTTCAGTGCTGGTGTATTGCCCGGATGGTGCCATGGTATTACTGCTTTGTTAATGATGCGTCACAAAAATAGTTGTTTTTAGACAGATGAACCTTTATTGGGCGATTCTTCCAGGATAATTTTCCGTGAAAACGCCCAACCGGGCGATTTTGACTCATCTTAAAGAAGTGCTAAAAAGGGGTGACAAAGAATAATTATTAAGCGGTAAGTGTCAGTATGAGTGGGTTTAATGGTTTTTCTCCTGGCTGGGGTATAATCTAAAATAGCGTTTTGGTACAGGTGTTGATTTTAGAGAAGTACAAATCATAATTGAATATGAACCTTTAAATCATTTGCCTATGGAAATTAAAAAAAGTAAAAAAGCCGACCTTGAAAACAAAAGAGGCCTTTTCTTCCAGTTAGGGTTAATCATAACCCTGGGATGTGTCTTTGTTGCTTTTGAGTGGTCTACTACAGATGTAAAAGTAGGGGATCAATATCAAGTAGACGAAGAAGTCGTTGAAGAAGAGGTGCCACCCATTACCCGGCAGGAAGAGATTACACCTCCGCCTCCACCCCCTCCACCTCAGGTTTCTGATGTGTTGGAGATTGTGGAGGATGATGTGGAGCTCGAAGAAGAATTGGAAATCGAGGATACAGAGATGGATGATGATATGGAGGTGGATTTTTCAAATTTATTAGATGATGAAGAAGAATCTGATGCCCCGATTCCATTTTTTATCCTGGAAGACAAACCTGAATTTCCGGGTGGGGAGAAAGAAATGTTTAAGTTTCTTTATTCTAAAGTACGCTATCCTGCCATTTGTCAGGAGAATGGTGTTCAGGGAATGGTCTCACTTTCTTTTGTAATTAGTAAAACAGGAGAAGTGACTAACATAAAGGTGTTAGGCGGACCTGATGTAAACCTGGAACGCGAGGCAGTACGTGTGGTTGAACAAAT
>Ga0193953_1001130_pt1 | contig 12901 bp, 8 predicted proteins | sample BB_4_MG_FD_140325 | JGI IMG/M metagenome (GOLD analysis project Ga0193953, IMG submission 140325) | Microbial mat bacterial communities from the Broadkill River, Lewes, Delaware, United States - BB_4_MG | ecosystem: Environmental > Aquatic > Freshwater > River > Microbial mats | place: USA... | reverse complement strand
CTGTTGCTGCTACAGTATAAGTATAAACCAATCCTACATTACTCCATGTTCCACCTGTATCTGCCCCTGTTAATTGTGCAAATAATTCTGATGATGTTGGTGTAGACCCTTCACATATGGTTAAAGTGCCATCTGCTCCTGCATTTGGTGAGTCATAAACAGTAACAACTAAAGAAGCTTTTTCACTTTCACATCCTTTAGCATTGGTTTGGGTTACATAATATGTAGTCACTCCTGCAACAGCTGTACTTGGTGTTGGTGCAGTAGATAATTTCATTCCTGAATCATTATACCAAACTAATTCAGATCCTATAGCTGTTAAAACTAGTGCTGATTCATCAATACAATAATTAACTGGGTTTGTCACGGGCTTAGCAGGTGGTGTAATATCTTCTGTAATAGTTATTGTTGTTGAATCTTCACAACAAACTCTATAATTTGGATCTACTGGACAAAGCTGTCCTCCATTTCTACTTACACCACTATTAATTACAAAATCACCAGTATCTGTTACATATCCAGGTCCTATTGGAACTGAGCAACTAGTATGGATAAATTCATTAAATACACCATTTATATAGAAATTCACTTCTGTGCCTAATGTTCCTTTATCATCAAAACCATTTAACTGAAATAAATCATTGGGATTTAAATAACCTTCAAACAAAACTAAGGCATTGTGTTTACTTGTTACTTTTATATTTGCAGGATTAGCTCCAGTATATTTCATCTCTAAAAAAGTGGCTTTTCCATCACAACTTTCACAATCGGTATAATCAATCTCATAACAATTAGTAACGGTCACTTCATAATCACCTGGAGAATCAACTACTATACTTGAAGAAGTTTCACCAGTACTCCACAAATAACTTAAAGTACCGCTCAACCCTGTCATAGTAGAACTACTTGCGTCTAACACTATACTTTCTGTATCACAAGTTAACTCCATAGTAGGAGCAGAGATTTTTGCTTCTATTGAAACATCCTGAGTAATTGTTATAGTTTCTTTGTCCGTTTTTGAACAATCTATATCCGTATAAGTATCTGTTACCGTTACCCAATAACCACCTTTATCAAATACAATGATACTTGGTGTAGTAGCACCTGTACTCCATAAATAACTAGGAGTTCCATTTACAACAGACCCACTTGCATCAAGTTTAATTCCTTCTGTTGAACAACCTAATTCAGTTGTTGCAGCTGTAATAATAGCTTCTGGTTTTGTACATGCTTCACCCTGAAAACTAATTGAATACTGTCTATCACTTACTTTGTATTTATTCCCTGTTTTAAAACGAACTTGATTTTCATTCGTATAATTTATTATGGCTACAAACTGTCTATGACTAGGTGTAATTGGGACATCAGAATATGATCCGCCCTGAAATTTCGTTGCAGCTCCTAAATTAATCTGTTGTACAGCACTTCCACTATCAGCAGAAGTATAATTATTGCTTACAATAACAAATTCATTTCCGTCAATATCTAGCGCTTCCATACTAAAACTATTCAAGTCAGTTATAGCATTATTTGTATTGTGTTTTACAAATTTAATTGCCCACTCAACATAGCCTCCATTTGCATATATAGAAATTACTGGTTGAAATCTAAAATCTAGCCCTCCACCACCATTGGATGGATTATCAACATCTACTGCTTTGGCATTGTATTCTCTTACTATAGTAACAATTGCATCAATACTTTCACCATTCAATGTTGCTACATTTGAATATCTATATGGCTTGTTAATAATTCCAGTATCCATTAAATTAACTCCTGAAGGACCTTGAGAATTATTGAAAGTTGGATAAATTGCTTGACCCAAAACAACGTTTGTGAAAAATAAAATTAAGAATAAACCGATTACATTTTTATTGAAAACCCTAATTTTCCAAATGTTTCGAAAAGAGTAATTTTTTTTCATAATTTTCCTATATAGATTAAACACAGTATTGTATTTCTCTTTTTTTAAAGAGTTACAATTACTAATACTTTTAAATATTTAATTTTCGCCTACTCAATAGACTTTACAATTTTTCTTTATGGGGCTATTCTTTTAAACTGAAACCAACCTTAAGTCTCATTTAAAAATGTGGGGTATTAATTTTAATTTGTGGGGCATTAACTCGATATATACACAAAACTATATGCAATACTTTTTAAAAGTATTCATTTAATTCTTTGGAGTACATACATTCTTGAAATTTTGTGGGGGGACATATTTCAATTCTATAACAAATTTACAACTCCTTTTAAACAAAATCTAATAATTATTAAAAATTACCTAAATAATTAACAAATGGAAAAGGATTGCAATTAAATGGTAAGGTATTATTAATATTCTAATAGTTAAAAAAGATGATAAATATCATAGATCTTTGCAACCTACTGAATACCATCTCTTAACACCTCTTCATTCATCCCTTAGCACTACACTTTTTCAAAAAAAATGTAACCTAAACCCTTTAAAAATCGATAAAAATTCTATTTTTGCTACTCAACTTTACATATAAATTATGAGTAAATATGATGTAGCCGTTATTGGCTCAGGACCTGGAGGATACGTAGCTGCAATTAGATGCGCTCAACTAGGATTGAAAACAGCCATAATCGAAAAATACAATACTTTAGGTGGAACATGCCTAAATGTGGGCTGTATTCCTTCAAAGGCATTATTAGATTCATCACATCATTATTATGATGCAACAAAACATTTTTCAACTCATGGTATTGAGGTTTCAGGATTAACAGTCAATTTTGAACAGATGATTGCTCGTAAAAATGAGGTAGTTTCACAAACTTCCGGAGGGATTAATTATTTAATGGACAAAAATAATATTGATATGTTTCAAGGCGTTGGAAGTTTTTCTGATCCTACTCATATTAACATTCTAAAAACAGATGGTTCTAATGAAACTATTGAGGCTTCAAAAACAATAATAGCTACAGGTTCAAAACCATCAACCTTACCATTTATTAAATTAGATAAAAAGCGAGTTATTACATCTACCGAAGCCTTAAGTTTAAAAGAAATCCCCAAACATTTAATTGTAATTGGCGGTGGTGTTATTGGACTTGAACTTGGATCTGTTTATAAAAGGTTAGGTGCAGATGTTTCTGTTATTGAATTTATGCCCACCATTACACCGGGTATGGACTCAATGCTCTCAAAGGAATTACAAAAAACCTTAAAAAAACAAGGTATCAAATTTTATACAAGTCATAAAGTAACTTCTGTTGAAAATAAAGGTGATGAAGTTATTGTTACTGCAGATAATAAAAAAGGAGTTCCAGTTGAATTTAAAGGTGATTACACATTAATTTCAGTTGGAAGAAAACCTTATACAGAAGGTTTAGGGTTAGAAAACCTAGGTATTCAAACTTCTAAACAAGGGCAAATTGAAACTAACGAGCATTTACAAACAAATGTTTCTAATATTTATGCTATTGGAGATGTGGTTAAAGGCGCAATGTTAGCTCATAAAGCTGAAGAAGAAGGTACCATGGTTGCAGAGTTCATTGCGGGTCAAAAACCACATATTAATTACAACTTAATTCCTGGGGTAGTTTATACGTGGCCAGAAGTTGCTTGCGTTGGAAAAACTGAAGAACAGCTAAAAGAAGCTGGTGTTAAATATAAATCTGGTTCATTTGCTATGAGAGCTTTAGGTAGATCTCGTGCAAGCATGGATTTAGACGGGCAAGTAAAAGTTTTAGCTGATGCGGAAACTGATGAAATTTTAGGTGTTCATATGATTGGAGCTAGAGCAGCTGATATGATTGCTGAAGCCGTTATTGCAATGGAATTTAGAGCTTCTTCTGAAGATATTGCAAGATCGTCTCATGCGCATCCTACTTTTACTGAAGCAATTAAAGAAGCTTGTTTAGCTGTAAATGACAGAGCTATTCATAGTTAAAATTAAAATATATTATTACTTAAAAAAGTCCCTCATTATTATGGGACTTTTTTATTTTTGTTATGATGCAACGATTTAGCAAAACAATTCAGATTGAAAACATTTCTGAATTTAAAATTCAATTATTACAATGGTCACAACAGTATGAAACTACTCTGTGGTTAGATAGTAATTCTTACTATCAAAAGCATTCTAGTTTTGATGCTGTTATGGCATTGGGTGTAAACTCAATGATAGAAACTATTTATAATCAGGCATTTAAAAAATTAAAAGAATACCAAACTAACGTTAACGACTATATTTTTGGTTATTTAGGTTATGATTTAAAAAATGATGTTGAAAATTTAGAATCTAATAATTTTGACGGATTGAACTTTCCAGATCTCTTTTTTTTTCAACCTAAAAAAATATTCAAAATAAAGGGAAATACTCTTGAGGTCAAATATCTTTTAAAGCATAAAAATGAAATAGATAAGGATTTAGAACAAATAAAATCTATTCAAAAAAATTATTCAGAAACTCCTTCAACAGAAAACATAAAAATAAAACTTCGAATTCATAAAGATGAATATTACAATAAAATTGAATCTATCTTAAATCATATTCACAAAGGAGATATTTATGAAGCCAATTTTTGCCAGGAATTTTACAGTGAAAATTCAAGGATCAATCCAGTTGAAGTTTACAAAAGTTTAAATGAAATTTCAAAACCTCCTTTTGCAACATTTTTAAAATTTAGTGATAAATATTTGCTTTCTGCTTCACCTGAACGCTATATAAAAAAAGAAGAGAATCAGGTTATTTCCCAACCTATAAAAGGTACTCAGAAAAGAGCTTTAACTAATAAAGAGGACGAAATACTTATTAAAGATCTGGAACAAAATCCAAAAGAGCGAGCGGAAAATATTATGATTGTAGATTTGGTGCGTAATGACCTATCAAGATTTGCAAAAAAAGGTTCAGTAAAAGTTGATGAGCTCTGTAAAGTTTATACTTTTGAGCAAGTGCATCAGTTGATTTCCACAATTTCATGTAGGGTTGATAACACAATACATCCTGTTGATATAATTAAAAATACTTTTCCGATGGGAAGTATGACTGGGGCTCCAAAAATTTCAGCAATGAAAATTATTGAAGAGCTTGAAGAATCTAAACGAGGTTTATATTCTGGGGCAGTTGGATATTTTACTCCAAAAGGAAATTTTGATTTTAATGTAATTATTAGAAGTATTTTATATAATGCATCTAAAAAATATGTTTCATATTCAGTTGGAGGTGCCATAACAGCACAATCAATTCCCGAAAAAGAATATGAAGAATGCTTATTAAAAGCAAAAGCAATGAAACAAGTATTATTAAATACTAAATAGTTATATTTATTACCAATGAAAGCTATTTTAAAAAAACATATTTCTAAAAATTTTCCTTTTTTAGCTAATAAAAAAATATTAATTGCAATCTCAGGAGGGATTGATAGTACAGTATTAACTCATTTATTTTATAAATTAAACTATTCAATCTCATTAGCGCATTGTAATTTTTCATTACGAGGTAAAGAAAGCAATAAAGACGAACAATTTGTTAAAAATTTAGGAGTAAAACTGGAGATTCCAACTTTCACCATAAAATATGATACAGAGAGTTATGCTTTAGAAAATGGTCTTTCAACACAAATGGCTGCAAGAGAACTGCGCTATAACTGGTTTGAAAAAATAAGTAAAGAGAACGACATAGATTATATTCTTACGGCTCATCATAAAGACGATGTAATTGAGACTTTCTTCATTAATTTAACTAGAGGAACTGGAATTGATGGATTGATAGGTATTCCTGAAATAAATGGAAATGTTGTGAGACCTTTTTTACCGTTTAATAGAAACGATATTTTAGTTTATGCTACTAAAAATAAAATCGAATGGAGAGAAGATCAAACGAATACCTCAATAAAATATGTTCGAAATAAAATAAGACATAAAATTGTTCCGGTTTTAAAAGAATTAAATCCTGGTTTATTAGACACTTTTCAAAATACAATAGAGAATCTAAAAGGCACTCAACAAATAGTAACGGATCAAATTGATACGATTTCTAAAAAAGTTATTAGTGAACAAAATGGAAATTTACATTTTAATATAACGATTCTTAAATCATTAAGCAATCCTAAAGTTTATTTATTTCACTTGTTAAATGAATATGGATTTACTGAATGGGATGACATTAATGATTTACTCGATGCTCAAAGTGGCAAGAAAGTTTTTAGTAAAACACATCGACTATTAAAAGATAGAGATTTTTTAATGCTATCTGAAATAGAAGAAGGAGATAACAATTCATTTGAAATTAATAATACAACGACCTATATTGAAAACCCAATAAAACTCTCAATTGAAAAAATAGACATCTCTTTTGATAATAAAAATGATCAAAATAAAATTTTAAATGAGCTGCTTTTTGATGATGACAGCACAATTTCAATTGACTATAATAAATTAAAATTTCCGCTAAAAATTAGAAAATGGCAAAAGGGAGATTTCTTTTTTCCAATAGGTTTAAATGGTAAAAAGAAATTGAGCAAGTATTTTAAAGATGAAAAAATGTCGCTTTTAGAAAAAGAAAATACTTGGATTTTAACTTCTGGAACTAACATAGTTTGGGTTATTGGAAAAAGATTGGATGGCAGATATAAAGTATCTAATTCAACCTCAACAATTTTAAAATTTAAATTGTAATTTTATTAAATACTAATTTGTAATATGATTTATACTAAAATTAAAATTTCATTATTATTACTTCTTCTTTCTTCCTTTGTATGTCTAGGTCAAGAAAAGAATGAAGACTCGTTTATTCCTAATAGTATTTACCAAACAGGTATTCAACCTCTAAACCTCAACAGTAAATCTAAAATTAATGAATATTTAAATTTCTCTTCCTACAAATTTGTTTTATTAGATATCAAAAGTATTGAGGAAGGATATTTGAGTTTTCCACTAATATATGGAGGTAAAACACCTTCTAAATATATTTACGATTCATATAATAAAATATATTCGAATCAGCTTTTACAAAAAAGCTTTTTTAAAGTTTCCGATTTATATAAAGTTCGTGAAATAGGCAAGAAATAGCCTTATTACAAAAAAATCGATTTCGTTATTTTTATCTTTAAATCAATTATCTTTAAGGATGCTTTTGTAATTTTCACTTTTATAATTGAAAAATATGCATAAACAACCAAAGCTTACTCGATTCAACGAAAATGTGTTATCAAAATACCAGATATACAACAGTATTTTTATGACACTTCCATTTGCAGCTATATCTAAAACAGGTGTTCTTTTACCTCTTTTTCATGATGTTTGCAAAAATGGGTTTTCAAATAAAAAAAATCCTACTGAAATTGTTGATTCATTTTTTAACAATTACCAACAGAATACTACAGAGAAAGAGAAAATTAATCTATTATTCAAATTTATACAATACCTTGAACGTCAAGTTGTATTATTTGATGCCATTGAAGATGCCTCTTTCCCTATTGTAAACAATATGGATGGAGTTGGTACCATGCGTAGCACTAAAGAAAATGCTGTTCAGGAGAACAAAAAGGAGGCTTTAAAAAAATTCTTAGAAGACTTTAAAGTTCGAGTGGTTTTAACAGCCCATCCAACACAATTTTACCCCGGGCCAGTTCTTGGAATAATTACAGATTTAGCTGAGGCCATTGAAAAAAACGATCTGCTTTTAATAAATCAATTACTAGCACAATTAGGAAAAACTCCATTTTTTAAACACGAAAAACCTTCTCCTTTTGATGAGGCTATAAGTTTAATATGGTATTTAGAAAATGTTTTTTACCATTCTATTTCTGATACTTACAACTATATTCAAAATAATATTTTTGATGGACAACAAATCAGTAATGATATTATTAACCTTGGGTTTTGGCCAGGTGGAGATAGAGATGGAAATCCATTTGTAACTACTGAAATTACACTTAATGTTGCTAAAAAACTAAAGCAAACAGTTCTTAAATGTTATCATAAAGATGTTCGAATCTTAAAAAGAAGATTAACTTTTAATGGAGTAGAACAACTAATTTCTGAATTGGAAACAACTCTTTTTGAAAACAGCGTAACTAGCGATTCAAGCAAAATGATTCCTCTAGAGGATTTTATTAGTAAACTTCAACAAATAAAAGAGATTTTAATTTCAAAACATCAATCTTTATACATTACAGAAGTTAATGATTTAATTAATAAAGTAAATATTTTTGGGTATCATTTTGCAACATTGGACATTAGACAGGATAGTCGAGTACACCACAATGTATTTGCTCTGATTGTAACAACATTACTTGAAAATGGCAATACAGCGTTCCCTGAAAATTACTTAGATCTTTCAGAAAATGAACAGTTAGAAATTTTAGGAAAGGTTTCAGATACCGTAGATATTTCAATTTTCAAAGAAGAAATGGTTTCTAAAACTTTAGGGTCAATACAAGCTTTAAAAACCATTCAACAAAATAATGGAGAGCGCGGATCAAACAGATATATTATAAGTAACAATCAAACAGCTGTAAATGTTATGGAAACATTTGCTATGTTTAATTTGTGCGGTTTTAAACATAACTTAACTGTTGATATCATTCCACTTTTTGAAACTATTACAGATTTAACAAATGCTAATAAAGTAATGGAGAAATTGTACTCTAATAAGGCGTACATGAATCATTTAGAGAAGAGAGGAAAAAAGCAAACGATTATGCTTGGCTTTTCAGATGGAACAAAAGATGGAGGGTATTTAATGGCTAACTGGTCTATTTTTAAAGCTAAAGAAGAGTTAACTAAAGTTTCACGAGAATATGGAATTAAAGTTATATTTTTTGATGGAAGAGGTGGTCCTCCTGCTCGTGGCGGTGGAAAAACGCATCAATTCTACGCATCATTAGGTTCAACAATTGAAAATAAAGAAATACAATTAACTGTACAAGGACAAACTATTAGCTCTAATTTTGGAGCTGAAGACGCCTCTCAATACAATATTGAACAATTATTAAGTGCTGGTATATCTAACGAACTATTTAGTAATGCCAATAATATTATGACCAAAAAAGATTCAGAAATAATGAATGATTTGGCTCAAACAAGTTATAAAGCATATGTAGATTTTAAGAATCATCCAAAGTTCTTACCGTATCTAGAACATATGAGCACCTTAAAATATTATGGAAAAACCAATATAGGAAGTAGACCTTCAAAGCGTTCAAAATCTGAAGAATTAAATTTTGCTGACTTAAGAGCTATTCCTTTTGTAGGTTCTTGGAGTCAATTAAAACAAAACGTTCCTGGTTTTTATGGAGTTGGTACAGCATTGAAAAAATATGAAGACAATGGTGAGTTCGATAAGCTTCAACAATTTTATAGAGGTTCTGATTTCTTCAAAGCGTTGATTGGAAATAGTATGATGGCGCTTTCAAAATCATTTTTTGGATTGACTGAATATATGGCCAAAGATGAAGAATACGGGGAATTCTGGAAAATTATCTACAATGAATATGAAACATCAAAAAGGTTGATTTTAAAACTTTCTGGTTATGATGTTCTGATGCAAAACAACCCTGTAGGAAAAGCATCTATTGATATACGTGAGAATATTGTATTACCTTTATTAACCATTCAGCAATATGCTTTACTTAAAATTCAAGAATTAAATAAACAAGAAAAGCCTAATTCTGAATTGATAAAAATTTATGAAAAAATGGTTACCAGATCATTATTTGGAAATATAAACGCGAGTAGAAATTCGGCTTAATTATGAACTCAACACAATTAAATGATAGTGAATATGCTCTTTTTTATAGCAACTATATCAAATCTTTAGGAGAGGTAGATTTATTAGACGTTTTAAATTCTTCTTTAGAAGAAACCCTTTCAACACTAAAAGATCTGCCATCAGAGAAGTTATTATATAGGTATGATGATGGAAAATGGACTATTAAAGAACTTATTCAGCATATTATTGATGCTGAACGTGTTCTTAGCTATAGAGCACTTAGATTTTCAAGAAATGACCCAACCGACTTACAAGGTTTTGATGAAGATTGGTATGTAGGAAATTCTAACGGAAATGAAAGAGATTTTAAAGATTTACTTGAAGAATTTATCAATTTAAGAAAAGCAAGCATCTCATTGTTTAAAAGTTTTACTAATGAAATGTTACTAATGCTTGGTACCGCAAATGGAAGTATCATGTCGGTTCGTGCATTAGGTTTTATAATTGCGGGCCATCATATGCATCATTTTAAAATTATCAAAGAGAAGTATATTTAATCCTTATCTTCTAAAAAGAAAATTTCATTTACATTTTTACTGAAAATTTTTGAAATTTTTAATGCCAAAACTGTCGATGGAACGTATTTATTTAGTTCCATCGCATTTACGGTTTGCCTACTTACTTCTATTAACTCAGCTAATTTGGCCTGTGTTATATTATGTTTTGCTCTTTCTATTTTTATATTATTCTTCATATTCATTAACCTTTCTAGATTTATACAATAAATAATGAAACCGAACAATAAAAAACACAAGCAAGGTAAACATATTAAAAATTAATACCGTAAAAAAACTCATATCAAAAACAAATAGGATAGCTAGAATTAAGATGAAATAATTCACATATGTCGCCCAAATTAGTGATTCCATTCGAATTTTAGAAATGTACTCATCTTCATCTTTTGTTTTTGAAAAAGCGACCAAAATTCCACCAACTATCATTACTACTGATACAATTTCATCAGTAATATTATTAGAACTCCAAGTTAAAGATGGATTTTGAGATAAAAATCCTGTTTCTCCAATTAATGGAAATACTTTAATCTGCCAATCAAAATAGTCCAAATCATTAATCAATAAAAATATTCCAAAACCTAATCCTATTAAAAACAATCCCCACCCAAGTGGTTTGTATTTATGGGATATTAAAAATCTCGACCTCATAACTTATCTATTTATTCAATATTTTTTTCAAATGTAAAGTTTATTTTACATTTAGACAAATATATTTTACATATTAAAATATTATCATTTAAAATATTACCTTTGTGAATAACTAAAAAAATCAAATAATCTTAATGAGATTGTTCAAAAAAATAATCGTATCACTTGTAATTTTACTGGTCTTAATTACCTTAAGTGGTTGGATGATTTTTAGCAGTTTAAAACCAAATTATGAAGGAGCAGTTAAAGTTTCTGGAATTGAAAATGAAACCACCGTTTATTTTGATGATTACGGTATCCCACATATATATGCTAAAAATCAATTAGATGCAATAACTACCTTAGGCTATGTTCATGCCCAAGATCGTTTATGGCAAATGGAACTTATGCGAAGAATAGCTCCTGGTAGACTTTCAGAAATTTTTGGTAAAGACATGTTGAAAAACGATCAGTTTTTTGTGAGTTTAGGTATTGATGAAGCTTCAGAAAAATCCATTAAGAAAATCGATACAACAAGTGAATCTTATAAATTAGCAATTGCCTATTTAAACGGAGTAAATGAATTTATTGAAAATGGATCGACACCTATTGAATTTACTTTAATAGGGATTGAAAAAGAAAAATACGTTCTTAAGGACATTTATAATGTTTTAGGTTATATGTCTTTCAGCTTTGCTATGGCACAAAAAACAGATCCTTTTTTAAGCGTTGTAAAAGAAAAGCTAGGAAATGATTATTTAAATGAATTAGGTATAGATATAAATCCTAATACAATTCTTATTAAAAATTCTCCTATAACCACTGAGAGTTATTCTAACATGGTGACAAGTGTAAATGAGATTATGAAAAGTTCACCTATACCTCCTTTTATAGGAAGTAATAGTTGGGTAGTATCTGCGAAAAAAACGACAACTGGAAATGTACTGTTTGCCAACGATCCTCATATTGGTTTTTCCCAACCATCCGTTTGGTACGAGGCTCATATTTCTACACCAAATTATGAACTATATGGATATCATTTAGCAGGCGTTCCTTTTCCTCTTTTAGGTCATAATAGAAATTATGCCTATGGTTTAACTATGTTTGAAAATGATGACATCGATTTTTATAAGGAAGAAAATCATCCTACTGATTCTAATAAGTATAAAACACCAAAAGGTTACAAAGAATACACTACTACTTCTAAAACTATAAAAGTAAAAGATGATGAAGATGTAGTTATCAAGGTTAGAAACTCTAGACATGGCCCTATAATGAATGATGTTGTTGATGCTATTTCACAAACAGATCCAATTGCAATGTCATGGGTATTTACACAGTTTGAAATTAACACCTTAGAAGCTTTGTACACTATTTCAAGAGCTACAAAAATGCAGGATGTTAAAAAAGGAGCTTCTATGATTCATGCTCCAGGCTTAAATATTATGTATGGTGATGCAAAAGGAAATATTGCCTGGTGGGCTGCTGGTAAATTATTTAAATACAAGTCTCATGTAAATAGTAAGTTTATTTTAAATGGTGCTTCTGGAGAAGATGATCCAACTGAATATCTCGATTTCAGTTTAAATCCAATGTCTGAAAATCCGAGTTGGAATTATGTTTATTCAGCCAATAATCAACCTGATAGCATTGCTAATATTTTATATCCAGGCTACTATTTACCCGAAGATAGAGCCAAACGTATTACCCAACTATTGGCTCCAAAAAATAACTGGACAAAAAAAACCATGGCCAACATGATTACCGATGTTCAATCTTCAGTTTCATCAAGTGTTATAAAAGAATTTACTTCAATTATAAATTATAATTCTTTTACCAAAAATGAACAAAGAGCCATCGATATTCTTCAACTTTGGGATGGAAATAATATGGTTGATGCCGTTGCTCCAACCATTTATAATAAGTGGGTTTATTTGTATTTAAAAAATACCTTTGAAGATGAATTAGGTGACGATTTATTTAAACAATTTTTAAATACGCATTTATCAAAAAGAG
>Ga0193953_1001127_pt1 | contig 12928 bp, 6 predicted proteins | sample BB_4_MG_FD_140325 | JGI IMG/M metagenome (GOLD analysis project Ga0193953, IMG submission 140325) | Microbial mat bacterial communities from the Broadkill River, Lewes, Delaware, United States - BB_4_MG | ecosystem: Environmental > Aquatic > Freshwater > River > Microbial mats | place: USA... | reverse complement strand
GTATTTTCATTAATGTTAACATCCGAAATGGTTTGGATATCAAAATCCACCGTTTCAATGACATCATCAATGGAGACCGTCCATGTTGTAGAAGCAGCATTGGCATTGTCGTCGGTAGCTGTAATTTCCACACTGAAAACATTGTCGCCATTGGCATCAGCAGGTGCTTCAAAGTTTTGAGCCGCAAGTGAAACAATGCCCGTCCCACTGTCGATGCTTAAAAGTGGATCCGCTGTTCCACTTAAGGTCCAGGTTACCGTTCCAATGGGTGTGCCATTTATTATTTGGGGTGTAACGCTTTCATACAGCATGTTTTCATTTACATTATCGGAAGCGATGGGTTGAATCTCGAATTGGCTATATAAACTGGATGAGAATATAAACGTAAATAAAAGCGGAAGCAAAATTCCGACGGCTTGAATGGAATTGGAATTTTTCATGATGTTTCGTTTTTCCTGACACTAGTTATGCTCATGTAAATTTATGGATCAAACGCCCTTGCTTTGAATTTTTTTGATAAAAGGAGGGAAAAATGTTATTAACAGGGGATTAACGTTCAAGGATTATGGACGGTATTGGATATCCGGCCATTAAATAGTATAATTGTTCACTTTTTTGACTAACAATTAACACATATGAATACGCAAAACGATAAACGAATAGTAATGACCCTGGATGCCGGAGGGACTAATTTTGTATTTTCCGCTATTCAAGGCAATATTGAAATTGTTGAACCCATTCGCCTGCCATCCAATGCACATGACCTGGAGTTGTGTCTTTCTACATTGATTGATGGCTTTTCGCAAGTGAAGAGCTACCTTACGGAACAACCAGTGGCCATTAGTTTCGCATTTCCCGGGCCGGCTGATTACCCCAATGGGATCATCGGGGATTTGGGTAATTTACCAGCCTTTAGAGGAGGCGTGGCATTAGGACCAATGTTGGAAGAAAAGTTTGGTTTACCTGTATTTATTAACAATGATGGCGATTTGTTTGCCTATGGTGAAGCAATCGCTGGCTTTTTACCCCATGTAAATGAGTTGTTAGAAAAGAGCGGGAGTCCGAAACGTTATAAGAATCTTATTGGAATTACATTGGGTACCGGATTTGGTGCGGGCTTAGTTCGTGACGGCGAATTGTTGATTGGTGATAACTCGGGAGCTGGTGAAGTGTGGGTGATGCGCAATAAGCTTCATCCGGAAATGAATGCCGAAGAGAGCATCAGTATACGAGCCATTCAAAGAGTCTATGCGGAGAAAGCTGGCGTGGATGTTAATTCAGAGTTGGCACCCAAAGATATTTTTGACATCGCAACGGGTGAAGCACCAGGTAATAGTGAGGCAGCTAAAGAAGCTTTCCGTCAGATGGGTGAGGTATTAGGAGATGCATTGAGTCATCTGGTTACATTGGTTGATGGCCTGGTGGTAATCGGAGGTGGTGTGGCTGGTGCCCATTCTTTAATTCTGCCGGCTACCATTGAAGAGATGCGCAGTACCTATGTGGATTTCAAAGGGGTGAAATTTAATCGCCTGGTTCAAAAAGCTTTTAACCTGGAAGTAGCAGCTGACCGGGATGAGTTCCTGAAAGGTGACAGACATGAAATAAAAGTGCCGGGAACCAATAAAACAATTGCTTATGATCCGATGGCCAGGACGGCTGTGGGTATTTCGCAGTTGGGAGCCAGTAAAGCCATTTCGATTGGTGCATACGCCTTTGCGCTTCACGCTTTAGATAAATAGAGGGGAGTTAAAGTGCTTTCAGCGCTTCAAAGGGTGTTTGTTCTTTGTAAGAATACATTTGACCCCATAAGGTACAGATAAGATACATGCAAACAGTTATTCGATTCATGTTAAAGTGAATTGGATGACTGTTTGTTTGCTTTTGAGCACTTGTATAACCATTTGATACTTGTTAGGGATTGTTTGAAACCGTGAACCTGTTATGTGAAGCTTGTCGATTGCTAAAAATATTCATGAAAGCGTTTGAGGGAAGTGTTTGATAACCTTTGAATGATGGCCGTGAAAATAAGAGGTTCTCTTTAATACGTCAGAGTTTTACCCGTACAGGTGCGCTTGGCCGGCTCTCTCTTCTGTTTTTGTCAATTGTTGATACCCGAATATAATTGACGGTTCGTTTACCATTTTTTCGTTTGATGAATTTGTATTTTCTCAAACCCGTGATGTCAACAATTAATGAAGGGTCATTGTAATCTGGTTGTTGGTTGGGAGCGTATGAATAGATAACATAGCGATAATTTTCCTTCTGACTGGATTTTTCAAGCTTCCATTTCACGCGTCGACCAGTGGCTTTTATTTTTATTATGGGATTGTCAGGAGTTGTTTGGGGTTTCAGTTCATAGGCAGGCGGAAGAGCAACTGTGTTAAATAGATGATTTGCCAAAGAATCTTGAAAGCCTAATAAATCGCGCTTGAAATGTTTGTAGCTAAAACTAATGTTGCCGTTTATGTTTGGTAGTGAGCGGCCAATCCGGAATTGTTGGGGCATTTGTTGGGGGGATTGCCAATCCGGTTTGTCAGAGCCAATTTTATAAGTACCATGACCAATGAAAACAGGGGTTTCATAATTGTTATCATTCCACCATTGAGCTAGTTTCACAAAATTAGCCGCCGGATGAGATGTTTCCCAGTAAATTTGGGGTGCTACATAATCCATCCAACCGTTTTCCATCCATTTCAAAATATCCGCATACAGATGGTCATAATTGGTTGCTCCTGCGCGGCTGTCTGAACCACGCGGATCATCGGCCTGGTTGCGCCATACTCCAAAAGGGCTAATGCCAAAAGCAACCCAGGGTTTTTCTGTTTTTATCGTTTGGTACAATGATTCAATGGTTTGGTTCACATTTTCCCGACGCCAATCATCTTTATTATCCGGGAAATTAGCTTTACCATATTTATTGTATGAGAGTGAATCCGGAAATTCTATACCGGCAATGGGATACGGATAAAAGTAATCATCCATGTGAATACCATCCACCTCGTAATTTTTAATAATCTCCTTTACGACCTTGTTGATATGATGTTTGGATGCCGGTTGGCCCGGGTCAAAATAGAGCTTTCCGCCATAGGTAAGAAACCATTCCGGATGTGCTATGGCCGGATGGTTGTCGGGTAGAGGAGTATCTGCATTCATGGCAGCCCGGTAAGGGTTGATCCAGGCGTGAAGTTCGATCCCTCTTTGGTGGGCTTCGTCAATCCAAAACTGTAGTGGGTCATAAAAAGGTTTTGGTGCTTGGCCAGCTACTGGGGTTAAGACGCTGCTCCAGGGTTCTAAGGAAGAATTGTATAACGCATCAGTGGTCGGGCGCACCTGAAGGAAAATGGTATTGAAGCCTAGTGATTTGACATGGTTTAAGAGTTCGATAGCTTCTCTTTTTTGTGTTTTGCTTTTCAGAGAGTTGGAGGAGGGCCAGTCAATATTACTGACAGTAGCTACCCATATGCCACGCATTTCATGTTTAGAGTTTTGTGCTTGAGAATTGTGTAGGTGAATGGATGTGAGCAAAAGAACCACTAGGAGGCTGGTCAGTTTTGAAGGTCGGAAATTTCTGTATACAAACATATGAGGTGATTTTCAGCTTCAAAAATAGATCTTTTTTACTAGAGATGTTTACTTTAAATAAATGATTTGCCATGACAGGCACGGTTTGTGAGTATGCATTCTTGATTTTGGTTAACAACCTGGGGATTGTGTCCGGTATTTCTACACCCAACAAAAAATGTTGTTATCTTTAGGCATTAATAGTTTATAGAACAAGAATAATGAGGCGTTTTCGGTTAAAAGGTTTAACAAATACGATTCAAAAAAAGGTCATTTATGGTTTCAGTACCATACTGGTCATATTGACGATTGTTTCTTTTTTGAGTGTCAGAGGAGTTCGGCGTTTAGATACAGTTATTGAAAGCACAGAGGCAGTCTATGTACTTCTCGATCATATATATAATTTGCGATTAAATGAAAAACGCGTCGTTATATCCGGGAATCCTGAATTGATTGCTGATGTAGATACGCTGACTACTGAAATAAGTGAAGTGCTGCAAAAAATCAGCAATTCACAAATCAATCCGGAATCTAAGCGCCTGCTTGAGCCCATGTTGGAGCATGTCACCGCATTTAATAAAGATTTTAAAATGTTTTCTTCTTTATCTGCTCTTAAACAAAGAGTGGAGTATAAAGTAGACAGTATTTATTTCGAGCTGGAGCGAAAAGAGGCCATGCAGTTGAGAGAGTCGGTGGTGTGGTTGGAGAATAATAAAAAAGTTTACAATTCGGTATTGAATGAATACAACATCACCCATTCATTATTGCTGGCGATACGCGCTCATCAACAACGCATAGGTCGACAAGAAGGATTAGTATACAGTCGTGACTCAATTGAGAAACGCTTTGATCAGGTATTGGAGCGTACTTTTATTATTGAAACACAGGTTAATAATTTGGCAGTGCGTGAATACATGTCTGAATTTCGATCAGATGTGCGTCATTTTGAGCAGGCCGTCACCCGACAAATGGATATCAATGAGAGTATCTTACAGTCATTATTGGCATTAAATCAACGTGCGCGCTTCATTCAGCAGAGTGCTGAGAAAGCAACAGCCATACAGTCTGCTCAATTGAAGAAATGGAGTGGATTGAGCTTGCAATCATTAATTGGTTTGGTAGTGGTTGCCTTGGTTGGCGGAATAGTGGTGTTAGGCGTATTTATCTATAATATCAATGCCGATATCCGTAAACGGCGTGATGTGGAGCATGCCATTGAAGATAACCGTCGTTTGTTGGACGATATCATAAATAATAGCAAATCACTTATCTATGTAAAGGATTTGGATGGGCATTACACGCTGGTGAATCAAAATTGGTGTGAGCAAGTTGGGATTTCCGAAAGTCAAGTGATTGGTCAGAAAGCAGAAGAGATATTTGCTGATAAATCAGTCACTCAATGGCGGGAAATGGACCGGCAAGTGGAAGAGTCGGGATTGGCAGTACAGTTTGAGGAAGAGATTGAGCTGAGTTCGGGACGGCGATACTTTTTATCAAATAAGTTTCCGATTCGTAATAAGATCGGCGGTATTACTGCTATCTGTGGTATTTCAACGGATATTACCGAACAGAAGAAAGCTTTACGTGATTTAGAAAAAAGCCGTGAGAATTATAGGAATATTGTCACTAATGTACCAGGAGTCGTATTTACCGGTTTGATGGATGATAGTCGGACCATGGTTTTTCTGAGTAGTGGATTTTCAAAAGTGACAGGGTTTGATGCGGGGAATTTCCTGGAAGGTGTACAATCGTTTACGAACCTGATTTTTGAGAATGATCGGGAACGCGTGTTAGATACGATCAAACAAGCTGTTAAGCGCAATCATGCCTATGAAGTGGAGTATCGCATTGAAGATGTTAAGGGAGAAATGTGTTGGTTGCATGAAAAGGGTATGGCTATGCAGCAGCCCGATAATAAAGGAGTTTATCTGCAGGGTGTAATGATTGATGTGACGGCTCAGAAGGAGGCCATTTCCGAAGTGATGATGCGTGATCGTTTTCTGGAAGGTGTGGCTGAGGCAGTTAAAGAGTTAATCGTGAATCAGAAATCGGATGATGCTGTTCTTAAGTCGTTACGCATTGTTGGGCAAAGTGCTATGGTCGATCAGTCATTTATCTTCCAAAACAATGGCGATAAAAATAATCCGGGTGTATCACATTTGTATGAATGGCAGAAAGATCAGATTAAACCGGTTTACAGAGAAGACTTAAAAGATATATCCTATCAGGAAATTGGGTCGCGTTGGTATCACATGCTTTCAGATAAAAAAGAAATCATTGGTTTTAAAGATGATTTTGTCAATGAGGAGCAAAAGCTTTTTGATTATCTGGGGCTGCAGAGTTTATTAATAGTACCGGTATTTGCCCGTGAAGTGTTTTGGGGTTTTATTGGGTTTGGTAATGCGATGAAAGGATTGCCATGGATTGAGTCCCACCGTACCATTTTCAGAGCTTATACAGTGACCTTAGGTATTGCCATCGCCAAAGAGAAAGATGCCATGCTGCTGACGGATGCAAAAAATGCCGCTGAAGCTGCAACTCGTGCCAAAAGTGATTTCCTAGCCAGGATGAGTCATGAAATACGTACACCCATGAATGCCATCGTGGGATGGACGCACTTGGCCATAGAAAAAGAATCCAATCCCGGGCAGAGTGATTATTTACGTAAGATTCAAGCCAGTTCCAAATCATTGCTGGGCATTATCAATGATATTCTTGATTTCTCTAAGATTGAAGCTGGCAAGTTAAGTCTTGAAAACATTGATTTTGATCTCGAACAAGTGTTTGATGATTTGAGTAATATGGTGGCTTACAAAGCCCATGAAAAAGGGTTGGATTTTATTTATGCGGTTCATGCCGACGTGCCACTTAACCTCATTGGTGATCCGTTGCGTTTGGGACAAATATTGGTTAACCTGGTGAATAATGCCGTTAAGTTTACCAATCATGGCGAAATTGTGACAAGCGTTTTGGTTTTGAACGAAAGTGAAACCGATGTTGAGTTATTGGTGGAAGTTAAAGATACAGGTATTGGTATAAAAGGTGATTTGCAAAATCACTTGTTTGATTCCTTTTCACAGGCTGATGTCTCCACAACGCGTAAATATGGAGGTACTGGCTTGGGATTGGCCATTTGTAAACGCCTGACCGGATTGATGGGGGGCCGTATTTGGGTGGAGAGTGAATATGGCGAAGGAAGCTCGTTTTTTTTAACCTTGAAACTGGGTAAGCAGCGGGTTCAAAAACGCCAGTTGTTGACGCCACCAAAGGAGTTGAACGGTTTTAGAGTGTTGTTACTTGATCAACATCCTACCACATCATCTATATTAAAGGACATGTTGGAAACTTTGGACTTTCAAGTGGATATGGTAAGGGATAAGGAAACAGCCTTGGTTAAAATTGTCGGCGGAAAACAGGAAAAGGCAGTTGACTTAGTGATTGTTGATTCGGCTATTGTTGGGCAGGATAGGCGGTTGGCTGCTGAAGAGATTTCGAAACACTTGACCAATGATATTCCGTTGTTGGTGATGATGCCGCTTTTTGGACAAGATGAGATGCTTTTAAAACTCGTAGATAGTAATCCGTTTATTGGTTCAATCGTAAAGCCGGTTAATTATTCTACGTTATTTGATGCCACGATGGAAGCGCTTGGAAAAGAGAAGTCAAAAGCCTCCTGGCGGAAGAAGGAACCTGGTCTGTATTTAAGTGAACTAAAGAAATTAGATGGTGTGATGGTGCTGCTTGTGGAGGATAATGAAACCAATAAGCAGATTGGTATTGAGTTGTTGGAATTAGCCAACGTTAAAGTTGAAGTCGCATCTAATGGGAAAGAGGCCATTAAGGTTGCCCAAATGCATGGGGGTGATTTCTTTGATTTGATTTTGATGGATATTCAAATGCCGGTAATGGATGGGTTTGATGCCACCCGTGAGATATTAAAACTACCGGAATATACAGATACCCCGATTGTGGCCATGACGGCAGATGCTATTGGTGGAGCAAAGGAAAAGTACTTAAAAGGTGGTATGGTAGATATGATTGCCAAACCCATTGATCCGGAACAAGTGTATAAAAAGGTATTGAGGTGGGTGGAAAAGTATCGGGGTATAGAGCGGGTCAAGCGAAGAGCCATTTCCATTAATAAAGAACAACCAGTTCTTGAAGATGATGATGGGAATCACTTGCCCTATATAGAAGGAATTAATGTTGAAGAAGGGGTGCGTCGGTTTGCCAATAAATGGGATTTTTTCAAACGTCTTTTGCAACGTTTTTATTTCGATCATCTGGATTTTGTAAAGGATTTTAACCAGCAGAAAGAGACCGATCGTGAAGTTGCAGAACGCATGCTGCATTCATTCAAAGGTATATCTGGTACGATATCTGCTCCTGACCTGTACCGATTAGCCATTCAGGTGGAGGCTGATTTTAAAAACGATGATCCAGTGTTTAGTGAGCATTTTATGGCGATGGCTACTGAATTGGAAACAATTTTGAATGTACTACAAAAAAATAAAGAGGTAGATATTGAGGGGTTTGAGAAATAATCAAAATAAATAATTATGAAACCTCCACTTGTTGTTGCGTTTATATTTTTATTGCTAAATGGATGTCTTTGGAACGATGATAATAAGCCGGGAAAGCCATTAATTGCCCTTCATTTTAATGGTGAAGTGAAAAATGATGGTTTGTCATCAGTGTTAATTAAAGGTGATAGCCTGGTAAGTTTTGAGAAGACAAAAAAGGATACAAGCCTGGACTTATCCGCCGCTGCTCGTTATCGGAAACCCGTATCAATTTATTTAGACAACTCTTTTTCGTTGGATGACTACAAGGGGTTTACAGTTTGTGTATGGGTAAAAAAGGCGTTCGATGACCCGGAAAAGTATACCATTGTGGCCCAGAAGAATGGTGGGGCAGATCAGTTTGTTGGTTGGCAAATGGAAGCTGCAGCAAATGGAGGCTGGAAATGGACGATTTCAGATGGTACTAAGACCTGGCAATATGTACCAACGGTTCCAAAACAATCGATTAGTGATGGTCGGTGGCACCAGCTTGCATTTTCTTTTAATAAAGAAGCTCAGGAAGGAACCATTTTTTTTGATGGTGAAAATGTAGCTATCTATTCATTGTCGGACATTCATCTGGATTTGGGCTTCACTCCTTTCTACGTGGGTGTAGATCCATTTGCACCTGATGTAAAAATGGAAACCTTCAATGGACAGATTGATGATTTTGGGGTCTGGTCACGCCCGCTTTCTCATCGTGAAATTGCTTTGCTTTTTAAAGCAAAATCAGGCAAACGGATAGGCAAGTCACCTGGTATGGATGAGGAACTTAAAGTAATGTCATGGAATATTTGGCACGGTGGACGTCATGAAGGTCGTCAGGTTGGGGTTGATAGAGTCACTGAAATAATAAAAGCATCAGGTGCAGATATTATCCTGTTACAGGAAACCTATGGCTCTGGTGAGAAAATTGCCGACGCTTTGAATTTTCAATATTATCGTCGAAGTTCTAACTTGAGTGTGCTGAGTCGTTATCCTTTTGCTGAAAGTTACAATATGTTTCGTCCCTTTAATTTTGGTTGCATCAAAGTTGAGCTTGGTGCTGATCGAGCGGTTTTGGCTTGTCCGGTGTGGTTGCACTATTTGCCCAATACTGGTGCTTATGTGAAAAGTGGGCATGCCATTCCGGATTCTATTGTAGCGCGCGAAATGGAAACCAGAGGTCTCGAAATGAAATTAATTCTAAGTGAGTTGCGTCAGTTTTTATTAAAAAATGATGAAGTGCCATTAATTGTGGCCGGTGATTTTAATAGTGGATCACATTTGGATTGGACCGATCGAAATCATGCCAACTACTATGGTTTAACAGTCACATATCCGGTGAGTCAGCAGATGGTGAATGCCGGATTTCAAGATAGTTATAGAGAATTATTTCAGGATGAGACAGTTTATTTAGGTCAAACCTGGTCACCCATTTTTAAAAGTAGCATGCAGGATCGGATTGATTACATTTATTATTCAGGAGAAATGTTGAAACCAATAGATAGTTGGGTGATTGATACGCATCCACTTGGATTTCCCTCTGACCATGCGGCGGTAGTGACAACGTTTCAATGGCAAAAAAAGAGCAAATGAGTAGGGGTAATTGATTTTTAAATTGTCCTTTTTAAAATCAGTAAATTGAATGGTTGATCAAGCCGATATTAAATCAGACGAGCATTTACTTTTACAGAAGGTAAAAAGTGGTGATGCTAAAGCTTTTGAGGTCATCTTCAAACGTTATTATCCCCATCTGGTTCTCTTTGCACAAAAGTATTTGGGTGACCGTGATTTGTCTGAAAGTTTAGTGCAGGACGTATTTGTAAAGATGTGGGAGAGGCGATTGGGTTTGGATATTAGATCTTTACAGGGTTTTTTGGTCGTAACTGTTAGAAACCAGTGCCACAATGAAATGAAGCATCAAAAGGTTGTGCGTGAACATGCCAAGGCTGAGGAGAAAAAGGACGCATTTGAGTTACCCGTTTTTCAGGAAACAGTTTATTTGAATAAAATCAATCAAGTTATTGCTCAATTACCGGAACAGCGACGCAAGATTTTTAAAATGAGCAGGATGGATGGATTGAAATACCGGGAGATTGCGGATAAGTTAAATATTTCTCCTAAAACAGTTGAAGCTCAAATGGGACAGGCCTTGAAGTATCTTCGTGAGAATCTAAAACCATTGAAGGAACAGTTGTTAAGTATATTTTTATAGTCGGATGGATAGGGGGTAAATGAGGGGGAGTTGTCCTTAAGTTGAAAGTTATGAAAGAGCAAAATAAAAATAGAATCAATTGGGAGTTATTAGCCCGTGACATGGCAGGTGAATTGTCCGAACAAGAGCAGCATGGTTTTAATTGTCAACTGCAGGGTGATAAAGGAATTGAAGAGGTTTTTTCACAAGTGAAAGGTTTGTGGGGCGATGCTAAATACGCTCAGGAATTGGCAGAGATCAATACGGATGCCGCCTGGAATCAAGTTCATGAAAAAACCTTATCCCCATCAGGGAAATTGAGGAGTATGATCAGCTTGCGCAATGCTATTGCGGTTGCAGCTGTTTTGGTGCTTGTGATTAGTGGTTATTTCATGTATTCAATCTTTTCAATAGGTTCCATTCAGTCTGTGGTTGTAGCCAAGACTCACACCCAATCGATTAGTTTATCGGATGGAACGGATGTAGCCATCAATGGAGGCAGTTCATTTAAATATCCTGAAGTTTTCAAAAGTGATACCCGTACTGTTGAACTTAATGGGGAGGCCTTTTTTAATGTGAAACGGGATGAAAGTAAGCCTTTTATTATCAAAACGAAGAAGGTTCAGATCAAGGTGTTGGGTACCTCTTTCAATGTGAAAGCTTATGCACCGGATCAACGTACTATCGTCACTGTTACTACAGGCAAGGTTTTAGTCGCAGTTAATAATCAGGAAAATAAAGTGGTTCTAAAGGCTGGTGAATCGGCGGTTTATGATGCCTCTACTTTTGAATTAACTAAGCAAGTAAATAACAATGTGAATTATCAATCCTGGAAAACAAAGGAGATAAATTTTGAAGAAAACACAGCTTTGTCAAAGGTGTTTGAAACCATTGAAGAGGTTTATCAAATTCAAATTGAAATAAGTGATTCCAGTTTGATACAGGATGAAGATTTTAACGCAAGTTTTAAGCACCATACGCTTGATCATGTATTGGAGACTGTATGTCAGTCATTTCACTTAAATTATAGAAAAGAAGGTGATGTGTATGTGATCTATTGATTGGGTAATGTGTTCCCTCTTCGTCTTTAGAAAACCAGAATTTAATGGTATCTTAATCCCATCATGAAGTTGAAAATAGAATTTGATTTCTGTTTTATATGAAATGATAAAAGAGAGAGCTGTAACCTTAATCCGATGTATGACTTCTATGCGCATTGCTATACTTCTTGGACTTTGTTGTTTGTTTGTAAATAGTTTTGGTCAAACTGTAACAATTGATTACAATGATATTCGTGTGGCCGATCTGCTGGATTCTCTGCAATTGCAGGCGGATGTCAATATCGCTTATGATGTCAATGCTGTTCCCGTTGATAGTATGGTTAATATTAACATCCGAAATCAACATCCCTATGAAATAATATCGGAATTACTAAAGGCATACCCCTTAAACATTGCCCTTGTAAATGGTCAGATTATAATTAGTGAAATTAAATTGGCTGATGAACTGAGTAAATTTATTCGTATCCGGGGTAAGGTAACTGATCGCGATGCGTCTTATGGTTTACCATTAGTCAATATCTCAATTAAAGGAAAAGCATTGGGAACCATTACGAATAGTGCCGGGGATTATGAATTTGTTTTACCACGAAGATTTGTCCAGGATACCCTTGCTTTTTCTTGCCTTGGATATGCCACCAGTTTTCATCCAGTTCCTGCTAATGATTCGATTTTAGAAGTAAGGATGGTTGAAACGTCAGTGAAGTTAGCTGAGGTGGAAGTGAAATATGAAGATGTGGATGCCATTATTGATCAGGTAGTTTCCTTTAGAGGAGATAATTATTGGGACGAGAAAACACTCTTAACCGGCTTCTTTCGTGAAACAATTCGACAGGATGACGCCTTTGTGCAAGTTTCTGAAGCCATCGTTGAAATATACAAAACGGAATATAAGCGCCCCCAGGGGGTGGAGCGGGTGCGGTTTGTAAAGGGGCGTAAAAATAAGGAAGTGAGTCCGATGGCTGATGTTCTTTTTAAGTTAGAAGGGGGGCCCTATTATTTCTCCAGACTAGATGTGGCAAAATACCTCGATTTTTTTCCTGTTGATAAAAAAGAGGTGATATATCGATATAGCTATAAGGGAAACGATGTTTATAATGATGAGATGGTTTACCGGATAGGTTTTAAACCGATTGATGATACGGGGCAGTTGTTGTATCAGGGTGAATTATTGATTCATTCATCCACTTACGCTATTGTGCGGGCTGAATTTCAATTGACCAGGCGATCATTAAGGCAGAGTAAACGGTCGATTATTCGGAAAACAAGCAGAAAGGTAAAAGCTCGGCCATTAGAAGCTTCTTATTACATTGATTATCGTCCTTTCCAGGGAAGATGGATCTTAAATAAGGTTAGCGGAACTGTACGTGTACATATCGTAGATAAGAAGCACCAGGTGGACTCAGAGTTTGATGCAGTGACGGAGATGCTGATTAGTGATATGTCTTCCGAAGGGGTGGAGCGATTTAAGTTTTCAGAAACCTTTAAGCCTAAATATATTTTAGCTGAGGAGATTACCGAAGAAGATGCTGTTTTTTGGGGAAACTACAACATTATTAAGCCAAATGAGG